>Ga0209711_10000980_pt1 | contig 28723 bp, 23 predicted proteins | sample ArcticOcean_MG_C_7_FD_187441 | JGI IMG/M metagenome (GOLD analysis project Ga0209711, IMG submission 187441) | Marine microbial communities from western Arctic Ocean - ArcticOcean_MG_CB11_88 (SPAdes) (version 2) | ecosystem: Environmental > Aquatic > Marine > Oceanic | place: Arctic Ocean...
AGTATAGAAAAATCTTTATCTAAAATTTTGAATTTATAGGCTGCTGAAAACGATCCATTAAAATTAGCTGTGTTGCTGGCTGTTAAAGGATCCCATCCTTGGTAAGTAATTGCATCTGACAGCGTGTATTTTTTATTATGAAAGCCAAAACTAACATCATCACTCATTAAAGTTTTTTTAAAGCCTCCTTCTAAACTAGAAACAGCAGTGTTTAAACCCCCATTGATTCCTATAGAAACTCCTTTTTTAGAATACTTTTTAGAAACAACATCTACTACCCCGGAAGATTGATCTGCATAACTAGAAGTGGTATAGGTTTTACTTATACTGATGCTATTTAATAAATTTGTAGAAAATAACGATAAATCAATATTTTTATTTTGAACGTCATCTGACGGAATTGGAAGACCATTCATGGTTGTAAATAAATATCGATCGCCTAACCCTCTTATGTAAATATCTCCAGATTCTTCACTTCTTGTAACTCCAGATATTTTAGTAGTGGCAGAAGCTGCGTTTGAAACTCCTATTTTACTTAATCTTTCTAACCCTATACTTTCTTTTATAGTTGTAGCCTTTCTTTGTTCAAGCAACAAGGCACTTTCTTTTTGTTTGCTAGTACTTGCCCTTATTTTCACCTCTTCTAAAGCAACACCTTCCGCTGCTTCTAGCGTTCTATTTATAATTACTGTTTCACCAGACTTTACTAGTACAGGAACTTCCAGGGTTTTATATCCTAAAAAATCAAACATTATTATATAAGAACCTGGAGCAACAGACAACCTAAAATTACCATCTAAATCTGTTTCTGTTCCAATAGATGTTTCTTTAATAATAACACTAGCAAAAGACAAAGGTTCATTACTCATTTCTTTATCTAATAGTGTCCCAGTAATAATCCCTTTATCTTGTGCAATTACTAATTGACAAATGATGAAAGCAACAATACATACAATTTTTTTCATTTATTCTTATTTGAATTTATTTTATGGCACAAAAGTGATGTTGTTTTGTAAAGTAAATGTTACTCATGCATTACTATTCAGTTATAGCAATGTTAACAGAACGTTACTGGGTTAAATGATTGTTAAGTGACTAATTTTTAGTTTAGATTCGCTACTTTTGATATAACATTATTTATAATAAAGAGATGAATAACAGTGATATTAAAATTCTTTTAGTTGATGACGAACCAGATATTTTAGAAATTGTAGGATACAATTTAAAAAATGAAGGATATCTTGTTTATACAGCTAGCAATGGAGTTGATGCTTTAAAATCAGCAAAAAAGATCACACCAAATTTAATTTTACTAGATATTATGATGCCAGAAATGGATGGCATTGAGGCTTGTGAAAAAATAAGAGCTATAAAAAGTTTAGAAAATACTTTAATTGCTTTTCTAACAGCTAGGAATGAAGATTACTCTCAGGTTGCTGGTTTTGAAGCAGGGGCAGATGACTATATTACAAAACCTATTAAGCCAAAAGTTTTAGTCAGCAAAGTAAAATCACTTTTACGAAGGTTAAAAGCCGAAAATCAAGCAGATTCTACTGTTGTAGTGGGTGACATTACCATTAACAGAGACGAGTATGTGGTTTTTAAGGGTGACAAAAAAATATTTTTGCCAAGAAAAGAATTTGAATTATTCTCTTTATTAACCTCTAAGCCAGGAAAGGTCTTTAAAAGAGAAACTATTTTAGACAGGGTTTGGGGAAATGAAGTTGTTGTTGGTGGAAGAACTATTGATGTACACATCAGAAAATTAAGAGAAAAAATTGGTGATGATTATTTTAAAACTGTAAAAGGGGTTGGTTATAAGTTTGTTCTGGAAGGAATAGAAAAATAAAATTGATTCGCTGTGAAATTAAAAAAAACATATTCCTTTACTCTATGGTCCTCTATTTACTTGACAATCTCTGTAGGATTCATAGCTGCTATTCTTTTCTTCTTTTTTGAGGATGGAAAAGAATTGGTTGGACTGTTAATTTTTATGCTCTTAGTATTTGTAACTTCTTTTTTCATTACACAATTTAGAGCCAAACGTTTTATTTACAATAGAATTAAGAAAATATACGATGAGGTTTCCATTCTAAACGAAGATGAATTTAGTAAAGAATATGCAACCACAGATATAGATGCTTTATCAAAAAGCGTACAAGAATATGTTCAGGGTAAAAGAATTGAAATTAAAAATCTAACAGAACGTGATTCTTTTAGAAAAGACTTTTTAGGAAATGTTGCTCACGAATTAAAAACTCCTTTATTTACGGTACAGGGTTATATTTTAACACTAATTGAAGGAGCTGTAAATGACAAATTAATAAGAGATAAATATTTAGGAAGGGCCAACAAAGGAGTTGAAAGGTTGGTTGCAATAGTTAAAGACTTAGATATGATTGCAAAATTAGAAACTGAAGGTTTAAAAATGAACATAGAAGTTTTTAATATTATAGATCTAATTCAGAATGTTTTTGATCTTCTTGAAATGAGATCAAAAAAAAGGAATATTACGCTACAATTTGATAAAATCTATGAATTTCCAGTTTTTGTAAAAGCAGACAAAGAACGTATAGAGCAAGTTTTAATTAATTTAATTGTGAACTCTGTAAAGTATGGGAAAATAAATGGTATTACAACCCTTGGAATTGAATCTTATACTGAAAATAAATTCATTATTAAAGTAGTAGATAATGGTGAAGGCATTAAACAAGAACATATTTCTCGGTTATTTGAACGCTTTTACCGAGTAGACCAAAGCAGATCTAGAGAGCAAGGTGGATCTGGTCTTGGCCTTTCTATTGTAAAACATATTATTGAAGCACATAACGAAACCATTCTTCTGAAGAGTACTTTTACTGAAGGTTCAGAATTTTCTTTCACCTTAAAAAAGGCGAAATAAATCTGTGTTAAACTCTTGTTTTTTAAAGCCAGTAGCTGAGGGTTTTATTGAAATATTTACTATTTTTTTATCAATATCTTTTTCTTCTATAAAGAAAAACACCCCTTTTTCATGAAGGTGTTTTGCCAAATACTCTTGTTCGTTTTGATGTTTTGTAGGAATTAGTATTGCTTCTTTGTTAAGTGAAACAAGGTCTAATATAGATGAGTACCCAGCTCTACATATAATTATTTTTGAGGAATTTATGGTATGCTCTAATTCACCAGACAACATAAAATTAACAATTTTGAGTTGATGTAACTGTGTGATTTTTTGAGTTTCATCTACTTTTCCTTGAATTAAACAAATCCTCTTGTTAGAAGTTTTAAAAATTTCCTTTAGCTTATCTTCTAATTGAGTTCTATTAGGTTCTGGGCCAGATAACAGTATTAAAACATCAATCTCTTGAGGTAATTCTTGTTTTTCAAACCTACTTAAAACACCTATATATTTTTGATGTAAATTCTTTGAAGATTTCGATAATTTTCCAGAAAATAATGAGTTTTCTTCATCAGGAATCCAACATTCATCATACTTTCTAATAATTTGTTGATGAATATAACTTGAAATAGGAGTTGAAAACCCTGAAAGAACATTTAATTGATGCGTCATATAGACAGATGGAAGCTGTTTAGAATAACAGCCAAATCTATTGTCGGAGATAATTCCTGCTACATTTTTAGTTTTATCAATGTATGATTGAATAATTTCTTGTTCTTTCTTAACGGCTCTTATAATAGTTATTGTTTTTAGTAGAAGTGACCATTTTAAATTTTTACCATAAGAAATATCATACGATGGAAGTTCAAAATATTCTACTGTAGGAAACTCTTTTTTTAAAAAAGTAAGCGCATTTCCATCACTAGCAATTACTGGAATGAAATTGTTTTTTTGAAGTTCTTTAATTATTGGAACACAACGACTGGCATGACCCAATCCCCAATTTAGTGGTGCAACAATTATTTTTTTCATGTGAGTTGGTCTATCTTTTTGTCGCACTTTCTAAAAAAAAATGTAGATTTTATGATGAAGTAATTTAAACTTTTTTAATGTGAGTAAAAAATAGTCATTTTGTGCTCAGATAAAGACATTTTTTAGTTGCATATAGAAGCACTATGGAAATCAAAAAAATTTAAATATGGATGTAAAAAGGCATTTTTTAGCAAAAAAAAATTACTTCTATACTAAATCAAATCCAATATCTTTTCTATAGTTCATTTTTTCAAAATGAATTTCATCAATACTTTTATAAGATGCATCTAATGCCTCTTGAAGAGTATCTGCAAGAGAAGTTACAGCAATAACCCTTCCTCCGTTAGTTATAACAGCATCATCCTTTATTGTTGTGCCTGCATGAAATACAATAGATTCTTTTATGTTTTCTAATCCCGTAATTTTAGCTCCTTTGTTGTAAGCTTCTGGATATCCTCCCGATACTAACATTACAGTTGTTGCTATTTTAGCTGTTACAGAAAAATCTTTTTCATGTAGATTCTGATGAGCTACTCCTTCAAATAAATCAAATAAGTCAGAGTCAATTCTTGGTAAAACAACTTCTGTTTCTGGGTCTCCCATTCTTACGTTGTATTCAACTACAGAAGGATTTCCGTTGTCATTCATTAAACCAATAAAAATAAACCCTCTATAATCTATTCCGTCATTTTGCAAACCTAAAATTGTTGGCTTCACTACTAAATCTTCTACTTTTTCCAAAAAAGCATTGTCTGCAAATGGAACCGGAGAAATAGCTCCCATTCCACCAGTATTTAAACCTTTGTCTCCCTCACCAATTCTTTTATAATCTTTTGCAGATGGTAATATCTTATAGCTGATACCATCTGTAAGAACAAATACAGATAATTCTATTCCTGTTAAAAATTCTTCAATAACTACAGTTGATGAGGCATCTCCAAATTTTTGATTAGATACCATTTCTTCTAATTCTGCTTTTGCCTCGTCTAAAGAATCTAAAATCAAGACTCCTTTTCCAGCTGCTAATCCGTCTGCTTTAAGAACATATGGTGGCTGTAATGTTTCTAAAAAAAGTTTCCCTTCTTGTAAATTATGCTTTGTAAACGATTGGTATTGAGCTGTTGGAATTTTGTGCTTTATCATAAACTCTTTAGAAAAATCTTTACTTCCTTCTAACAAAGCTCCATCTTTCTTTGGACCTATTACTGGAATAGATTTTAACTGATCGTCTGCAAGAAAGAAATCATGAACTCCGGCTACTAAAGGAGCTTCTGGCCCTACTATAACCATCTTAATTTTATAAGCAAGCACAGCTTCTTTAATTGCTTCAAAATCTGTTGGATTTACATCAATATTAGTTGCAATTTTTTGTGTACCAGCATTTCCTGGCGCTACAAAAACTTGTGTTACTTTTTTACTTTGAATAAGTTTATGCGTGAAGGCATGTTCTCGTCCGCCAGCGCCTAAAATAAGTATGTTCATAATATATAATCTTTTGTAAAGATAGTTTCTGAAATTGATTTAAGTGCTTTTAAAACTCCATTTCATGAAATATTTTATTGCAGAAGATGTATGTATAAAAAATAGATTAGTCTGTTTTGAGGACCCTTGCTTTAAAACATGAGTTATTTCTTCTTTTGGGTAATAGAGTTTCTTTTTATCTAATTTTTCGATTTTTCTACAAATATCTACATCTTCCATATATAAAAAATAACGCTCATCAAATCCATTTAATGCGACAAAATCATCTGTTTTATAGAGATGGAAACATCCTGTTATGTAATCTGCAAAAAAAGAAGTTTCTAAATTCATATCATTATATATTCCATTTCTAATTAAAGATGCAACTAGAGGTGCTAAAAATGTAAACCTTCTAGCAAGTAACTCTAATATTTTTGGATATCTCCTGCATGAATGTTGATAATCTCCATTAGGAAATAACACTTTTGGAGCAATCATTGAAACAACATCATGTCTATCTAGTTTGGCTATTAAATTAGGGATAACAGAAGGATTAAAAGAGACATCAGGATTTAAAATTAAATGATAATTAGATTGATTTTGAATTTTCTTTATAACAAGGTTATGGCCAGTACCAAATCCAATATTTTCACCAACAGCAATGTATTCAACTTCTAGTTGATTAAAAACTCCTTCAAATTCTTTATCAGCTGTATTATCTATCAAAAAAAGCTTCTTTGTTAATGGGGTTTTTAAAAAACAATCAATTGTTTTTGACAGTTCTGATAAGTCTTCCTTAAAAAGGACTATAGATGTGGTGAAATCTAGTTTATTTTTCATCATTTAATACGCATTGTCTTGTACTTTAAACATATTGAAAATTGTAAGTAAAATAATTTTTATGTCTAATAAAAAAGACCAGTTTTCTATGTAAAAAATATCAAATCTAACCCTGTTTACAATATCTGAATTCTTTTTAACTTCACCTCTATAACCAGAAACCTGAGCTAATCCTGTTATTCCTGGTTTAACAGAATTTCTAGCTAAATAATTATCTATATTGCTGATGTACTTTTTCGTTTGAATATTCATGTGAGGTCTTGGACCAACAATACTCATATCACCTATTAAAACATTAAAAAACTGAGGAAGTTCATCTAAGCTAGTTTTCCTCAGAAGATGACCAATTTTAGTAATACGGTCGTCATTTTTTGAAGCAGATATTTGATCTGAAACTGCATTTATCTTCATGGATCTAATCTTAAAACAATAGAATTGATTTCCGTTCATACCATCTCTTTTTTGTTTAAACAAAAAAGGACCTCTAGAGTCTATTTTAACTACAAACCATAAAATTGGCAATAACCATAATAATACTAGTGAAAAAATTAATATCGAAAAAACAATATCAAAACATCTTTTAATCAAATGTGTTTCAATCATTTCAAAAGGAAGTTTTTTAGGCTTTAAAATTGGAATTGTCCCAAAATATTCTTTTGTGAAGTTTTTACTATAAATCACTTTATTTTCTGGAATTAATCTAACTTCAATTTTATTCTCATTAGAAAAATTTATAATTTGTTTAAGTTGAAGAGGGCTTACTGAATTTACTTCACAATAAATTTCATCTATATTGTTTTCTCTAGAAAAAACTAAACCTTCATTTATAGATCCTAAACGGTGTTTTAATGATTTTTTATTGTCAGAAAAATAGCCGCTAAAACGATATCCTAAGTATTGTTTGTCATTAAATATAGAAACAACATCTTGAGCTGATTTATTATCTCCAATTACAATAACCGTCCTGAAGTTTTTTCCACTTGACCTATAGATTTTTAAAAGAAAAAAGTAAAGAAACTTAGTTGATAAAATAACAATTAGTACAGAAGATATTATGTTTGATTGTTTACTGATAACTTCACCTTCTTTAAATATAGAGAAATATGCGAAAAAAGCAAGTATAAAAATAAAAAACTGAGCACATAAAAGACTTAATATCCTTAAAATATGAGTATATCTGTATACATTATAAAACTTTGTGAAATAGGAAATAGTTAACCATAAAATGGTAATATAGAAGCTAAATTGTAACCCTAAAGACTCTTTGGGACTAAAATAGTAAAGAATAAAATTAATAAAAATTATGTCTAATAATATTATTAATGGTCTAATTAAATACGAATATTTTTTGATTTTAGTTTTCAATTATTTTGACAGGTTTCTAAATGTTTTTAAAAATTGATTTAAAATTTGATTTTTTGAAAATTCCTCTACAATATAACTTCTAGCATTCTTGCCATATTTATTTATTAAAGTTTTGTCAGATTTTAACTCATATACAAATCGCAAAACATCTTGTGTATTATTAGTCTCAAAAAACTTACCTCCTTTAGATTCAATTAAAACCTTAGCAACCTCTGACTTTAAACTTCCTGTTATTAGTGACGGTTTCTCACTAGCCATCATTGCTAAAATCTTTGATGGCATTACAGTATCTATTACATTTACTTTTTGAAACAATATATGTAAATCTGCGCTACATAACAAATCTGACAATTCAGAATAAGCAACAGGGTTATAAAACCAAATATTTTCTAAATCTAATAATTTTTCTTCTAACCAATAACGCTTACTTCCATTTCCTACTACAATAATTTGAACATCTTTTTCTTTCTCTAATTCTTTAGCAAATTTCATAAAAAATTCCCAATCTTGTTTCTCTCCAATATTTCCTGAATACAATATCTTAAATTTATCAGATTTTAAATATGAATGCTTCTTATGTTCTTTTGGAAGAATAAAATTTGGATCTACCCAATTTGGTAAAAGTTTTTTTTCTATTTCAATTTTTGTTTTTCCCGTCAACTTTTTGACCATAGAGGAGCTAATTGTGCTTAATAAATCCGCAGAATTTAAAAGTTTACTTTCTAAAAAAAACAATATTTTAAAAATAAATTTTTTGTTGTTCTTTTTGTCTATTAAATTAGAATCAGTTACAGCGTCAAACTCAAAATCTTGGATGTGAACCCAAAGTTTAGCTCCTTTTAGTTTTGCTAAAAATTTGCCAAGAAAAACACATCCAATAAACGGTACTACACAAAGAACAACATCCGTTTTTTTAATCTTAAGAAGATTAATAAAAGAGCCAAATGTAAAATCTAACAGATGCAAAATACGTTTAAAAAAAATAGGGTTTTTAGGAACATATTGTTTGTATCTATATATTTTTATTCCATTAATAGACTCTTCATAAAATGTTTTTTTTGGCTTATACTCTGAATTAATTCTCCATGTAGGATAATATGGAAAACCAGTAATTACATTTACTTCAAGACCTTTCTCTTTATAAAAATTAGCAAGCTGATAGGTGTATAAACCTATTGCTGTATCTTCTGGCCAAAAATTAATCCCAACAATAGTGATTTTATTTTTCATACAAATATATCTATTGAAGTATTCTTTCTCTTATAATTTTTACTGGAGAACCAGCGCATATTTTATTTGAAGGAATATTTTTAAAAACAGAACTTCTTGCAGCAATAACTGATCCTTCTTCTATTGTAATTCCCGGAGCAATAAAAACATCAGTAGCAATCCATACCTGATCACATATTTTTATTGGTTTTTGGTAAATTGGAAAATCTTCTTGTAAATAATTGTGAGAACCGGTACAAAGATAAGATCTTTGAGATATAACAACATTATTTCCAATCTCAATATTTCCTAGTGTGTATAAATCTACATCATCACCTACCCAACTAAAATCACCAATACTTAATTTCCATGGATAGGTTACTTTAACAGAAGGTCTGATAATTACTTTTTTTCCAATTTTAGCGCCAAATAAACGTAATAAAAAAACTCTCCAACCATACAAAAATTGAGGTGACGTTTTAAATAAAATAGAATGAACCAACCACCATAATTGAACAATAAAAGCATTTCTACCTCTAAAATTTTTAGGTAGTTTAAATGTGTTTAAGTCTTGAACCAACATTATTTAATAATTTTTATCAGATTTTTCTTGAAGGCATTTACTGTGAAGTTATCTAAAAAATACTCTTTGTTATATGTAGCTATTTTTTCTATCTCACTTTTATTTGTTGCAATATAAGTTAATATATCTTGAATGCTTTTAATACTATTTTTTTTGACTAAATATCCATTAACTTTATCTTTAAAAATATCTGGAATGCCTGCATGATTTGTTGTCACTACTAAATTTTTTGTTGCCATTGCCTCCAGTATAGAAATAGGCTGACCTTCCATTTTATAGAAAGTAGGTAATACAAATACATTTCCCCACTCTAAAAGATTTTTTTTATCATCTCCATTAACAACACCAATATATTCAGCATTTTTTAATTCAGTAAATAAATTTAAAATTTCTTTAGAATATTTTTGATCAATATTTCCTGCAATTTTTGCTTTGTAAATTATATTGTTTTTTTCTAAATTTATTAATGCATTTAACAAACAAAAAATTCCTTTCTCTTTCATTAAGTTACTTAAATAAAAGATTCTTAGCTCATCATTAACTAACTTCTTATCTTCTGTATATAAGTAGTCTTGAGCAAAATTTGGTAGACAGAAAATACTACCTTGATCTATAAAGGGAGTCAGATTCTGTTTTAATGAGTCAGATAAAACTATTCCCTTTCTAAATCTAGAAACTAGAAAATAAAATATATTTCTTTTAATCCCATTTAAAGATTTATATTCTTGACCTAGATGGTTACCATGAACATGTATTATCAGTTCTTTTCTAAAGACAGAACCTAAAATGATGAAAAAACCATACTTTAAAATTCCATAAAAAGTTTGTCCTGGGGTTATATATATAATTTTATGTTTAAATATTTTAAAAATATTGAGGTTTAATGTTAAATAGAAAAAAGCCTTTTTAAAAGAAAACTTTCCAATTTCCTCATCAAATCTTGAGTATGAAGTATTAATTAAATCTACTTCAAACTGAGAATCTTCACTTAAAACCTCGTTTACTACTTGATTCGCAATAGATACACCAGAAAGGGGTTCTGGAAAAGGGCCTATTAATAAAATTGAAATTTTACTGTTCATCTTTATTATAATTATTTAAAGAAAAAAAACATAAAAAAAATGAAAAGAAAATAACTCCGTTCTCTCGCTCTAATATATTTTCAGATAACATGACAATACTATAAAAACAAAGAATTACTAAACTGTGTGCGTTTCTTTTTTTAATGGCAAGTTTTACATTGAAATACAAAAAATTAAAATATAACAATAATAAAAATGATCCTCCAATTAGAAAAAAGCTAATATATTGATTGTGGGAATTATAGTATACTTCTAGAGATGGATTATTGTTTTTGTAACTTTCTTTTAACTTATCATTATAATCTCCTATACCGTAACCAAAAAATGGAGATTCTTTAATTAGTTCAGAAGCATTTTTATAGATTACAAACCTAACACCATAAGAATTAGACTCAATTGATTTTGATTTATTAATTGTAAAAATTTCTGAAAAACGATTTCTGGTTTTGGGGATTAAAAACAGCAATAAACTCAAAGAAATAATTGAAATGATTTTTAGTTTGGCGTTCTTTTTATTTTCAAATAAAACCCACAATAAGCTCGTAATAATTATTGCTAGAAGAGGACCTTTTCTAGCATAAATAATTAAAAAAAACATCAAGACTAGATTTATAAAAACTAATATAATTTTTAAGTTTATCTTTTGAATAGTTTTAAATATAAATGCAGAAAACAAAATAGCTAAACAACAGTGCATTGACAAGTAAATTGGATGTATTCCAAATTTACCTATATCGACCAAAACAACTCTGTGGAAGTGATAAACTAGATCGCTAAAACTATAGTGAGTTAAATAAAACCATGAAAAAACTACACTATTAAAAAGAAAAACACTTAATATATATATTGCTAAAAAAAAATATTTTTGCTTTAAAATATTTTTTCTGTCCTCAAGATTAAATAATGAAAACAAAAAAGGAAAGACTAATAATGAAGACATTGTTTGCAATTTCCGAATTGCATAATCATAGTTTGTTGTGTATAATAAGGTGCAAATTATTCCGAAAAAAAATATAACATTGAGTAAAAAAAACCTTGTATTGAAGTATTTTTTTCTGTTAAAATTTAATAGTATAACTGAAATTCCAAATAATAAAATTCCTATAGATTTAAGATTCCTAGGCAATAATATAAGAGCAAATAATAATGCCAAAGAAAAATAAACAATGTCAAATCTATTTAGTGATTTTATTGATTTCATATTTTGAGAAAATTAGTAATTCTTTAATGATACGTTCAATGATTTTTGGAATATAAACTACTGCTATAAGTGGTCCTATAAAGTAAGTGAAACCATTTGAAAAATCGCCTCTGAGAAGAAAAATAAGATGCATTGCAAAATAAAAAGCCATTATTTTTTTTAAATAATTATCACTTCTCAGCCATTTAATCATATGAATTACTACAATTGCCAATATGATTGGTATAATAATTATTCCAATAATGCCAAAATTAATGAAACTTTCAGAAACTAGAGGATTAGATAAATTACTAAAACTAAACCCGTAATCATCTATTAAATGCTCCCCAATAACTTGGCCTGTTGAAAACGGTTTATTGATCCAAATTATTCTTGGAATAAAAAAAAACAACCCACCTAAAAATTGATAGCCATAGGAAAATCCATATTTGTTAACATAGTCAATAGTAGCACCTATATTTGAAAAAGCATCATAGTTTAATGTATTAAAGGCCGTTACAATTCCTCCACCTTTCATTTGATCAATAATTATTGAAGGTCTACTATAAATCTCTGAAAATGTAGCATCACTGTGGGTTATCATTGCCAATAATGGAAAAACTATAATCATGGAAAAGAAAAGAAATGAAAGTGTTTTAATATTACTTTTAAGAAACCTTGGATAGAATAAAAAAATTAAACATAAAAAAATTGGCCCTAAAGCATTTCTTTTTTCAGTGAACGGATTTTTAAACCAAAAGAGGATCCCAATTAAAACTACTAAAAATAATATAATATTAATAAAATTTGATTTCTTAATTGGTCGTTTAATTAAATATTTGAAGCAAAGAATTATACCAGCAAAAGGAATCATAAATAATACTTTTTTCCAGATTAAAATAGTCATTACTGATGTATCTGATTTCAACCAAACTGGTCTAGAAAACTCTAACTTTATAAAGTTATAACTAATAATAAAGGTGATGATACTAATCACTAAAATCACTAAAATTGTTAATGGTAAAAGAGCTTTGTTTTCATCTTTTACACTATAAATATTATCTTTTAGAATCTTTCGTTTAAAGAAAATATAGCTGGTAATAAAAATCGTATTAAAAATATTAATAAGAATATTTGTATATATTAAAGTGCTTTCTCTGAATGGAAAGTTATTAGCAAACTTAGCAGTTTCAAAATTTTCAAAAGAGTTAATTTGGGCTATTGGTGCAGCAAGAAAGAACAAGAAAGTAAAAACAATAAAAGAAGATAAAAATGGAGAATATCCTTTTTCATAATATAAGTGATATGCTGTGATTGAAAATAAAATAACTGCAGTTAAAAAAAACGATATCCAAAGAGGAATAGATACATTTAAATTAATAAACATAAAGGCAGTAATACCAATATAAATGGTAAGTAAAAACCCTTTAAGATTCATTTTTTGCTAGTTTTATAAACGTTTCAGCCATAGATTCTGTTGAATAGTTCTTTTGACAAAATTTAACAATTTGAAAACCTTTACTATTCCACATTTCTCTTTCTTTAAATGCATTTAACAATACTTGGTTAAAATTATATTCATTATTAGTTTCAAAGAATAATCCATTTTCATTTATGTTTAGTGCCTCTATTTCAGGTGAGTGGTTTTCTTCTCTTGATACCAACATAGGAACTCCAAATCCAAAACTTTGTGTAATAGAGAGACCTACATAACCAGGAGAAACACTAAAGAAAGAGGTGAAATATAATTCTTTTAGTTTTTCATAATCAGATATATGACCAAGTAATTCTATTCTTTTAGATAATTTTTTCTTTACAATATAGTTTTTAATTATATTTTTTTCTTCGCCTTCTCCAATTATAATTAATTTAGTTTCAGGCGGATATTTATGTATTTCGCTAGCAAAAGACTTTACTAAAAAAAGAGGTTTTTTTAGTTTTGTAAGACGCCCTACATAAATTATATTAAATTTATTGTCAGACATTGAGGACTCCATTTTGGAAGCACTTAAAACAGCATTGGGAGCTGCTAAAATTATTTTTTTAGGCATTTTTATTTTTAATTCGTGCTGTTGTTGTCTTGTGTAAACTATTATTTTGTTTGCCAAAAGCCTCATTAAGTTTCTTATATTATCTGACTTACTAAATGCTGATTTTCTAGGCCATGCATGGCCCCATAGCACTGTTTTTCTATTTATTATTTTTCTAATTATAAGAAAAACCCAATTAGATAAAATTCTGGGATTCATCTCTAAAACTAGAATTACATCTTTAAATAATAAATGCCAAATGCCAGTTTGAAAAAGCAATTTATTATTAAAAATAAAATAATTTCTTGTTCTTTTTTTTGGAATTGTGCAATCACTTTCTACGGATTTTTCAAAATAAAAATCTCCACCATATAATTCAAAATGTTGGTCCAATGCATTTTCTATAGCATTAAAAAAACCTTTCCTGTAGTCAGGTACTACTGTTTGTATAATTACTAAATTTTTCAATAAGCAACTTTTTTGTTTATTTTCTTGTAGTAAAAATACATTGCTAAAATTAGAATAAAGAATTCTGTTGTAACAGCAGAAAAAGCTACTCCATAGATCGAGAAAAATTGCACTAAAACCAATGCTACTATTAAATTAAAAAAACCACCTGATATCAGAATTTTCATTCTTGTCTTGTATTTATTTATTGAGGGAAAATATAGGGTAACATACAACATATTTAAAGAAGAGAATATCGAAATTAATCCTAAAAACTGAAATACAATACTATAACTAGTTATGAGAGCATCATTAAAAGCAAAATTTAGTATTGTTTTTGATCCAAAGAAAATAATTGTTGATATCACAACACCTAAGATTCCTATTGGGATTCTTATTTTATCAATAAAAACCCTTACTTCTTTATGAGGTTTTGTTGATAAATTTGGAAAAATTGCTTGATATATCGGGGTGTACATACTTTTTATTGCTAGTATTAATTTTTCCATACTGGAATAAATCCCTGCAATGGAGTCACCTGCAAAAAATCCTAATATTATAGTATTGCTTGAGGTGTAAAAACTGACTGCAAGATTTGAAAAAAATAAACTAGAGCTATTTTTAATAATCTCTTTTACTTGTATTAATTTAGGAGAAACAAACTTCACATACTGTAAACTAAAAATAAATCCAAACAATCCTGAAATAATAAAACCTAAACCATTAAATATTGGAACATATATGTAATCATCTGGACTAAATACAACAAAAAATAAAGAGAGTGTGAAAAAAAGTTTTGCTCCCACATTAACAAACGTAATTACTTGCATTTTTTCTATCCCTTGAAAAAACCAAGTTGGAAAAATTGCTTGACCTATAACCAATCCAAAACTAAATAAATAAACCAAAGGATCTAGTTTAAATTTATCTATAAGAGAAGTCATTCCTAGAAGGATAATAAACGCAATAATTATCAAGATTAGTTTTACAAACACTACATTCCAGTAAAATTGAGATAATTTTTCTTTATCATTTTTTAAAGATGCAACTTCTTTTGTAGCACTTATGTTAAAACCAAAATCAACAATAATCGTCAAAAAAATAGCTACAGACTGAGCAATCATAACAAGTCCAAATTTTTCAGAACCTAAAACTCTCACCAAATATGGAAGTATTATAAGTGGTAGAATAAAATTTGCTCCTTGAATAAAAAGTAAAGCGATGTAATTCTTTACAATGATTTTTTTTTCATTATTCATGATTTGGTTTTGAGTACTTAGTTCAATCAAAAAATCAGTATGCTTATATCTTTGAAGAAACAAAGCGATTTATTCCTAATCTGCCATTAACTATATGTAATGCTTTATTTTCAGGTTATAATTAAATATTGATTCTATTTCATTATAAGAAACAATATGCCAAGTATTACTTATAAAATGTATAGATTAATTAGAAACTCACTAGTGTTAATAAAACTTAATCTACTGTGACCATGTGAAAGATTTTCATCTAGATGCGCTACACCAAAATTTGGACCTCTGTGCTTAATTAAAAAAATTAATTTTTATTGATAATAGATTTTAATTTTGTTGTTGAAATTCCAACAGTTCTAGGTAAATATAAAACTTTACAATACTCTTCTAAGTAATCAAATTCACCTTCCCAATCATCGCCCATAATAAAAATATCTATTTCATTATCTACTATATCTTTCTTTTTTTGATCCCAACTAGACTCTGGAATAACCAAATCTACATAACCTATACTTTCTAAAAATTCTTTTCTCTTTTCGTACGGAATCTCACACTTTTTTTCTTTTGTTTTGTTAAAATCATCGGTAGACAAACCAACAACTAATCTATTTCCAAGCTCTCTAGCCCTTCTTAAGATTTCAATATGCCCATAGTGTAATAAATCAAAGGTTCCATAGGTAATTATGGTTGTCATTTTCTTATCTATCAGAGCATCAAAATGTATGTCAAAATTAGATTCTTTATTCGTGAAAAAAGATTCCATTTTAGAAAATAAGGGGAGTCTTTCTTTAATAGATGGTGTTAGTACTTCATTAATAAACTCAATTGTTTTTACTCCCTCTAAAACAACACCTTTCTTCTTACCAGAATTGTAAAACCCTTTTCCAATTAGTAAGCCTAGTGTTCTATTTCTACTTAAATCATTAAGAGCAGTTAAGTTCAAATCTCCAAAACCACAGGCTAGAAATAACGTATCTTCTCTTCCTCCTAAGGCACTGAGTAGAATTTTAATTTCAGAGAAAGATTTTGTTAAAATCATAAAACGTGTATTGGGTGAATTATGTTTTGCATCTACAATTCCAATAATTATTGCATAAATGTTCTTTAAAACACTTAATAATTCTACACCCTTAATATCGGTGGTATAATCAATATGAATATTCGTGTTTTTTATGACAGAATCTATAATTTTGTACTGAGATTTAGAATCTAATCCTAATGTGAAAATAGAATGTGAGTTATTTATTAATTCAGATGAAAATGTAGGTCCTTTCATCGTTATAATACTATTGTCAGGTAAAACAGTCCTAAGATAATCAACAATTGTTTCTCCTCCTTTATAAACTCCTTTAGATAAATTTATTATTAAAGCTTCTTTTTTTATAAAAGGTGCACAGTTTTTTATAACTTTTTTTATTTTTTTTGAGGGGATTGAAATAAAAATAAGATCTGCATTTGACAAATCACTTACTTTAGATGTTGCAGATAAAGAAGGGTTTAGTGTTTTGTTTGGAAAATATTTTTTATTTGAGTGACTTTCATTAATCTCTTTTTCTTGAATTTCACTTCTAACGAACAGCACAACTTTATTATTCTTATTAATCGCTAATTGATTTCCAATTGCAGTCCCAAATGATCCTCCACCTAAAATATATACGTTTTTCATTGATGTAAATACTATTTTATTTTAATAATTACAGGCATAACAATTATTATTACTCCTAAAAAAAAATCTATTTATCTATTTATTGTTATTACTTCGTTTTATTTGAAATAATTAATATAATTCCTGTTGAGAAAAGTCTTAAAATACAAATCCATCAATTTATAATTTCACGTAGTAAAAATAATTTATGGTTTCTTCTTATAAGTACTTAAATAGTTATTTAAATCTATAAAAAGAATAACCAATAACGTTATAAAAAATGACAGCCCTGCAAGTATAAATATATAATTTTTTGTAATACCTTTTATCTCATAACCTATGGTTTGAAAATTTGAAATAACGTTAATAACTTCAGATTTTTCACCAATATCAACAGCAATTAAACCTAGTTCTTCATTAATTTTTATATCTGTCGAAAATAGTTCAATCTCTTTAGTTGTTGTTTTGCTTCCTCCTAAATCTATGCTGGTTCCTGTGAACTCCTTTTTAGATTCTTCTAGCATAACTCTCATATACACTTGACGAAGAGAATCAACTTTAATTAAATTCTCTCTCAATAAAGAATCTGTTCTGGTAAGGTTTTCGTTGGTTAATTTTTTTATTCTATCAAAATAATTATTACTAATTACAGAAGCAATAATAACTTCGTCTAAACCATTAAATACGTCATTGTATTTTGCCTCTACTACAATATCATGAAGTTTATAATCGTAGTCGGTAAAACTCGTTTTAAATTGATCAAAATTATAGCTACTAACGGTTAGGGTATCTACAGTTAGAATAAATTGATCGTAAGCATTAATAATGTCATTATCATTAATAACAGGTGTTATTTCAAATTTTGTTAAACCTGACGCTTTTAGGGTATCTATGTTAAAAATAGAGGCTAACAATAGCACCTTTTCTTGTTTTACCAGCTCGTTATAATAGCTAATGTTCTTGTAAAGCTGAAGTGTGCTTTTAAAATTGGGCTGAACTAATAAATTAGATCCATATCTATCTTCACTATCACTTTCTAAATATGCTCCAACAATACCACCTAGAAGAGCGGCTATTACAAATTTTTTGAAGTGTTGTTTAAAAAATAATAATATTGAAATTAAAAAATGAAAAATACCCTTAAATATACTTCCAATAAAATTAAAAAAGTTTTTAAACCCTTTTCCAATAATTACAAATAAAGAGCCTAGATCTACCTCTTCTTCATTGTTTTGATTCTTTGTTGACATCTTATTTTTTTAATTGATTTTTATTTAAAAAATTTGCTCCAGTATTTTATGCGTAATGGCGTAGGTTGGAGTCACTCCAGACATCCCCAAACCACCAGAAGCTAGAGTGGCTCCTGTTTCTAGCGGGTTATCAGAAGCATAGTAAGCATACCTCACTTTAACATCTTCAGAAATATTTCCTCGAATCTTAGAAGCTGCCTGAATAGCTTTTTGATAATGAGCTCCCTCCATTTCTAATCCAATAACGTTCCATGTAGAATCATGAAAAAACTTTAATAAATCTTTGTTTTGTAATGATGTTCCTAAAACTGTTACCATGGCTCCGTCAAAAGAAGAAACACCAAAACCTTGTAAATCTTCTTTAGATAGTTCATTTGTAAACGGATAATTATCTGCTGTGCCTTCAAAAATATGAGCAGAAGGAATCATAATATCTCCTTTACCTCCTTCTAAAATACCTGCTTTTCCCATAATAGAAATAGATTCAACGTTTAAATGAGTTGAACCTTGCTTTTCTTTATATGGTTTTAACAATTCATCCATCGTTTCATAAGCTTGTTCTCCAAAAGCATAATCCATCACAATAATCACTGGGTCTTTCCCTTTTGAAGCTACTTTTGTAAATGGTATTTTACTACTATCTATCTTTTGGGTATCTATCACCTGAACGTTAATATTTGTTCCAGAAGTATCTTTTATATAAATCAACCCATTTTCAGAAGCATATTCTTTTACTTTTTTCTGAAGTGGCTTGCTCTCATTATTACTTAATAATTCATACAATTCAAACCCTTCTTTGCCTTTTGCTATATCTGTTAACGAACTAGTAGCATAAATAGTATTTAAAACACTGTGCATATTTGCACTTATAATGTGAATTGGTCTTTCTAATAGCTGATGATCTTTCAATACTTTTTTTATGTTATTGGCCCAAACCTCTCCGTAAATATGATGACCTATTCCTTCTCCTAATACAGAACTAAAATTGACCGTTCTCTTTTGTTGATGACAACTTTCGCTAATTGCTAGTTTTCCTAACCAATAAATAATTTGAAAGAAACGATCTGGGTTTTCTGAAGATGAGAAAGCATTATAAGTATCGGCTACTTCATCATAAGTTCTACCTAAAACATTTGCCAAATGAACTTTAGTGATTTCTCTTTCTTCCTCAGATATTTTTTTGTGATGAAGAACAACTTCTTCTAAATTTTTCCACTCTCTGGTAACATCCCCTTCTAAATTTAATAAAATACGGTCTTTAATTTTATGAGACTCTATAAACAAAAAAGTGAGATGGGTTAAGATGTCATAGATTTCAGATCTACCTCTGGTGATCTCAATATTCATTTGATCTTTGTCTATTCTATAGCAGTTTCTTCTTCTCTTTGGAGGAATAATAACCTTAAAATGTGATTTATTATATCCCTCATCAGCTGTTAAGTTAATAAACTGGCACTCTTCAATTCCTTCTGGTAATCGCTCTATTACATAAATCAATCCGTTCAACTCTACTCTTTCTTCTGCAATAGATCCATAAATTTCTGGTCTAAGTAGTAGTAATGATTTTCGTAAAGTTTCCCCTGAAATACCCATTGGCTTATAAAAACCCCTGCTAAACAGATGACGCATAGAAATATATAAACGCTCAATAGCGTTGGTAGATTCTTGGGCTCTGGTTCTTTCTTGATGTTTTGTTTGCAACATAGTGTTTTAGGCTGCAAAGATAAGAAAATCGCTCAAAGTTAAGCCCCTTTAAGTACTTTGGCGTACAGTCTTTTATTTTTTAGAAATTTTACGGCTTCTAAAATCACTGTATCTTTTTTTAATTTGTTCAAATAAGAACCATTTTTGTAGTAGTATCTAATTAAAATCTCATCTTTAATAATTTCAGATAAATAATCTTGATTCTTTGAGATTTTAGAAATTTTTTCCTCCAGTAATTTCTTTTTTAATTGTTGAAATTCCTTGGCAATGAAGGAAGTTTCTCCAGAAGAATTATATGCATCTAAAAAAAGACGCTCTTGAGTTGTTTGAAAAACAGTATCTGATATTTTAAGATAATTTAAAAAACTTTTAAAGTCTGATGAAGAGAGAGAAAAATCGGTAACTGAACTTATTGTTGGGTTTCTATAAAAATAATCTGTTGTAAAATTAAAGATTGCTCTAGATTTTATCAAGTCTTTTGTGGCTTCACTTCTCTTTGAAAAACCCACTTCAACGTCTGGAGTAATTCCTCCTCCATCAAGTACAACTCTTCCATTTTTAGTTTTAAAAGAGGTTACAGTACCGTCAGAAAATTTTGGGACCTGGCCATCTTTATCTCTACTGGCATAATCTAGCTCTTGAATACACCTTCCGCTAGGGGTATAGTATTTAGAAATAGTGAGTTTTAATTGTGTTCCATAGGTTAGGTTTCTGTAACGCTGAACTAATCCTTTCCCAAAGGAGCGTTCTCCTAAAATTACTGCCCTATCATAATCTTGCAGTGCACCAGCAACTATTTCAGAGGCCGAAGCTGATCTTCCGTTAACTAGAACAGTGAGTGGAATTTCTATATCTAAAGGAGTGTTAGATGCATTGTAAGTATTGCTCCACTTTCTTACTTTAGCTTTAGTTGCTGTAATTTTACTTCCTTTTGGTAAGAAAAAATTTGAGATATTAATAGCCTCTCCTAGAGAACCTCCTGGATTGCCTCTTAAATCAAAAACTAAGTTTTTCATTCCTCTTTTCTTTAATTCTAGAAAAGCCTTTTTAACCTCAGAAGAAGCTTTTTGATTAAATCTAGTTAAAACAATATACCCTGTTTCTTGATCAATTAAATCATAAAAAGGAACCGGATTTATATCAACTTTCTCAGTAACTACAGTAAATTTTTTAACTTTTCCTTGTCTTAAAACAGCAATTTCTAAAGAAGTATTTGGTGCCCCTTTTAAGATTTCTGATAGTTGATCTCTATCCATATTTTTAAGAGATTGGTTTCCTGCTTTTATAATAATATCTCCTGCTTTTAATCCTTTTTTATCTGCTTCATAGCCTTTGTAAATTTCATTTAATACAATTCCTTTTTTATCATAAAAAACTGAAACACCAATTCCTGAATACGCTCCTTCCCTTCTAATTCTTGCTTCTTCAACTTCTTGTTCATCAAAATAATTTGTGTAAGGATCTAATTCTTTTAGCGTATTTTTTATTGCTTTATTTGTAAATTCAGCAGGGTTAATTTCATCTACATAATATAGATTTAATTCTTTAAATAAAGTCGTATAAATTTCTAGTTGTTTTGCTACTTCAAAGAAGTTTGATTTAAATGAAAAAGAAAGAAAAATAGTTCCAACAACTAGCGTAACTATTACCTGTTTTTTAATTGTATAGTTAGGCATTTTCTTTGCTGGTTTGTGTTTCAATAAATAATTTTAAAAGTTCCTGAATTTTTTCTTGAACCTCTAAAAATACGGGCTCTTTCTTACCAATAAAAGTAATCATAAAAACACAGTGAAAGTTTGATCCTTTAAATACGTTTTTTTTCTCTAGTCGATAAGCTTCTCTAATCAATCTTTTAATCCTATTTCGATCAACTGCTTTTTTGAAATTTCTTTTAGGAACTGAAAATGACGCCTTAACTGAAGTAATTGAAATTGGATCTGTTATAATATACACCAATCTAAAAGGGAAATTTTTGATAGATGTTCCTTCTTCAAAAAGTCTCCCTATGAGTTTGCGGCTTTTTAATCTTTCTTTTTTACCTAGTGTATTGTTCATCTCTACAAACTTACAGAAAACGGTTTTTTAAAAGGAATATCTTAGACACTATTTACAAATCAGAAAAAAATAACTGATTTACTAGAGGGTTCTTTTCATAGGACGAGTTAAACAAGTAGGCCCTCCACCTCCTTTTACACTAATCTCATTGCCTTTGTAAGCAACAACTTGGCAGCCTGCCTGTTCCAATAATTTTTTTGTGATTGGATTACCATCCACCATCAAACAATCTCTTGGTGCAACAGCTAATACATTGCAACCCATAGATTCAAACTCTTCATCAGGAACCTCTATCAATTGAAAACCTCTTTCCAACAATTGATTTCTAAATTTTATAGGCATTAAAGGAGAATAGACAACTGCTAAATTTTTATCTACTGGACTTAGAATAGACATCAGGTGAAAAACATCCTCTTTTCCTTTGTAGTGAGGAAGTTCTACAACAATAACTTCTATTCCTTTTGGAAGTAATAGGGCTTTTAATTGACGTATTCCTTCTTCATTTGTTCTATAGGTATGGCCAACAGCCAATGTGTTTTGATCTAGCCAAGCAACATCGCCTCCTTCTAGAGTTCCAGGAAAGGTTATCTCTCCTAATATTTTAACAGTGTTTTGTAAATAGGTTTCTAACTGGGCTTTGGGTTCCTGTATTCTTCCTTTTTTACCCATATTACAGATAATCATTCCAAAATCTGTAGCAATAGAGGCATCTCTGCAATAAATAGAATCTATCCATGTTTTTTGATCCGCAGGAAAGAAACATGTTTCAATATTTTTATTAGTAAAAAATAACTGAAACGCATGATATTCTTTCAAGGATTGCTCAAAATTGGGCTTAGTAAGAAACTGCAATTCTTTCCATTGTTTTGTCAGCTGTTTTTCTGAACGAAATGAACTCTCCGCAGATTTTAAGTATACAGAAGCTAATTTTAAATATTCTGAATGATATGTTACCTTCATTTTTCTTTAGATTTATTCCATTGCATTAAAACATAAAATGGAATTCCTAGCAATAATAATAAAAATCCGTAGAATACAACTTCTGCAGTTGAACCGTAAATAGCCCACAAAGAATATAGAAATCCTAAAAGACCCAAAACAACTGTTTTTACGGCACTATTAATGTGTGTGTGTTTTTGAACTAGAATAATAATATAGGCAGCAGAAACAAACACATAGGGCACCAAACAGGCCAAGACCGTTAAATTTACCATAAATGTAAATTGGGTTACAAGACTATCAGAAAAATTCATCAGCATAACAATAGAACTTAATAAACTTCCTATGATGAGCCCTAAAACTGGAGCTCCTTTTGCGTTCTCTTTCTTAAAAATTTTTGGAAACATGGCATCTTTTGCTGCAGCCATAGGAATCTGAGCTAGAATTAAAATCCAGCCATTTAATGCTCCCATTCCAGAAATTGCAGCTCCTGCAGCAACAAAATAACCAGCATATTTACCTCCAATTATTTCTCCTGCTTCAGCAAACGGAGCTGGAGAGTTTTGTAAGGTTTCTGTGGGTAAAATTCCGAATAAAACAATGGTTCCTAAAATGTAAATACTAGTGGTAATAATAGTCCCAAGCATGGTTGCTTTTGGCACTATTTTTTCTGGATTTTTTATGTTTTCTGCAGGAATACTTGCAGATTCTAAACCTAAAAAAGCATATAATGTTAAAGCTGCTACTAAAGAAAATGTTGTAAAATCACTTTCATCTGTCATATTAAATTTTGGAAAATTATCTAAGCTAAAAAAGAAAAATCCAAAAACAATAATAAAAACCAATGGGAGTAATTTTAAAATAGTGGTGATGACCTGAATTTTTCCAGATGTGCTAACTCCTTTAGAATTAATCCAAGTAAAAAACCAAATCATAGACAATCCAATACTAACAGCTAATAATGAGTTTGTTTCTAAAATTGGAAAAAAGAAACTTAAGGCTCCTATAATGGCAATGGCAATTGCTGCATTGCTAATCCAAATAGAAATCCAGTAACCCCATGCAACTAAAAAGCCTATAAAATCTCCAAAACCTTCTTTTGAATAAATATAGGGCCCTCCACTTTTATTAACAATAATCTTACTTAAATCACTAAATATTTTAGCTAAAATAATGGCTCCTGAGGCTGTAAAAAGCCACCCTAATAAACTAATACTACCATAGGCTGATAAAGAAGCTGGTAGAATAAATATTCCAGCACCTATCATATTGCCAACAACCAAAGACGTTGTGGTTATCAAACCTATTTTTTTGTTGCCAGAACTCATTTAATTTGTGTAATTTTAGAATCAAATTCTTGAAAGATACAATTTAATTTAACAACCAAAAATGAGCTTTAAGATCAATCCAGACATTACAAAAGCAGAAACGCTTCCTGCTACTTTTTATAAGAATCCTGTTGTTTTTGAAACAATAAAAGAAAAAGTTTTTTTAAATTCTTGGCAATGGATTGGTGATGAAAACCTTGTTAGTAAGCAACAATCTGTGTACCCCTTTATATTATTAGATGGTTTTTTAACCGAGCCACTGCTACTAACCAAAGACAAAGAAGGTAGCATTAATTGCCTCACAAATGTTTGTACTCATAGAGGAAATTTAGTAGCATTAGAATCTGGACACTCAAAAAAACTTACGTGCTCTTATCATGGAAGAAGATTTAACTTACAAGGTAAGTTTGAGTTTATGCCAGAGTTTAATGATGCAGAAAACTTCCCGAGACCCTGTGATAATCTTCATACATTTCCCATTAAAAAATGGGGTCATTTTTTATTTGCAGGACTCAATCCTAGTTTTGATTTCCAAGAAGTAATTAATGTAATGAAAGAACGAATAGGCTTTTTACCTATTGATGAATTTAAGCTTGATAAAACATTGCAAAAAGATTTCTTAATTGATGCTAATTGGGCCCTTTATTGTGACAACTATTTAGAAGGTTTTCATGTGCCTTTTGTTCATGAAAGCTTAAACGAAGTTTTAGATTACGGTAGCTATGAAACAATTATTTATAAGCATTGTAATTTGCAAATTGGCTATTCTGATGAAGCTACAGAAGTCTTTGAGTTTCCTAATAATCATATAGATTACGGGAAAAAAGTTGCTGCTTATTATTATTGGATTTTCCCAAACATGATGTTTAACTTTTATCCATGGGGGCTGTCTATTAATATTGTAAAACCCATAGGAATTAGTAAAACTAAGGTTTCTTTTATTAGCTATGTATTAGATCCTTCTAAATTAGAGAAGGGAGCAGGAAGTAATCTTGAAAAAGTAGAAAAAGAAGATGAAATTGTGGTAGAAAATGTACAAAAAGGAGTTCGTTCTTCATTTTATAAAGCAGGACGTTTTTCACCTACACGAGAAAAAGGAGTGCATCATTTTCATCTATTACTTTCAAATTTTTTAAACCGTTAAAAATATATTTTAAAACCTGTCTAAATTAACATCTATTCTTTAAATTTGATGTCTGTAAACAAATCAAAAAACATGAAACCAGATTTATTTCAAGCGCCTGATTACTATCAAATAGATGATTTACTAACTGAAGAACATAAGTTGGTTAGAGAAGCTGCTAGAGAGTGGGTAAAAAGAGATGTATCTCCTATTATTGAAGAATATGCTCAAAATGCTGAATTTCCAACACAAATTATTAAAGGCTTAGCAGATATAGGTGCCTTTGGCCCCTACATTCCAGAAGAATATGGAGGTGCAGGCTTAGATCAAATTTCTTATGGGTTAATCATGCAAGAGATAGAAAGAGGTGACTCTGGTGTTAGATCTACAGCATCTGTTCAATCATCTTTAGTGATGTATCCAATATGGAAATATGGAAATGAAGCTCAAAGACAAAAATATTTACCAAAATTAGCTTCTGGTGAATGGATGGGTTGTTTTGGATTAACCGAACCTGACCATGGATCAAACCCTGGAGGAATGACAACTAATTTTAAAGATATGGGAGATCATTATCTTTTAAATGGTGCAAAAATGTGGATTTCTAATGCACCCCTAGCACAAGTTGCTGTTGTATGGGCTAAAAGTGAAGAAGGAAGAATTCACGGACTTGTTGTAGAGCGTGGTATGGAAGGTTTTTCTACTCCAGAAACTCACAACAAGTGGTCTTTAAGAGCCTCATCTACTGGAGAATTAATCTTTGATAATGTAAAAGTTCCAAAAGAAAATTTATTACCAAATAAATCTGGACTTGGTGCTCCGTTAGGATGTTTAGATTCTGCTCGTTTTGGTATAGCCTGGGGAGCTATAGGAGCTGCCATGGATTGTTATGATACTGCACTGCGTTACAGTAAAGAACGTATACAGTTTGGCAAACCTATTGGTCAGTTTCAATTACAGCAAAAGAAATTAGCTGAAATGATTACCGAAATTACCAAGGCACAATTATTAACTTGGCGTTTAGGTGTTCTGCGTAATGAAGGAAAAGCAACCACCGCTCAGATTTCTATGGCAAAAAGAAATAATGTAGACATGGCTATTAATATCGCCAGAGAAGCAAGGCAAATACTAGGTGGTATGGGAATTAGTGGTGAGTATTCTATTATGCGACACTCCATGAATTTAGAAAGTGTTATCACCTACGAAGGAACTCATGATATTCATTTATTAATTACAGGATTAGATATTACTGGCTTAAATGCTTTTAAATAATTAAGAATAGATTTTATCCTATTTTTGTTTTTGTATAAATCAGGAAGCAATTTTTAATACTTTAGAAGGGCATCGCTTGCAGTTGATACCCTTTTTTTTATATTTAAAACAGCATTTGTTTTTTGGTTTTATACAGTTGGAAGTACAAACTGAATTGCAACTTAAGCTTTCTTGCTGTTTTAATATTGGCTGTTGTTTATAAAATACAATCATTGACATAAAATCTACTGCAAATTTAAAGTTTATTTAGAATAAATAAAAATAATGTTTTCATTATTTAATAAAATGTAATTTTACTTTTAAGATTCTACATTAAGTATCTTTAGACATTAAAAAAAATCTTTTGAATTCTAATTCTGTGTCAAATAATACGTTTATATTTCATCAGATAAGCGAAATTCCTGAAAAAATTTGGGATGAATTAGACTGCTCTTCTAATGTGTATTTTTCATCGGAATATTTAGATGCGGTAGAAAAAAATAATGATCACCTTACTTTTTTTTATGTTGTTTTAACAGATACTAAACAAAAAGCAATTGCTTTTGCTAGTGTTCAAATCATACCATTTCATCTAGATGCTATAGAAAATGATTTAAGTACTATTGTGAAAAGAGTAACTTCTCTAGCCAGAAAATTCAAAATTCTTCCTAGTGAAAAGCCATTGCAAATATTAAGTTGCGGAAATTCTTTTGTGAGTGGTGAGCATGGAATTTTCATTAAAAATGATCAAAACAAAAAAACTGTTTTAAGAAAATTAGCAAAAGCTATCTTAAAACACACAGAAAAAAATTATAAAGAGAGGCCAATTGATATTTTTATCATGAAAGATTTTGTGTCTGCCTCCTTATCAATTAGCAACGAATTAATTAGTTTGGGATATTATTCTTTTAATGTAGAGCCAAATATGAAATTAACAATTCATGAAAATTGGCAAAATTTTGACCATTATTTAACTTCTTTGAAAACAAAATTTAGAGTTAAGGCAAAAAAAGCACTAAAACTAAGCCGCAACTTACTCGTAAAAGAAATTACTGTTGAAAACTTTGATGAACAAGTTAAAGAAATGACAGAATTATACAAGAGAGTGGCTTCAAAAGCAGATTTTAATTTAGGAGCGTTTAATCTGGCAACTTATAAAAGTTTAAAAGAAAAATTAGGAGATGTTTATCTTCTAAAATCATATTGGTTAGATCATAAAATGGTAGGTTTTATGTCTGGTATGTTGAATGAAAATAAATTAGATGCTCATTTTGTTGGAATAGATTATGAATTAAACAGATCCTATGCTATTTATCAAAGAATGCTATATGATTATATTGATATCGCTATCACAAAAAAAATAACTACGCTAAACTTTGGAAGAACAGCTAGTGAAATTAAAAGTTCTGTAGGGGCTACTCCAGAACATTTAACAGTGTATATTAGACATAAAAAATCTATCACAAATAAATTTTTAAAATTATTTTTGCTGAAGATTCAGCCTACAGAGTTTAATCAAAAATTTCCATTTAAAATTGACCAGAAAAATTCATGAAAACAATTGAAGACTTAATACATATTTTGACCTTAGACCAAAAAGATACTCTTACCTATTCTGGCATTAGTAAAACCATAGGAAATTCAAGAGTTTTTGGAGGGCAGGTATTAGCACAAGCACTACATGCAGCCTATAAAACAATTCCTGAAGATCGATTTGTTCACTCATTACATTCGTATTTTTTACTTCCTGGTGATTTAACAATTCCTATTACTTATAAAGTTACTGAGATGAGAAATGGCGGGAGTTTTTCTACCAGAAGAGTCACTGCCATCCAAAAAAATAATACTGTTTTTATTTTAGCAGCTTCATTTCATAAAAAAGAAGAAGGACATGAACATCAAGAAGCTATAAAGACAGGTATAAAACAACCTGAACAACTTTTAAGCTGGAGTGAACTACTAGCGCAGTATGGTAATTTTCTGCCTGCCAAAATGAAAGATTTTTTAAGTATTGAAAGGCCTATAGATTTTAAACCGGTTCATATAGCAAACCCATTAGAGAAAA
>Ga0209711_10000983_pt1 | contig 28597 bp, 27 predicted proteins | sample ArcticOcean_MG_C_7_FD_187441 | JGI IMG/M metagenome (GOLD analysis project Ga0209711, IMG submission 187441) | Marine microbial communities from western Arctic Ocean - ArcticOcean_MG_CB11_88 (SPAdes) (version 2) | ecosystem: Environmental > Aquatic > Marine > Oceanic | place: Arctic Ocean...
TAAATATTTTATCTTTTCCTACTCCTTTTAGCTTCAAATAAGTGGAAAGAGCTTCTGACAATAAAGGAGCATTTGAATTATTATTTACAGGTGGTTTGCTCACAAGCAAGTGTTGAGCAGGAATTTTCATCTTAGTTAATCTGATAGAAGCCCAGTAATCATCTAGCCGTTGATAGAGTGATTTACTAGCACGAATAGCTGATACATTTGATTTGGTTCTGAGGCAAATAACTATACGGTCACTTCTATAATAAGACTTCACATCACATGGAACACGCTTGGTGAAATAAAACACACCACGCTTTTTATATAAGTAAGAAACATTTAAATGGTCTACCATTTGGTCAACTCTCCAAGCACATATTACGCAATATGCTTGCACATCAATGAGTTAGGGAATGGCATATGAAGGACGTGGTGCCCGGGGGCGGATTCGAACCACCGACACGAGGATTTTCAGTCCTCTGCTCTACCAACTGAGCTACCCGGGCAATATTAAAACAGTGTAATCTATAACCTGAAGAATAACATATGTCTAGACAACAAAATAAAAAATTAAATACTTTTTAAAAATTATTTATCTATATCATATTGATTATCATAATCATCATTGTCAGAAGCTATTTTATATTTTTCTCCCAGCCAATTACCTAAATCAATATGACTACAACGTTGAGAGCAGAAAGGATTCGTTTTTAAATCCTTATTAAAATAATTTTTACAAATTGGGCATTTAATTTGTTTGTTTTTTATATTTTTCATTAATTTAAATCTATCAATTCACCATAATTAATTGGTAAATCATTTCTTTCTAAAATAGAAATAAATTCTGGAGTTTTTTTCTTCTTTATTTTTTTAAATAAGTTTTTTCCACATATAAATTGAACATTATTTTTAGATTTAATCTCTTTTGACTTTCTCCACAAAGATCTCAAATGATTTTGAAATATAAAATCATTATTATCCTTATAAAAATCTTCTAATAAACCTATATTTCTTGGAATATACATCTCGTAAAGCAACAACCTAGAAAAACCTAAAAAATCTCCGTCATTAAAAGTAGTTTTTCCTGCTGAAACAATTTCTTCATGTAATAGTTTTCTTTTAGGCAAAGACATTCTTGGAAAATCTATCAGTATCATTCCTCCAATATTTCTTAATTTAATTTCAGCTAAACATTGTTTAAATACTGACAAACAAAAATCATACAATTGCTCAGGTGTATTTAATATTAGTTTTTCTGTATCTATATCAATTAGTGTAGCTGCTTTTGTTTTCTCAATCCAAATCATCCCTCCCCCATTAACCTTAATATTTGGATTTAGTGCTCTATAATAACATCTATCTAAATCTAATAGATCCCAATAGATTGCGTGACTATCATTTATTCTGGGGAGATCTTTAGTAAAATAAAAATATATAATTTTATCTACTGTGTTCAACGTTTCTATTGTTTTTTGTAGATCTATTATTTCATTTAATAATTTAGCCTGAACAGGCTTGTCATCAAATTTGTCACCCATTATAATTACTTTAATTAAAGAACCCTCTTTAATCGACTGAAAAACACCTCTAACAGTTATAATAGAATTATCTTTCAAACGGGCTCGTGCAACTCCACCATTTAATTTTTTAATAATAAAAGCTTCATATATATCGCCAATTATTGGAGGATTAGCATCGTACCAAGAAATAAATTTTACAATTTTTTTTTCTAATATTTCTACAATTCTTGTTTCTTCGGCGCATTTGTCAATTAAAATAAAATGACTATAAATTTTATTTATCATTAGTAAATTCGTAACCAATTGACACAAGCATTCTATAAAGCTCTGCTAGGGGCAAACCCACTATATTACTATAAGAGCCTGAAATAAAATTAATAAACGATGCTGCCATTCCTTGAATAGCATAACCACCAGCTTTATCCTGCCATTCATTAGACTTAATATAACGTGCTATTTCATTATCATCTAGTCTCTTAAATTTGACGATAGATTGTACAGTTTTTATTCGTATTTTATTATTTGGGGATGACAAAGCAAACGATGTATAAACTTTATGCCTTCTTCCAGATAACTTTTTTAAACATGCTTCTGCTATTTCAATATTTATAGCTTTAGGTAAAATTCTTCTGCCAACTGTAACTATAGTATCTGCAGACAAAATAATAGAATGTGGATAATTGACTTGAAAAACGAAATTTTTTTCGTTAGCCATTCTTTTTACATAATTTATTGGTAATTCTTTTAGATTTATTTTTTCATCAATGTTTGGAGTTAGTATTAAATCTGGGGCAATACCTAATTGATCTAATAAAGTTATTCTTCTGGCTGACCCTGATGCAAGAATAAAATTTTGATTAAACTTATTCATAAATATAAAACAGCCTTTAAAAATTAAAAAACTATTTAAATCTAAATGTAATTCTACCTTTACTTAAATCATAAGGTGTCATTTCTACATTAACTTTATCACCAAGTAAAACTCGTATTCTATTTTTTCTCATTTTTCCACTAGTATGAGCTAACACTTCATGCTCATTTTCAAGCTTTACTCTAAACATTGCATTAGGTAAAAGCTCTTCAACTGTACCAGAAAATTCTATTATTTCTTCTTTAGCCATATAACCTCTTTAAAATCAAATTTACTTGTAATCTGACCATTCCTATTAATTAGTCAAGATTTTTTATATTAATTTTTATAAATATTAATTATTAATTCTTAATGATACAGATAAAGCATGAGCGTCTAAACCTTCAGCTTTAGCTAACGTAATTGCATGTTTCCCAATAATTGAGAGATTTTGTGCATTACAATGAACTACGGAACTTCTTTTATAAAAATCTAAAACACTTAATCCACTTGAAAATTTCGCTGTACCACTAGTAGGCAAAACATGATTAGGACCTGCTACATAATCACCAATAGCCTCAGGTGTGTTTTTACCAATAAAAATTGCGCCAGCATTTTTGATTTTTTTAATATATTTTTCTGCTTTATCAAAGGATAATTCTAAATGTTCTGGAGCTATAAAGTTTATTAAATCTACAGCTTCTTTAATGTTTTTAACTATTATTATCGCCCCTCTGTTATACCAAGAGGCACTCGCAATTTTAGATCTAGATAAATCCTTAAGAAATTTTTCTATTGCAAGTTCAACTTTTATAGAAAATTCTAAACTATCTGTAATGAGTATTGCTTGTGCCTGCTCATCGTGTTCAGCCTGTGATAATAAATCAATTGCAATATGCTCTGGAGAAGAGGTGTCATCAGACACTATCAAAACTTCAGAAGGACCTGCAATAGAGTCAATTCCAACTATACCAAAAACTTGTCTTTTTGCTTCAGCAACATAAGCGTTTCCAGGCCCAACAATTTTATTTACGGGCTCTATTGTTTTAGTTCCATATGCTAAAGCAGCAACAGAATGAGCTCCACCCATACAAAAAACTTCTGTTACACCAGCTATATATCCAGCAGCTAAAACTATTGAAGATTTTTTTAAGTCTGATATGGGACTAACCATTACGCGCCTTTCAACACCAGCGACAAGCGCTGGAATAGCATTCATTAATACTGAAGATGGATAAAGAGCTTTGCCGCCAGGAACATAAAATCCTGCAGATTCTATAGAGTTATATAGCAAACCAAGTTTAACACCTTTACTATCAGTATAATTGATATTTTTAGGTACTTGTTTTTTATGAAAAGCTTTAATTCTATTCGAAGCAAAAACAAGTGCTTGCTTTTGTTCTTTTGGTAAACTTTCATAAGCTAATTTAAGTGTAGATTTATCAATACTAATTTTTTCAACTTTATTAACTTCTAACTTATCAAATTTTTTTATCAATTCTAAAAGAGCGCTGTCACCTGATTTGCGAACTTTTTGTATAATTTCAAAAACTATATCGTATACATTTTGATTATAGTTATCATCTTTGCTTAATAATGATTTAAGTTCGTACTTAAAATTCATATCATAGGATTTTAGAATTTTAACTTTCTTTTTAGTCATTTATTACTTTTCCAACTTTATCTATCCAAGGCTGAATCAATGAGGAACTTGTTTTCAAAAAACTTCTATTTACAGCTAATCTTGTTGATACTTTACATATCTCTTCTACTTCAACCAAGCCATTTGCAATCAAGGTTGAACCAGTTTCTACTAAATCAACAATTCTCTTACATAAACCCATAGAAGGAGCTAGTTCCATAGCGCCATTTAACTTAATACATTCTGCATGTACCCCCCTAGATTCAAAATATTTACGTGTCATATTGGGATATTTAGTTGCAACTCTTACATGACTCCATGTCCTAGGGTCTTCATTGATTAAAACCTCTTTTTGAGCTGCAACTACCATTCTACATTTCCCAACATCTAAATCATAAGGAGAATATACCTCAGAATGATTAAATTCAGTTAGAACGTCACTGCCAACAAAAGCCATTTGAGCAGCACCATATGCTAAAAAAGTTACAACATCAAAGGAGCGAACTCTAATCAAATCAATATTACTTATATTACTTTTGAATTTTAATCTTCGATCTTTTTTATCAAAAAAAGAAGCCTCAGGTTCAATACCTGCTTTAGATAATATTGGAAGCACTTGATCTAATATTCTACCCTTTGGCAAAGCAATAGTAAAATTACTATTATTAACCATCTTTAACCCCTAACTTTTATATTATTTATGGTTTGGCTTCAATTTTGTTGGCCAAGGAATATCTATATCTTCTAAAACTCCAAACACCTTATCTATTATTAAAATAATCTTTACAGACGAAGAAAAGTGTAAAGTTATTTTTTTATTTTTATACGAAATTAATAATAAATTCAAAAAATTTATATCTAAAACATTATCAAAATTAATATAGTCAACTTTTTTTACATTTTTTATCTGCATGCCAGATATAACTCTATAATTAATTTTACTATCTTTTAAAGTATTTTTTTTGTTTTTTTCCCAACAATATCTCGAGAATGTTGCTAAAAAAAAACATTCTTTTTTATCAAACATTAATTCATCTTTTGAAAAAATTCCATCTTGGCATAAATAAGAAAATATTTTTAAATCTTCACAAGTTAAAGCAGTTAATTTAATTTTTTTTTGAACGTTCATGAAGTTAACACCTTTATTAAATTCAAAATTATTATTTTGACCTGTTAATAATAGCTCCAAGATTAGATAATTTATCCTCTATTTTTTCATATCCTCTATCTAAATGATGTATGCCATCAATTTCAGAAGTTCCAGAAGCAACTAATGCTCCTAAAATCAATGACATAGAAGCTCGAAGGTCTGAAGCCATTACTTTTGAAGCATGCAAATTTTTAACACCCTTTATAGTCGCAGTTTGTTTATCAATAGTAATATTAGCTCCAATTCGAAGTAATTCTGGCACGTGCATAAATCTATTTTCAAAAATTGTTTCTTTAACATAACAGTTTCCATCTGCAATTGACATTAAAGCCATATATTGAGCTTGCAAATCAGTTGGAAACCCTGGGTGAGCTTCAGTCGTTATATTGTATGCAATTGGTCTTTTAGAAGATGATACAATAACAGAATTTTTGTTAATAATAACTTTGCTTCCAGTGTACTTTAGTGTTTGTAAAAAAAATTCTAAATCATTTGGACGAATATTATTTATTTCTATATTGCCCTTTGTTATAGCAGAAGCAATCGCAAAAGATCCGGCTTCAATTCTATCTGGAACTATATCATGACAAACAGGATTCAATTTTTTGACACCATTTATAATAATTGTACTAGTTCCAGCGCCCTTAATGTTTGCCCCAGCGCTAGTTAAACATTTAGCTAAATCAATAATTTCAGGTTCATGAGCAGCATTTAAAATTTTAGTTACTCCCTTAGCTAAAACAGCTGTCATTATAGCACTCTCTGTAGCACCTACAGAAATTTTAGGAAAATCAATAACACCACCTTTTAAGCCTTCCGAACCAACGGATGCAATAATAAATCCAGAATCATATTTTATATTTGCGCCTAAAGATTCCATAACAAATAAGTGTAAATCAATTGGCCGAGCACCAATCGCACACCCCCCAGGGAGAGGTACACGGGCAGAACCTAACGAAGCTAATAAAGGCCCTAAAACTAGTATAGAAGCCCTCATTTGCCTCACGAGATCATATGAGGCTTCATTAACTTGAGGATGTCCATCAAATTCAGCTTTTCCATAGGTCCAATTTATATTTATACCTAATTGAATTAATAACTTAGACATTAACCTTGTATCAGCTAAGTCAGGCATATTTAATAAGGTTAACCCTTTATTTAAAATCAATGATAATGCCATCAATGGTAATGCAGCGTTTTTTGCTCCACTAACTTTAACCATCCCTTTAAGAGAAGAACCGCCAGTTATATAAATTTTTTCTTTATAATTTTGTAGAAATAACTTCATAATTTTAAATTGTCTCTATTTATTCTTTTCATTAAAATCAAGCTTTGCAACTCCAATTTTATCTAATCTTTTCCCATCAATTTCACTTTTGTCTCTGTCAGATAGTTGTGTTTTTCTTAATTTTAAATTATTTTTTAAGTTGCTTGATAGTATATTTTTTTTGATATCTTTTTTTATCATAACAAATTTTCAATGCCTATTTTAATTACAATAATGTAATAATTTTAAACTAACAAATTTTCATAAAAAATTTAATTAAAAATAAAATTAATAACTTTAATTAAACTACAGATGGCTAATATTTCAATTACAAATTAAAAAAATTTTTCATATCAAATTATTAAACACTTCTAGTTACATCATAAAAAACTAAAAACTCTTTTGAAATAAAATTTTTATATAAAAATATCTTAACATTTTTTTTAAAAAAATATTTGGTGCTGAGGAGAGGAATTGAACCTCCGACCTATTCATTACCAATGAATTGCTCTACCCCTGAGCTACCCCAGCATTTCAAAAGTGTATACTTTGTCTCTATACGTATTGCAATATTCTTACTATTTTATTAAAACATAAACAATATTTATTGGAGAATTAAAATACGAATAAATTAAATTATTTACTAAAAATTTATAAATAATAATAAATTATCCTAATATTCTATAATTTTTTTCTTTTTTGTTACCTTAGGCATATAAATAAAGACTTATATATCATAAAAATTAAAAAAAAATTTATTAGTTTTGTCCCAGTATAATAAATTATTTATACCTAAGTAATAAAAGAATTTAATTAATTAATTAATGGTATCTTACTAAACTTTTTCGTGTTATTTAAATAATCCTCTAATAAAAGTAGAGACTATTTAATATATTTATTTAACGTTTTCTACATTCCAAAAATAATTATAAGAATATTATTCTAAATTTATAAATACTCATTATAATTAAAAGAGAAGAAAATTAATTAAATTGCAATCAATTTAGGAGATTTAAAATGGGAAAAGGTAATAATCAAAAAGGTAATAAAGAAATTAAAAAACCTAAAAAAGAAAAACAAAAAACACTTGCAACATCAAACTCAGTTAACACTATAAATAAAATAAATAATAAAAAAACATAAGGTAGAAAATTAACATGAAACCAGGCGACAAATTTTATTTAATAGAAGATCCAAATATTTATGCAGAAATTGAGTCTGAAAAAATTATGAATCATATACCTCACTATAATCTTATTGTTTATAGAGGATTATCTTCAAGTCGAACCATGTTAAGCAAAATGGCAATAGAACAATTTTATCAATTAGAACCAACAAAAAGAAAAAATTTTATTTCAAATATTTTTAGTTAAATATTTTATTACTTAAAATGATAATAATAATTATTTAATTTTGTAATTTAAATATGTAATATATGAGTAAAAATAAACTTATTTTTACACTTCTCTTAAAGTGCCAGAAAGTTTTGTTTTTATAACTTCTATTATATTAGAACTTATTTGTTCTAAGTCTTTATCAGTTAAACTTTCTAAATTAGGCTGAATAGTTACTTTTATTGCAATTGACTTCTTACCTTCAGGAATATTTTTTCCTTCGTAAATATCATAGATCATAATATCTGTAATCAATTTTTTATCAGCAGATTTAGCTGCTTGTATTACTTTTTCAGATTCCAATAAATTATCTACAATGAATGCAAATTCTCTAGTTACAGCTTGAAGTGAAGCTGTTTTAAGCATTGGTCTTGCAGTTTTATTGTTTTTAGGAATTGGAATTTTATCAGGAAAAATTTCAAATCCAAAAACAGAAGATTTTAATCCATAAAATTCAGTTATTTCTGGATGTATTTCGCCAAAATTTGCAATAATATTTATTCCTATTTTAAACGTAGCACTTCTTCCAGGATGAAAATAATTTGGAGCATCTGTAAAAATTTTCAAACTATTTGAGGGTGAACCAATACTATACAAAGTTTCTAAAACGTCTGACTTAATATCGTAGAAATCAAATTTTTCTGAAGTTTTTTTCCAGTCACGTATGTATTTATTTCCTATCCGTATTCCTGAAATAGAATTTAATTGCTCGTTAGGACTATCTCCTTTAAAAACTGGACCAGTCTCACATAATGAAATATTATCAATTCCCTTATTAATATTTTTTTGAGCTGCTTGAATTAAATTTGGAAGAATAGATGGCCGCATATCAGTAAGCTCTGATGAAATTGGATTAACTAAACTTAAAGAATTTTGGCCACCATTAAATTGATGTGCCATAACTTTATTTAAAAAAGAAAAAGTTATTACTTCATTATAACCTCTAGTTGCAAGTATTCTAGTTGCAAAAAAAGATTGTCGATGCTTGGAATTCATTGCTGGCTTGGCTATATAATTTTTACGTGACAACATAATTGTAGGTATAGAAGAATAACCATTTACTCTAATGATTTCTTCAACTATGTCCGCTACACCATCAATATCTGATCGCCATGAAGGAACAATAATATTCCAATTATTATTATCTACCAAAACATTAAAACCTAATTTTTCTAGTATTTTTAACGATTTGTTATTTTCTATAATTACCCCGCTTAATTTTAAAATAATTTCAGGGTTAAATATAATTTTTTTATTTTCATTTTTATTTTGAAGAGAAACAATTTTACTAACTTTCCCTCCACAAATTTTTTGTATCATTAAAGCAGCATAATGCATAACTAACTCTGGAGAGTTATAATCAAGACCTCTTTCAAATCGATAACGGGCATCAGAATTAATATTTAATGTCCTTCCTGTTTGTGCAATTGAAGAAGGGCTGAAAATAGCCGCTTCTAGAAAGATTTCAGTAGTATTTAAATTAACACTAGTTCTTTCTCCACCCATTATACCTGCTAAATCATCAATGCCATGACTGTCAGATATAACCAGCATTTCATTGTTTAAATCATATATTTTACCATTAAGAGCATTAAATTTATCTCCTTTTTTAGATTTTTTAACAGTGAGGTTTTTTCCTTCTATTTTTTTAATATCATAAGCATGTAATGGTCTTCCAAGATCAATCATTATATAATTAGTAATATCAACCAAAGATGATATCGGCCTTTGATCAACTGCTAACAATCTTTTTTGCATCCAGGACGGAGAAGCTTTATTAGTCAAATCAGTAAAGGATCTACCAAATATTTTTGGACATAAAAAATTTTCATCTTTATTTAAATCAATTTTCCAATTAATTAAACTTTCAAAATCACCTTCTATTTCTTTGATTTTAAGTTCCTTTAATGTCCCAATTCCACTTGCAGCCAAATCTCTTGCTATACCTCTTACACCCAAACAATCTCCCCTATTAGGAGTTATTTCAATTTCAATGATAGGATCATTTAATTCGAGAACGTCCACAACTGATAAACCATTTTTTGTACTCTTTGGTAATTCTATTATACCTTCGTGCTTATCAGATATGGTAAGTTCTTTTTCAGAGCATAACATTCCATCTGATTGTTCTCCTCTAATATTACCACTCTTCAAAGTAAAATTTAAACCGGGAATAAAAGTTCCAACATATGCAAAAACACCTATCATTCCTACTTTTACATTATGAGCACCACAAACAACTTTAAAGTGTTTGTTTCCATCGAATACAATACATACATTAAGCTTATCTGCATTAGGATGTTTATTAACTTCTAAAACTTCAACAGAAACAAACTCTCTGAGATCTTTTGCTATATCTATAACTGAAGCTACTTCAAGTCCTAACTTAGGCAAAGTTTCAACAACCTGATCTATTCCAGCTTCAGTTTCAAGATGCTCAAGCAACCATTTCCAAGTTAGCTTCATGAAAATACACCATTTAACCCCGAATGCAAACTAGGGTTATCTATAGGTAAAAATCCATAATGCTTTAACCACCTTAGATCACTATCATAGAATGGCCTTAAATCAGGAATGCCATACTTTAGCATTGTTAACCTTTCTAGCCCCATACCAAATGCAAAACCTTGATAAATATTTGAGTTAATACCAACACCTTCTAAAACTTTAGGATGGATCATTCCTGAACCTAAAATTTCTAACCAATCTTCACCTTCACCTATTGAAAGACTGCCATCTTTTTCTTTTTTACATCCTATATCAACTTCTGCTGAAGGTTCCGTAAAAGGGAAGTAACTTGGTCTAAAACGAACGGGTAGATTCTCAACATTAAAATATGATCTACAAAATTCTATTAAACACCCCTTTAAATGACCCATATTAATATTTTTACCTAATACTAACCCTTCACATTGATGAAACATTGGTGAGTGTGTTGCATCATGATCAGATCTGTATGTTCTCCCTGGTATTATATATCTGATTTCATCAAATTCTTTTAGATTAAGCTTTTCCATTGTTCTAATTTGAACAGGGCTTGTATGAGTTCTTAAAACTTTTCTATTTCCCTCTTTATCAGGTTCTAAATAGAAAGTATCATGCTCCTGACGGGCTGGATGCTCTTTAGGAATATTTAATGCTGTAAAATTATAATAATCTGTTTCTATGTCAGGGCCTTCTACTATAGAAAAACCCATATCAGCAAAAATTGCAGATAATTCTTCTATTGTTCTAGAAAGGGGGTGTAGTGTTCCCAAATCTCTTTCTTTTGAAGATAGAGTTACGTCAATTTTTTCACTATTAATTCTGTTATTTAAGAGATCTTGTCTAAAAGATACTTTCTTTGTCTCAATTAAATTATTAATATTTGATTTAACTTGATTAACAAGTGATCCAATTTCTTTTTTAGTGTCTTCGTCATAATCTTTTAGATTTTTAAGATAAGCTGTAACCGAACCTTTTTTTCCAAGACTTGAAACTCTTATTTCATCAAGATTTGTAAGATCTGAAGAACAAGATATCAAATCAGCAATTTCTTCTGATAATTTTATTAATTTTTCTTTTATTTGATTAGTCATAGTAGATTTAAACCCTGAAAATAAATTCTACAATAATAATATAAAAAATATTTTTGAGTAAAGTTATAAATTTTATGAACTTGCAGCCTTAGCTTTTGATACTAAACCTTCAAAAGCTAATGGTTCATATACAGCAATATCAGCTAACATTTTTCTATCAATTTCAATCCCAGCAAGCTTAAGGCCATTCATGAATTTTGAGTAATTTAAACCATATAAACGAGTTCCAGCATTAATTCTTTGTATCCATAGCCCTCTGAATACACGTTTCTTCTTTCTTCTATCTATATAAGCATACTGACTTGCTTTTTCTACAGCTTGATTCGCTACAGTAAATAGGTTTTTTCTAGCACCGTAATAACCTTTAGCTGCCTTAATAACTTTTAAATGCCTAGCATGGGTTGTTACACCTCTTTTAACTCTTGCCACTATCTTATCTCCTTCTTTAAGCGTACGGAATAAACTGCCTTACAATTTTAGCATCACAATCTTTTAATATCATTGTTCCACGAGCTTTTCTTTTCATTTTTTGAGAACGTTTACGTAAATTGTGACTTAAAAAAGCAGGGCTACCCCTAACTTTTCCTTTAGCAGTAAGACTAAAACGTTTTTTTGCACCGCTTTTTGTTTTTAACTTAGGCATTTTTATCTCTTTACTAAATTAGTTCATCTTGATTAGATTACATGCTTATATAGAACCCTGTAGAAGTTATCAACCCCAAGATTGTATTTTTAATTTTAAATTTATACTGAACTTACTTCGGCGCTAAAATCATCACCATTTGCCTGCCTTCTAACTTAGGCATTGCTTCAATTTTACACGACTCTTCAGTATTTTCTTTGACTCTATCAAGAACAGTTACTCCAATATCTTGATGAGCCATTTCCCTACCCCTAAACCTTAAAGTTATTTTAACTTTATCACCATTATCAATAAATTTTTTAACTTGCTTCATCTTAATAGTAAAATCATTAATATCTATATTAGGCCTGAGCTTTATTTCCTTTATCTCTATAATTTTTTGCTTCTTTTTTGCTTCATTTTTTCTTTTTTGAGCTTCATACTTGTATTTACCATAATCTAAAATTTTACAAACTGGCGGCTCTACATTTGGTTGAATTTCAACGAGATCCAAACCTAAATTAAAAGCTGTCTTTAAAGCCTCATCTATAGATAAAACCCCTAACTGTTCACCATCGGCTCCAATGCATCTGATATTTTCAGCTCTAATAGCCTCATTAATTCTTGGTCCAGCCTGTGTTGGCGGGGTATTATGTAAACCTACTATATGAAATTCTCCTTTATGATTTATTATTAAAAATTATTCTTACACTATTTTAAATATAATTGTTAACATCTTTTAATAATTTTGAATAAATTTACAGTACTAATTAATGTTCTAATTTTATAGTAGCCTTATGATTACTTTAAATCAGGCGGTAAACATTTTTTTACTAAACCTTCAATGAATTGATTCATACCCAGAATTTCTTGATTATTCGAACCTAAATATCTCACTGCAACATTTGATTTTTCTTCTTCTTTTTTACCAATTACAACTATTATAGGAATAGCCTTGTTAGAGTGCTCTCTTATTTTATATCCTATTTTTTCATTTCTTAAATCAATTTCATTTCTTATACCAACTTTATTCAATTCCTTTTGTATAGAATAAATATAGTTATTTGTTGAATCAATAATTGAACATAAAACAACTTGAACTGGAGCTAACCACAATGGCATTCTTCCTGAATGCTGCTCTATTAAAATTCCAATCCATCTTTCTAAAGAACCCAAAATAGCTCTATGAAGCATTACTGGCTGTTGTTTTTGTCCATCTTGATCAATATAACTTGCTCCCAAACGAGATGGAAGAACAAAGTCCACCTGCAAAGTTCCACATTGCCAATCTCTTCCAATAGCATCAGTTAGCACAAACTCTAACTTAGGGCCATAAAAGGCACCTTCACCAGGATTAAGTGTGTAATCTAGATTAGCCGCCTTAATTGCGACTAAAAGTGCACTTTCTGCTTTATCCCATGTCTGATCATCTCCTGCACGTGTAGCTGGTCTATCAGAAAATTTTACTCTCAAATCATTGAAACCAAAATCTTTATATATTTCTTGTAACAATTCACAAAACTGAACACATTCAGATGTAATCTGAGAATCCATACAAAAAATATGAGCGTCATCTTGAGTAAATTGCCTTACACGCATAATACCGTGCAATGCACCTGATGGTTCATTTCTATGGCAAGAACCAAATTCAGCCATTCTTATAGGTAAATCTTTATATGATTTTAATCCTTGTTTATAAATTTGGACATGACCTGGACAATTCATAGGCTTTAAAGCTAAAGTTTTGTCATCATCTCCTTTAGCCATAAACATATGCTCTTTAAACTTTTCCCAGTGACCTGATTTTTCCCATAAAGATCTATCAATAACCTGAGGAGTTTTAACTTCACTGTATTGAGAAATATTAAGTTTTCGTCTCATATAAGCTTCAATCTCAAGATAAATAACCCAACCTTTTTGATGCCAAAAAACTGAACCAGTAGCTTCTTCTTGAAGATGAAAAAAATCTAATTGTTTTCCAATTTTGCGATGATCTCTTTTTTCAGCTTCTTCAATCATCACAAGATAATTATTTAAATCTTTATCATTTAAAAAAGCTGTTCCATAAATTCTTTGTAGCACTGGATTATTACTATCGCCTCTCCAATACGATCCTGCTAATTTTGTTAATTTAAATGAATGTCCAAGCTTTTTAGTAGAGGGCGCATGAGGGCCTCTACAGAGATCAACAAAGTTTCCTTGCCTATAAAAAGTAACAGTTTCTTCTTCTGGAATAGCATTAACTAATTCAACTTTAAATATTTCATTATTTTTTTTAAAAAAATCTAAGGCTTCATTCCTTGTCCAGACTTCTCTTTCAATTTTTTCATCTCTATCTACTATTTCATGCATTCTTTTTTCAATTAACTCTATATCATTCATTAAAAATGATTTTTCTCTATAAAAATCATAATAAAACCCATTTTCAATAGCAGGCCCTATTGTAACTTGAGTATCAGGATACAATTCAAGAACAGCCTCTGCCATAATATGGGCGGCATCATGTCTGATAATTTTAAGAATTTCTTCATTTTTTTTAGTTAGAATTGAAACTATACTATCAGTTTCGATAAGCCTAGCTAGATCCCATAACTCACCATTTACATATGATACAAAAGCTTCTGAAGCTAGTTTTGTCGAAATATCATTTGCTATTTGAAAAGATGTAACAGGCTTTTTATAACTTTTTTTACTATTATCAGGCAATGTAATTATTAGCATCATATCTCATTTTTTATTATATTATTTTTATTTAATTTAGCCTTTTCTTTTATATTCAGCAATACATTGCTTATATATTGAAAGAGTTAATTTACACATTTTATTATGACTAAAGTTTTTAGAAACAAATTTTTTACTATAGTTTCCCATGCTTTCCCTTTTAGCTGATTTCATAGATAAAGCTAATAAAATTTTTTCAGCCAAACTTTCTGCACTGAGAGCCTTAGCTAAAAATCCTGTCTTTCCATCTATAATTGTTTCAGAAGCTCCTCCATGATCAAAAGCAATAGGTATCTTTCCAAGAGCCTGAGCTTCAACAATAATTCTTCCAAACGGCTCAGGGCTAATAGAAGGCATTACAATCAAATCTGCTAATATCATTGCTGCCTGAATATCTTTAGATGATTGAACTAATTTAACTTTAGTTTCTAAATTATATTTTATAATTTTATTAATTAATAAATCTTTAAATTTTTTGTCCCCATCAGCCGCACCAATTAATATACATTGAAAATTTTCATTCACTTTTGATAAAGCTTTAATTAATATTGAATAGCCTTTCCATAAAGCTGGCCTAGAAGCCATTATAATTACGGGAACATTATCTTTCAAACCTATTAATTTTGCCTGAGCAATAATTCTTGCTGGATTTATATTTAATGAATCAAATAATTTTAAATCCACCCCTCTATGCACCACTTTAATTTTATGACTAACTTTAGGAAAAGTATTCTTTATACAAATTTCTATATGTTTTGAAATTGCAATTACTAAATCACCTTTTATTAAAATACTATTATATATTTTTTTAAAAAAATTTGTTTTTCTAAACCTCATATGTACCGATGTAATTACAGGAATCTTTAATGTTTTACCAAGAGGAAAAGCAATCCAAGCTGGAGCTCTTGAACATAAATGCAATAAATCAACATTTTCATTTTTAAGGATAATTTTTAATTCTTTTCTAATTTTATGCCAGCGAAAAGGATTCTTTGAGTTCACATCAAGTTTGTAATGAGTTCCCCCTGTTCTTCTTAATTGAGCTTCCATATGCCCCCCTGAAGAAATTACAATTGATTTAAAATTATTATCTATAAGAGCCTTTGAAATTTCAATAACACCTCTTTCTACTCCTCCAGTATTTAAAGCTGGTAAAATTTGAGCTATAGTATATTTATTTTTAATCATATTGATGTGCCCTTAATTCATAGGATTTTAAATGACATTTTTTTTAAAAACTCCATATGGTAATACAATTGCATACAACCAAATTAAAGGAAATAAAACTGGTATCGTATTTCTAAGTGGTTTTGGCTCTGACATGCAAGGTAAAAAAGCACTTTTTATTGAAAAATGGGCAAAAAAAAATGATCATAGCTTTTTAAGATTTGATTATTCTGGCCATGGATTATCTTCAGGAAAATTAGAAAAAACATGTTTTTCTGATTGGTATAGAGACTCAGAATTTTTAATAAAAAAACTAACAACTGGAAAGCAAGTATTAATAGGCTCATCTATGGGAGGATGGATAATGTTAATGCTTACAAAACGTATTCCTCATAAAGTAAAATCTATAATTGGATTAGCCCCTGCTCCAGACTTTCCTAAATTACTAATATGGGACAAAATGAATATGACACAAAAAAAGGATTTTATTTATAATAAAAAAATTAAAATTTATAACAAAAATGATACTATAAATGAATTTTCATATCATTTCATAAAGGATAGTTTTAAAAATTTAGTTCTAATGAATAATATTACATTTAATGGTCATGTTTATATATTTCATGGAATGCAAGATCATGACGTTCCTTATTCATTAAGCTTCGATATAATTAATAAAATTAAAGGTTCAAAAAAAGCTAAACTATTATTAGATAAAAATGCAGGACACAGGTTATCTGATATTAGTCAATTACAAACTATAAAAAATATTATGCATGAAGTTCTAAATAAGACATAATTATAGATCAATTGTTTTATAGTTATTGTCAGGTGGAATTCCTACTATATCATCATTTAATAAAACCTTAAAAGAAGGTCTAGATTTTATTTTAACATACCATTCTTTAATATATATAGACTTTCCAAAGTCAAGAAGGCCAAGGTAGTCAAGAACTGAAAAATTAGCAGACGCTATTACATCAGCATAAGTAAAATTTCCTCCAACTATCCAATCATTATTTTTTAATAAATAATTAATATAATCTTTATGAAAACTTAAATTCTGTAGAGCTGACCTGATATTATTACTATTTGGATTAATATTTTTAATAACCCTAGTAAAAACTTTTTCATATAGAAGTGGATCTAAAACTTCCTTTTTAAAAACATATTCAAACCAATGAAATATCCTTCTAATTTCAGCATCTTGCTTGTAACAACCATTCATTAAATTTAATTTAAAATTAAGGTTATTTAAATACTCCATACATACATTAGCTCCTATTAAAGGATAGTTATCAGTATCAATTAATACAGGTAAGTGTCCGGCAGGATTTAATAATAAAAATTCTTTTTGTGGGTTCCAGTAATTTTCTAATTGCGTTTGGTAAGCAATTTTATTCTCTTCAAGAACAAGCCTTATAAATCTAGAAGAAGGACAAAGGAAATAATGATATAATTTATACATAAATAATATTAGTTTAAAGGTGATAATTGAGAGTTATTTTTTAAATAATTTTTAGCATCATTGTTAAATTCATAAATCAATAAATCATTAAAGGATATAGGTCCTGGAACAATTATATTTAATTTTATACTGCTTAATTTTTTAAATCCATAATGGCAATAATAATCATATTCTCCAGATACAAAGCATATTTTTTCACCATTTTCTTTTGCTAAATTAAGTCCTTGCTGGATAAGTTTTTTCCCAAAACCTTTGCCTTGATAATGTTTATCTACAGCTAAAGGTCCTAATAAAAGGCAATGAAATTGCTCAATCAAAACTCTATAAAAACGAATTGTTCCAATAACTACTTTTGGTTCTTGTTTCAAGTAAGAAATAAGCGACAATTCTTTAATAGGAGATATTTTTCTATAAATATAAACGGTTCTATTATTTCTATCTTTTCCAAAACAATCATCTAAAATCATTTCTCTTTGAAAAAAATCAGCTTTTACTTCTTTTCTAACTTTAATGTCTAAAACCATATAAAAAAAACTTCTTTTAATTAATATAACTTAAAAAAATATTACTTTAATACAAATAAAATCAAATTAAGAAAAAGCAATAATTTAATTCATCTAGGTAGTTCAGAACTTCCCATAAGAAAATTATCTATAGAATGAGCACATTGACGTCCTTCTTTTATTGCCCATACAACTAAAGATTGACCCCGCCTTGAGTCGCCTGCAGCAAAAAACTTTTTTATAGATGTTTGATACTTTACCTCATTAGCATCTAAGTTTCCTGCAGGAGTTAAATTAACCTTTAAGTCATTAATCAATCCTTCATGAATAGGATGAACAAAGCCCATTGCAAGTAAAACAAGGTCAGCTTCAAAAGAAAAAATTGAACCTTCAACCTCAACCATTTTCATTTTACCATCACTATCTTTAAGCCATTCAACATTAACGCAATTTAATTTATTGACGTTTCCATTTTTACCTTCAAATGATTTAGTTAAAACAGACCAATTTCTTTCACACCCTTCTTGATGTGAGCTTGAAGTTCTTAGTTTCATAGGCCAATTCGGCCAAGTTAATGCTTTATTTTCTTTTTCTGGAGGTTGATCTAATAGTTCCAATTGAGTAACTGATATAGCCCCTTGCCTATTTGACGTTCCTACGCAGTCAGAACCAGTATCTCCTCCACCAATAACTAAAACTTTCTTACCTTTAGCTAAAATTTCTATATCTGCATTCACAACCTTCCCGGACACTCTATCATTTTGTTGTGATAAAAACTCCATTGCAAAGTATACACCTTTTAGATCTCTTCCAGGTACTGGAAGATTACGTGGGGTCTCAGATCCTCCACAAAATGCAATAGCGTCAAATTCTTTATTTAAGTTTTCTATACTTACATTCTTTCCAACATTACTATTTACTCGAAACTCCACACCTTCAGATTGCATTTGAGCCATTCTTCTATCTATAAGTGTTTTTTCCATTTTGAAATCAGGAATACCAATTCTAAGAAGCCCACCTATTCTTGCATTTTTTTCAAAAACTACAACTGCATGCCCTGCTCGAGCCAGCTGTTGTGCGCAAGCTAATCCAGATGGGCCAGAACCAATAACTGCAACTTTTTTATCAGTATGCTTACTTGGTAATTGAGGCTTTATCCAACCTTCATCCCATCCCCTATCAACAACTGAACACTCTATTGTCTTAATCGCAACTGGACTATCCGTAATATTTAGAGTACATGAAGATTCACAAGGTGCTGGACATATTCTACCAGTAAACTCAGGGAAATTATTAGTTGAATGCAATAAATCTAGGGCATCCCTCCATTTACCGCTATATACCATCTCGTTCCAATCTGGAATAAGGTTATTAACAGGGCAACCTTGATGACAATATGGTATGCCGCAGTCCATACATCTAGCACCTTGTTCTGAAACTTTTTCAGGAGATAAGGGAACCATAAATTCTTTAAAATGTTTTATTCTATCTTCGACTGGCTCGTAATCTCTCTCAATACGATCTATTTCCATAAAACCTGTAGCTTTACCCATTTTTATTCTCCAGCAATTCTAACTGATAAATTATTATCAGGTTTAAGTTTAAGTTTATTTTTCCTATCATTCAAAGCTCTTTTGTACTCAAATGGGGTTATTTTAAGAAATAAAGGTAAATATTTATCCCATTTACTTAAAATTAATTTTCCTTTTGAGCTTTCAGTATAATTGACATGATTTTTAATTATTAATTTAAGACGAGCGACATCAAAATTTAACAAATCAGAATTAATTTCAACTTCGTCATCAGTATCATCATCATTATTTGAAAGCAGCTCCAAATCAACCATTGATTTGTTACAATAACCCTCAAATATTTTGTCTTCGTCTAATACATAGGCTATGCCTCCTGACATCCCTGCTGCAAAATTTCTTCCTGTTTTTCCTAAAATTACAACGACACCACCTGTCATATATTCACATCCATGATCTCCACAACCTTCAACAACAGCTGTAGCTCCTGAATTTCGAACAGCAAATCTTTCACCGACTATACCATTTAAATAACATTCACCTGAAATTGCTCCATATAATAATGTATTTCCAGCTATAATATTTTTTTCTGGAATTAGAGAACTTTTTTTATGAGGATAAACAGCAATTTTTCCTCCAGACAATCCTTTACCAACATAATCATTGGCATCACCTTCTAAGTTAAAAGTAATTCCTTTTGAAAGCCAAGCTCCAAAACTTTGACCAGCACTTCCAACAAATTTAACTTTTATTGTATCCTTTGGCAGACCTTCATGACCATATTTCTTTGCTATTTTACCTGATAACATTGCTCCAACAGTTCTATTCGTATTTTTAATGTTTAGAGCAAGTTCTATACTCTGTTTTTTATTAATAGCATTTATACATTTATCTATTAAAATATTGTCGAGAGCTTTTTCTAACTGATGATTTTGAGACGAGCAATTATAAAATTTTGTTTTTGAATCAACGCTTAGAGGTACTATAAGCTTTGATAAATCAATACTATGAGCTTTCCAATGATCATCAGCATTGCCATAATTTAATAAATCTCTTCTACCAATTATATCATTGAAGTTTTTGATTCCTAACTCAGCTAATATTTCTCGAACTTCATTAGCAATAAATACAAAGAAGTTAACTACGTGTTCTGGTAAGCCTGTAAAATTTTTGCGTAACTCAGGGTCTTGAGTAGCTACTCCAACAGGGCATGTGTTTAAATGACACTTTCTCATCATGATACAACCTTCAGATATTAAGGCTGCAGTAGCAAAACCAAATTCATCAGCACCTAAAATAGCTCCAATGATAACATCTCTTCCAGTTCTTAAACCACCATCAACTTGTACAGCAATTCTCTCTCTCAAACCATTCATTACGAGTGTCTGATGAGCTTCTGCTAAACCAGTTTCCCATGGCCCACCTGCATTTAACAAAGAGGTTATTGGGCTAGCTCCTGTTCCTCCATCATGACCAGAAATAGTAACATGATCAGCATAAGCTTTGCTAACTCCAGCAGCTACAGTTCCTACTCCAATTTCAGATACTAATTTAACTGAAATCCTTGCTTCTGGATTTACATTTTTTAAGTCATGTATTAATTGGGCTAAATCTTCAATAGAATAAATATCATGATGTGGTGGAGGCGAAATAAGTCCTACTCCAGGTGTTGAATGCCTAATCTTAGCGATAAAATCATTTACTTTATCGCCAGGAAGTTGCCCTCCTTCGCCTGGCTTAGCTCCCTGCGCCATTTTTATTTGGATATCTGTGGCGCTAGATAAATATTCGGTTGTCACTCCAAACCTTCCTGAAGCAACTTGCTTGATTCGAGAGTTCATTGAATCTCCATTAGGCAAAGGTTTGAACCTTGAAGACTCTTCTCCTCCTTCTCCAGTATTAGATCTACCTCCAAGACGATTCATTGCAATAGCAAGTGTTGTGTGTGCTTCAGTCGATATTGAACCTAGCGACATGGCTCCAGTAGCGAATCTTTTTACAATTTCTGATACTGGTTCAACTTCATCTATATTGATAGACTTATTACTTTCTTTAAATTTAAAAAGCCCTCTTAGATTTTTTAATTTTACTGACTGATCATTAATCTTTTTTGTATATTTTTTAAAAGTCTTATAATTAGCACTTCTTACAGCATGCTGAAGAGTTCCAATAGTCTCTGGGGTCCACACATGTTCTTCCCCTGTTAACCTAAAACTTAAATCTCCGCCTATATCTAAATCATTTCTTAAAAGAGGAGAGTCTCCAAAAGCTAATTCATGTTTGTTTTCAGTTTCTGACTGTATTTCTTCTATCCCAATACCTTCAACTTTTGAGGATGTTCCACAAAAATAATTATCTATTAGACGAGAAGACAGCCCAACTGCATCAAAAATTTGTGCCCCACAGTATGATTGATATGTGGATATACCCATTTTTGACATTACCTTTAACATGCCTTTAGATACTGCTTTTACATACTTTTTATGAGCATCTTCTTCGCTCATAGTTTTATGATTTTTTGCAACTATATCTGAAAGAGTGTAAAAAGCTAAGTAAGGGTTAATTGCTTCGGCTCCATAACCAGCAAGAAGACATAAATCATGAACTCTTTTAGCTTCACCTGTTTCAACTACTATACCAACTTCAGTCCTCAGTCCTTTTTTTATCAAATGATGATGAACGGCGCTGGTTGCTAATAATGCAGGTATGGCCATATGTTCTTTATCAACTTTTCTATCAGATAGAATTATTATATTATAACCATTCGCACGAACTAACTCTTCTGCTTTTTTACACAGTTTTATAAGCATCTGTTCCATATTGACAGTTACATTAATATTTTTTTTGTAACAAATGCTTAATGTGTAGGTTTTAAAAGAACCATCAAAATGATTTTCAATTCTTCTTATTCTTTCTAAATCCATATTGGTTAGGATAGGTTGATCTACTTCTAAACGCTTTTGTCTCCCACCAGATTTCAAGTCTAAAAGATTAGGCCTTGGTCCGATAAAACTTACCAATGACATAACCAATTCTTCTCTAATTGGATCAATTGGTGGATTTGTTACCTGGGCAAAATTTTGGAAAAAATAATCATATAACAGACGGTTTTTATCTGATAGAGCTGCGAGTGGAATATCCCGTCCCATTGAAGCAATTGGATCTTGCCCTTGAACTATCATAGGTTCTAGAAAAAATTTTAAATCTTCTTTATTATAACCAAATGCTTGTTGGTAGTCTAATAGGACAGCAGATTCGGGTGTCATTGGACTAATTTCTGGAGGTAATGAAGATAAGTTAATTTGAGTGTTGTCTAGCCATTCTTGATAAGGATGAGAATTAGTTAATTCATCCTTGAGCTCTTTATCGGAAATAATTCTTTTTTGATCTAAATCAACAACAAGCATTTTTCCAGGTTGAAGTCTCCACTTACTTACAATTTTTTCTTCTGGGATATCTTGTAAAACTCCAACTTCAGATGACATTATTACTAAGTCGTCTTCAGTAATAATATATCTTGCTGGCCTAAGACCATTTCTATCAAGCGTAGCTGCTATTTGTATTCCATCAGTAAATGCCATTGCAGCTGGACCGTCCCAAGGCTCCATCAAAGCTGAATAATATTCATAAAAAGATTTTCTTTTTACATCCATTAATTCATTATCTTTCCATGCTTCAGGTATCATCAACATCATTGCGTGAGGCAGAGAATACCCTCCCATAACCAACAATTCTAATGCGTTATCAAAAGTTGATGAATCTGATGGGGATTCTTCAATTATTGGCCATAACTTCTCTAAATCATCTTTTAAAACGTCAGATTTCATATTATGACGCCTTGCATTCATCCAATTAATATTACCCTTAACAGTATTAATTTCGCCATTATGGCATAAATATCTGAATGGTTGAGCGAGTCTCCATGAGGGGAAAGTATTAGTAGAAAACCTTTGATGAAATAGAGCAATTGCTGTTTTAAAATCTTTATCTTGAAAATCTACATAAAACTTAGATAAGTTTGGAGCTAAAACCATTCCTTTAAATATAATTGTTCTTGTAGATAGAGATACTATATAAAAATCGTCCCAGTCTGCTAATTTTTTATTATGAAGTGAAGAATGAGCCTGCTTACGTATGACATATAATTTTCTTTGGAAAGCTTTTTCATCTATACAGTTAATTCCTTTTTGAACGAAAAATTGCCTAATTAACGGTGCATTTTCTTTAACACTTTCACCCAAGACAACATCATCAACAGGAACGTCTCTCCAACCAATTAAAACTTGCCCCTCTTTGGCAATCGTATTTTCAATAGCTTTTTGAGCTAAATCAGATCTAGTTTTGTCAGATGGGAAAAAAACCATTCCAACACCATAATCACCAATTTTTGGTAAAGTTACATTATTGTTTAAAAATTCTTTTCTAAAAAATAGATCTGGTATCTGGATTAATATTCCCGCTCCATCTCCAGCTAACGGATCTGATCCAACAGCTCCTCTATGATCAAGATTGTGAACAATTTCGAGAGCTTGATGAACAATTTCGTGTTTAGGTTCGTTTTTTATATTTGCAATAAAGCCAAAGCCACAATTTTCATGTTCATTTTTAGGATTATATAAACCATACTCTTTAGGAAAGCCCATACGATTTAAGTTTTTATTTACAGACATATTTTTTTACTTTCACCAGCTAATAAATAGATTAAGATTTATTTATTTTGTATTAATAATTTTAAAAACATTTTAAATTATTTAAAATGAGGAAGCAGATCCTAAAAGATAATATCTAATTTGTAAAATTAAGTATTTAAAAATCATTAGATACCAGTTATGTGTAAAATGCATGTCAAAATCGATTAACAAGTTCAGTTAATAACTTCTGCTTCTTTTACCATAAAGTCTTTGAAAGCTTTAATTCTAGGGTCATTTCTTAATTCAGACTTAAAACATAACGTAATAGACATTTCAGGTCCCTTCAATTGAGACAAAACTTCAGTAAGTGCTATCATTTCAAATTCCATCCAATCGGGCAGAGAGGCTACGCCCATCCCAACTTCTGTGGCTTTAGCAATTCCATAAATACTAGATACCTCTAAAATAGCTTTTCTTGGTCGTTTATTTTCCTTTCCAATAGTCAGTAACCAATTTAATCTATGTCTATCGAGAGGAGGTTGAGCATCTTCACCGTATGAAATAATTTTATGATTATCAAGATCACTACTTTTTTTTGGAATTCCATTTCTTAAAATATAATCCTTCGAAGCAAATATTTTATATCTACAGTCTGCTAACTTGATTTGCACATCATCTTGAGACAAGCTTGGAGTCATTCTAATTTCAATATCTGAATTGAAGTTAGTTACTCTTGGCTCAGAATCTCTTAGACTTAGCGCCACTGTTATATCAGGGAAGAGATCTTTAAATTTTGACATTCTTGGCGCTACCCATAAAGCACCAAATGCATTGGTTGCTGTCACATTTAATGTTCCTGAAGGGATATCCATATCTTCTAAAAGTTGATTATGGGTCTTATCTATATCTGCGGCTAAGACTTGAACTGAAGAAGACAGCCTCAAGCCCGCCTTTGTTAATGAAATACCAATTGAATTTCTATAAAATAATTTTACACCTAATTCATGTTCAAGTGATTTCATTTGTCTACTAAGTGCTGATTGACTAATTTGAAGGATATAAGAAGCTTCTGTAACATTTCTAGTCTGAGCTACAATATTAAATAACCTTAATCTATCCCATTTCATAATTTAACCTAGCCTAATATTAATATTAATTAATAAAAATTAAATCTTTACATTTATTAGTATACATCTTGAAGATATCTTTTTTGTATTTTTAAATTTTTAATATATTCTTTTGCTTTCTCATAGGAAGTTTTTAATCCCTCTTGAATCACTTGATGCAACATATTATCAACATCCTTGGCCATATTAGTTGCATCTCCACAAACATAAAAATAAGCACCTTGATCTATCCAATTAAATAATTCTTTCCTTGATGAATACATTTTATGCTGAACATAATTTTTTTCCTCTTGGTCCCTAGAAAAAGCTAAATCAAGTTTATTCAAAAAACCTGATTGTTTTAGGTTATAAATTTCGTTTTCATAAATAAAATCATTATTTCTTGTTTGATCTCCAAAAAATAACCAATTTTTTCCTTTAGCATTTTGATATTTTCTTTCTTGTAAAAAAGCTCGAAATGGAGCTAGTCCTGTTCCAGGGCCAACCATAATGATATTGTTATCACTATTATTAGGAAGTCGAAATAATTTATTTGGTATAAAAAATATACCAACTTCTGAACCAGCAATACAATCATCTGCTAAAAAGGTTGAACATACGCCATTATAAGTTCTTACATCAGATTTCCATCTAACGGATGCTACCGTGATATGTGCTTGATTTTTATAGACGTTTAAACTTGATGATATTGAGTAAGCTCTATGTTGCAATGATTTCAAAAGACTAAGAAAAATATCTGTCTTAAATTGAAAATCTGGGTTTAAATTCATGAAATCTAGAACATCCATACCCCACTTAAAATTATTAAAACCTTCCTTATTTTCATTTTTCAAAAGTCGCGTAAGATTTTTATTCCCTATATTTTCTTCAATATATTCAATCAATCTTTTTGTAGGCGTTAAAATTTCAGTCTTTTGTTGTAAAATAGTAAAAATATTATCTTCATACCCAAGAGGAATAAAGCTTGGCTTAACCTTTAAGCGACAAATAATCTGTTCAACAAGTTCTAAATTATTTAAAGGAAATATTCCAATTGTATCTCCTACTTCATAAGCTAAACCACTTTGAACAAGATCTATTTCGTAATGTCTAATTTCTTTTTTAGAAGAAGAACCAGACAACAACTTATTTTTTAATATTTTAGCTATAAAGGGATTTTTTCTATTCCATAATTCTTTATTTATATCTGACAATTTTTGAAAACCACATTTTCTTTGGATTAGTTAAAAATAATTAAATTTATATTTTTCTATATTTATAATTAATGTCTCATGAAATTCTGTCAATTGTTCTTTTATGAACAGAATTTAATATTTTTCTACAAAAATTTTTTGATTAAATATTTATTTAAATAATTTATAATTAAATGTATTAGTCTAATTTATATTTAAGAATATTGAGGTTCAAATGGCTTGGGAAATATTACTTGTTTTATCAATTATTCAGGGGATAACAGAGTTTCTTCCCATATCATCAAGTGCACATTTAATATTAATCTCTAAGTTCTTTGCACAGATAGAAACTGGAAGAAATTTTGATGTTTCATTACACTTTGGTTCTCTATTAGCTGTTTTGATTTATTTGAGGAAAGACTTATTTACAATCTTGTTAGATACTATATCTAAAAAAAGAAGTGAAAAAAAAGGCTTTAAATTATTAATCAATCTTATTGTAAGCACTATACCTGTAGTCATAATAGGCTTTGCTATAAGCTATTTCGAAATTGGTATAATTAGAACAATAGAAATTATCGGATGGACCACACTTATTTTTGGAATACTCCTAGGTATAGTTGATCAAAATCCTAAAGCACTTAAAAAATTAGCCCATATAAAATTGAAAGATTCTATTTTAATTGGCATTGCACAAACAATAGCCCTTATTCCAGGTGTAAGTAGATCAGGCATTGTAATTACTTCAGGTCTTTTGATGGGTTTTAACCGTTATGAAGCTGCAAAATACTCACTATTATTATCTATACCAGTAATTATTGCAGCAACTTCTTTGGAAAGCATATCTCTTTATATGGAAAAAGGATTCTTTTTTAATAATGATATGATCATAGGAGTGACTTTTAGTTTTATTACTGCACTGTTAACTATTACTCTTTTCATGAAATGGATTAACAAAGCTTCACTCAAGATATTTGTTATATACAGAGTCATTCTAGGAATTATGATTTTAATATTTTCTTATAATTAAAATGATTTATTTAGAGTAAATTTTAATTAATTCTTCTTCCATATCTGAAGGTTCAATTCCAAGCTCCTTTAGACCAGGTAAATCACCATTAAGAATATTATCATGTTTAAGAAGCTTCATTTGATCAACGGTAAATGGTGGCTTTGGAAGACGTTCCAGAAAAAGAGCTGGTAACATCATTAAATTGGGGTTTAAGGGAATGAAAAATCTTTTTATCCCTTTAATCTTCAATAAGATTTTTAATAAATTTTCAAAGGTGTATGAATAATTACCCCCTAACGCATAAATACTACTTTTATTATTTTTTTTAAATAATACATTTAAAATAGACTTAGCTACATCATTTACAAAAACTGGCTGAAATTTAGTTTTACCTGAAATAAGTGGTAAAAACGGTGATATAGATGCCATTTCAGAAAATTGACCAAAAAAGTTATCTCCCTTTCCAAACAATAATGACGGCCTCATTATTATACCTTTAGGAAAGTTTTCTAATAACCTTCTCTCTCCTGAAGCTTTACTTCTAGAATAAGAACTTTTAGATTTTTCAAAAACACCAAGAGCAGAAACATGAATTAGAGATTTAATTTTTTTCTCAGTGGATATTTCACCTAACATTGCAGGTAAATCAGAATGAACTCTATCAAAATCGCCAGATTTATTTTCATACAAAATACCACAAAGATTTATTATACTATCAACTTTATTAATTGAATTTTGAAGAAAACTTTTATCAAGAACGTCGCCATTTATAATAGTAAGTTGTCCACTAATTGTTGCTTCATAGAAATCACTTAACATAGATGTATTTCTTGATAATAAAATTACATTAGCCTTACTATCAAGAAGCTGCTTTATCAAAAATTTTCCAAGAAACCCTGTCCCGCCCATAATGACAATTTTTTTATTTGCAATCGTTTCCAAATTTATTACCCTTATAAAATATAATTTATAAAAAATTAATTTTTAGCAGTTTTTTTTAATAGTAAGTGTTATGATTTACTAATAAATTAATCAATTATTTAATAATACAATTTATTTATAAAATCTACTAGGTGAATAATGACATACTTTATATATCAAAACGATATACCCTCTGAAATTGAATTTCGAAATATAGTTGCAATTGATACAGAAACAATGGGATTAAAGTTTCATAGAGATCGATTATGCATGATACAATTATCTTCAGGCGATGGAAAAGCACATTTAGTTCAAGTTTCCAAAGAAGAATTGGATAA
>Ga0209711_10000984_pt1 | contig 28572 bp, 24 predicted proteins | sample ArcticOcean_MG_C_7_FD_187441 | JGI IMG/M metagenome (GOLD analysis project Ga0209711, IMG submission 187441) | Marine microbial communities from western Arctic Ocean - ArcticOcean_MG_CB11_88 (SPAdes) (version 2) | ecosystem: Environmental > Aquatic > Marine > Oceanic | place: Arctic Ocean...
AGACTTATCTGACGAATGCTTATTCAGAAGGAATCAACTCAAAGATCCAAGCTCTGAAAGCTAATGCTAGAGGCTTTAGAAACTTTGAAAACTACCGAACCAGAATACTATTCTTTTGCGGAAAGCTAAAACTGTCTCCATAAAACTTTACGAAGAACCATAAATTCTCTAAATTATGAAGTAATTTAGTTTATGATTGTAGTGATCAAATATCACTATGAAATACGCAATTTAACTCAGTCACTCTAAAAATAATGAATAATCAGATGGATCAAAAAATTGATATAACAATAGTTTCCGCCAGTTATAACTATGTGGATTACATCGGTGAGATGTTAGATAGCGTCGCTAGCCAGAAAGGGGTCGTGTTCGAACACCTTATTTTTGATGCTGGATCAACGGATGGAACCATAGAGATCATTCAGGAGTATGAGCATGTTGAGTTGGTAGTGGAGCCTGATAAAGGTATGTGTGACGCTATCAATAAAGGATTCAAGGCGGCTAGAGGGAAATGGGTGATCTGGTTAAATACGGATGACCGGCTCAAGCCTGGTGCGCTGGCGGCATTTTTAGAATTTGCAGAGCAAAAACCTAAAGCGGATGTTATTTATGGCGCATGGGATTTCATTGACGGTAAGGGTGATTTCATGAGAACGATGCAGGCAATACCATTTCAGAAATTGATGTTGTCTCAGCTAGGTTGTTACATCGGGTCAACTTCATGCTTTTACCGGAGATCGACTACGATTGATGAAGGCTTTGTACTGAACGAACGCTTTAAATACGTCATGGATGGGGAGTATTACAATAGGCTGGCACATTCAGGTAAGAAGTTTCAATGCTATAAGCAGGTGTTAGCAGAGTTCAGAATGCACGGTAGTAACTTGAGCCAGAAACATCTTAAAAAAAAGGATGTAGATGGTTTGATGGATCAGCAGTTACAGTTTGCTGAGTCCAGAGCTATACGGCGTGCCTACGGAATCACTTTATTTAAGAGCGATCATTTAAATTGTGTTGCTGACGCGGTCTTTTTCTATTATTTTAAGGTAGTGAAAATAGTCCTTAAATTAATGAGCAAGCCAGCAAAATAAGCTGAAAGAAATGGATAAGCTATTATCAACAGATCAGACTTTACTGGATAGCATGTTTGATGCAGGTACTGATGAGGTACATACATTTCCAGTGATATTCAGGGATAAACATCTTTTGTTGGTTCTTCCTAAGATTAAAAAGCACGCCTTGAGAGCGATCACACTCTACCAACCTCAGAGCCTAAAGGCGCGTGTTTACATTTGCTACGCGAAATGGCTAATACGCTTGGGCTTAGCCAGGTTTTTACCTAAGGTGAAGCTGGGGAAGTTAAAAGAAGACTATATCCAATTACTTGGCTCCACATCAGAGTTTGGGCTCTTGTTAGGAAATCCAAATTCTGATAGCCGTAAGATTATTACCTATCATTATTCTAATGACAACAGTCTAGTCTCTAAGATCGGTGTAAATATGAAGTCGGCTGGTGATATAGTCTCTGAGTATGAATGTTTAGAAAAAGTGTCTAAGAAGATTCCGAGCTCTCTAAAATTGATCCAGTCATTTTGTAGTGAATCCAAAGATTTAGCTTATTTTTCTGTAAAGTGGATTCCTGGTAGGTCGCCTAGGAGAAAAGATTACGATAAGGTATGTAATTTACTCACGGAATGGATTTCGAAGGAGAGTTGTCAATTAACAGACTTTGATGGCTGGAAAGTAGTGCTGGAGAAATGTAATGGTAGCGTCCATTCAAGCGCGATAGAAAGCTTAAATAATAAGTCATTAATGAGGGTACCTATCCATGGTGATTTTGCCCCTTGGAATATAAAAATAGGAGTTGAGGGTGAGGTCTTTACTCTGGACTGGGAGTCTTACCAGATAGACGGAGCTGCAGGTTGGGACTGGGCACACTTTCTCATCCAGAGTAAATTATTAATTGATAAGATGTATCCACATGAGGTGATCGAGTCAGCTCTTTATTGGGCGAAGAGTGATGAGGGTGTGGAGTTCCTAGACGCTTGTGGATGGGGTAGGGATCATTTATCGTGGATTGGGAGCTATTTGTTTTATGCTCAGTATGTATTGGGATTTGATAGAGAGGAACTCATTGAATGTTGGAAGGAAAAAGTAGAGATGTCCTTGTAGTAGGGCAGACGCCGCCACCGTTTCATGGGCAGGCTGTGGTTACTGAAATGCTGTTCTCTCATGAGTGGAAGAAAGTAAGAGTGGAGTGTCTTCGGATGAGTTACAGTGACACTATTGATGGTGTTGGGCAGGCGTCTTTACGAAAGGTGTTTCATCTGTTTTATTTGATTTTTGCTACTTGGAAGATCGTATTGATTCATCGACCTAAGGTGCTTTATTATTTGCCTGCGAGTGCAAACAAACTTCCTGTGATGAGGGATGTGATCTATTTATCATGTGTAAAATGGCTTTTCGGAAAGAAGGTTTATCATTATCACGCGGGGGGGTTACCTGAGTATTTAGAGGGAGCAGGCTTGCTTGGGAAAATAGCTAAGTGGGTGTATAGTGGGGCGGATGTGAGTATAGAAATCTGCCAAACAGAGCATTCACCAGCTAAGTTTTTTCATGCTAAGATGCAAGTACTCGTTCCGAACGGGTTGGATGTGAATGTTTTGCCAAGTGCCGCGACTGGAGATGGTGTGAATGTTCTATTCGTCGGGGCACTGAATGAAGGTAAGGGGGTCTATGAGGCGTTGAAGGCAGTGGATCGTTTATGTGGGGAGCAGCCAGACTTAAAGTTCACTATGAGCTTCGCTGGTGCTTGGGCGAGTGTAGAATTTGAGAAGAAGTGTCTTAGCTATTTGGACTCCAGAACACTGAGAAATGTTACTTTCCTAGGAATTCTACAAGGCGATGAAAAATGGCAAGCTTACGCGAATGCTGACGTGTTCTTTTTTCCGAGTCATTATCAGTCTGAGAATTTTCCTTTGGTTTTGATCGAGGCCATGGCATGTGGCTTACCGGTGATTTCTACGTATTGGCGTGGTATCCCCCAACTCGTGGAAGGAAGTGACGCGGCGGTGTTATGCGAAGTTAGAAACCAAGATCATTTTGTTACTGCTCTTGAAAATTACATCACGGATAGAGCCTTGAGAACGAGACACAGTGAGAACGCAAGGCATTATTACCAGAAATATTACACGAGGGAGAAATTCGTAGGTAAGTTGGAAGAGGTATTTATCAGTTTAGTGGATGAGAATCATTCTAAGGCGTGATTTTTTATTTATAACTCAATTATGTTTAGTATCTTTGAATAATGATAACAAAAAAATTAGTCTTATTCTCGGTCTTAATGGCGCCGCTTGAAGCAGGTACTATTCTGGTAGGTCACAGAGGTGGTGATGTTGCAAATACTCCTAAAAATTTAATTCGCGGCGGTTGACAGAGACACATTTAAAAAGTCAAAACCTCCATGTGAAAAAAATATAACTCTATTTTAATAATGCTTGGATTGAATACTCATAAAATATACGCAGCGATTTCTCCAAAATTCAGAGAGGAACGGATACGAAACTTTCTGGAGAAGATGCAGCCTGATGAGAATACAAGAATTCTCGACGTGGGAGGATATTCAGGTTATTGGAAAAACATGGGGATTAAATCTCATGTCACGATTGTGAATTTACATGATCTAGAGGAAGACAGCTTGAAAGGAAGTGATCAATTCACTTTTGTGAAGGCGGATGGTTGTGACTTACCATTTGATAATAATAGTTTTGATTTAGTGTATTCTAATAGTGTCATAGAGCATTTATTCACCAGTGAGAAACAACAAGAGTTTGCATCTGAGGCGAACCGCGTAGGGAAATCTTATTGGATCCAGACACCGGCTAAGGAGTTCCCTGTGGAGCCTCATGTCTTGACGCCATTTATACATTGGTTTCCAAAAAAGATCCAGTTACGGTTGGCAAAATACTTTACAGTAAGATCTTGGATTTTAGACCAAAGTCGCCCTTCTAGACAGTCTATCTATGATTTAGTTGATGAGGTGGTTTTATTGAATAAAAGACAAATCATGGAATTGTTTCCTGATGGTAAGCTCATCATTGAGAAGTTTCTCGGATTCAAAAAGAGCTTTATTCTCTATAAATCTAAAGAGGATCAATGAGATGTGACCTAGATGAGGAAGTATAGATCATATTTATGTGTGGGATATTAGTAAATACAGCAAGCGTAGCTCAAATAAGCTTTGATAGAGCATTAGATTCTCTCAAGCATCGGGGGCCTGATGCTTTAGGTTCTTATATTTGGGCTGATGTGAATCTGGGACATAGTCGTTTGAGTATTATCGATCTTGGAGACCAGAGTAATCAGCCATTTCTGTCTGATGATGGAAATTTGGTGATCGTTTATAATGGCGAGATTTATAATTATAAGGAAATAGCAAAACGGCATGGACTTCGATGTAGGACGGGGAGCGACACTGAGGTTCTTTTGAAGTTGTATGAGAAGCTTGGGGCAAACTGCCTTGATGAGTTAAACGGGATGTTTGCCTTTGTGGTGCTGCACAAGGATAGTGGTAAAATTTTCGCGGCTCGTGATCGATTAGGAATTAAGCCGCTCTATCTGGATAGGAGAGAAGCCTCGGTTAGTTTCTCATCCGAGATGGGAGCCCTGTTGGAGCTTAATTCTAAGGTCGAATGGGATTTCGAAGGGCTCCGTCAATATATCAAATTAAGAGCCTGTATTGGATCCAAGACGATTTATAAAAACATAGAGATGTTGCCACCAGGGCATTACTTTGATGATGGCAAAATTAGCTGTTATTGGAGCATGCCGGAGGGTGAGCAAGCACCACCGAGTGATGATGAACTTCGCGCGTTGATCGTTGATGCTATCCAGATAAGAAAAGTCTGTGATGTTCCTATTGGTTCCTATCTGAGTGGTGGACTAGACAGCACGATTGTTGCTGGCGTTGCTAATGTGAATGATGTTTGGTCAGTGGGGTTTGATAATAGCAATGAATTTGAGTATTCTGAGATGGCTGCAGAAGCTTTTGGACTAGAGCATCATGCTTGTCTGACAACGAAGGAAGAGTTTTTAGCAACAGCTTCTGGAATGGTGAAGCAGAGAAGGGAGCCACTGGGAGTGCCGAATGAGGTATTGATTTACTTGATGACGAAGCAGGTGAAGAAGAAAAACACAGTGGTTCTGAGTGGCGAGGGTGCGGATGAGTTATTTTTTGGATATGATCGTATCTTTCGTTGGGCTGGTGAGAGTCAGAAGTTTGATTTGAAAGAATTTGACCAGAACTATTGCTATGGTTCACATAAGGATGATCAGATTTTAGATGCGGCACTAGGGCGCTTTTCAGGGGAGAGAGTGTTGACGAGTGTGGCTAGGTTCTTTCAGACTAAGCATCTACATGGATTATTGAGGAGATTAGATAACTCCACAATGGCTGCTTCGGTGGAGGCAAGGGTGCCTTTTGTTGACCATAGACTAGTAGAGATGATGGCTGGGGTGAGTATAGATTATAGGATGGAAAAGGGAGTGGTAAAGGCTCCGCTGAAGCGCGTATTTAGGGATCTAGTGCCAGAACCGATTATCACTCGTAAGAAAGTTGGTTTTCCAGTTCCCCTAGCAGAGATTTTTGGTATAACTCCAGCAGAAGGTAAAACATTTATGGATCATTGGCTAATCTATAATTTAGAAGTACTTTCTGGAAATAACAATTTGTATTTAGAAGTTATAAACAGTATAAAAAATTGATGTGAAAATAATTATTTTAGCAGCAGGCATGGGGGAACGACTCTGGCCACTAACAAAAGACATTCCTAAACCTCTATTAGAAGTGAGAGAAGGGGTCTCTCTTTTAGAAGAGCAATTAAGTAGGATATCTCAAAGTGGTGTCATCGATAGCGTCGTGATTGTAACGGGCTACTTGGGTCATAAGGTAGATGAGATGGTATCTGGGCTAAATATAGATAATTTAGATATATCCACAGTCTATAATCCTTTTTATAGAGTGAGTAACAATTTGGCGAGCTTGTGGATAGCGAGAGCGGAAATAGACCAAGACACGATGATTACGAATGGTGATAATTTGTTCCACAGCGATGTATTTAAGGATTTTAGCGAGGAGTGTGGAGCAGACGGTGTTTACTTATCGCTAGGTAAGAAGGATCACTTTGATGACGATGACATGAAGGTCACGCTCCATAATGATTTGGTCATTCATGTCTCCAAAGATATACCAAAGCCGAGTAGGCATGCAGAATCTCCAGGGCTCTGTCTTATTAGAGGTGAGCAGGCACGGCGAGAGTTGAAGCAAAATTTAGAGGAGCTGATGACAAAGAATTCTGAAATCAATTCATATTGGCTGAGAGCATTTACCTATCTTGCCGAGCATGAAGTGCAAGTAAAACCATGGTATTTTGACGCAGAGACTAAATGGAAAGAGGTGGACATTCACCCAGATGTTGATCAAATGCGCGAATATTTAGCCAGAGTGGTGAATAGATAACTGTCCATATTATAATAACAATGAGTAAGAGACGCAATAAGCCAACGTGGGCATTCTTTAAAGAAATGGTACACGCTGGTGGCGGTCACTGGATGACGCAGCTCTACCATTATGCAGGAGCATTTTGTGCGTTCTTGGCATCCAGAGTGGGGATGACACCCAATCATCTGACATTATTAAGTGGCTTGCTTACTCCTTTAACCATGGGGGTAATGCTGTATGGGATTGGTAAAGGAATAGTTTGGGCCTTGCTAGTGGTCGCTTTATTAATGTTTTCATACAGCCTCGATTGTGCGGATGGCCAGCTTGCGAGGGCTACAAAACAAACTTCGAAGTACGGTGCCTGGCTGGATCACGTACTAGACTCCGGGAAAATATTCATTGTGAATTTCAGTGTTGGCTGGATGCTCATTACGAAGCCAGAGCTATTTGAAATGTCGATTAGCTTGGCATTTCTTGCGATGGTTATGAATATCACTGGTGCGTCGATTTACTTCTTTGCTTGGAACTATAAAGTCATGATCGCTGGCGAAGACTTGATCTCTAGATTAAGTGATGAATCAACAAGTAACCGCGTTCGGCTGATGAAGTTTTATCATCAATTTACGGATTATGGATGGTTCCCGCTCATCTTTATATTATTGGCGTTCCCATCTAAATTTGCACAAACTTATTTATTCTACGGCTGTGGCACGTTCCTCATATTCAGTGGGTATTTAATAGTGTCAGCAAACTATATGAAAAAGCTAGAATCTTAAATTATGAAAGAATACATTCAAAAGAATAGATGGGTTATCCCATTGAGCATTATTGCACTGACGGTAATCTACTACTTTTTTATCCACGCTACTTATTCGGTTTTAAATAATAGGGCGAGCGAAGTATTTTGGTGGATGGCAGATTCCTGGAATGCTAGAAATAATCTTGAGCATGGATACATCGTGCCTGTCGCATTTATCATCTTTGTTATTAGTGGAATAAAGCATGCCAGTAATGAAGAAGCGTCTAAGGGCAGTATAGGAATACTCATCTTTTGGTTTGGAATATTATTGTATCTTATTTCTGCAAGAACCATTCAGCCACGGGTCGCTTTGATTGGATTACCATTTATGATATCTGGTGGGATCATCTATGTATTGGGTTGGAAGAAAGGAAAGCACTTTTTGTTTGCGTCCTTCTTCTGGTATTTTGCGATGCCTGTACCGGGTCTAAATCAGGTAACCAATGGCTTACAGGTAATCATTACAGGGTGGTGCTATCATGCAGGGCTATTTTGTGGCATGGAGCTTACGCTAAGTGGCAATAATATTAAATCGGCAGTGGATGCATGGCCTGGATTCGATATTGCAGAAGGCTGCAGTGGAATCAAGTCGCTGATGGCCTTGGTGATGATAGCGGCGATCTATGCTTATTACACCCAAGATAAGTTTTGGAAAAAAGTAGTGCTCTTTGCTATGGCATTACCACTAGCGTCACTCGGAAACTTTTTCAGAATATTTACGATTCTGGTCATTGCAGAGATGGGATTTGTTGAATTCGCTAGAGACACCTATCATGACTGGGCTGGATTACTCATTTTCTTCCCCGTGGCGCTGTCAGGCTTATTTTTGGTAGATAAACTACTAAACCCAAAGAAAGTGAAGCTCAAAAAAACAATCAAACAATAAACAATCAGGCAATAGTATGGATAAAACATTAACGAAAAGGGTATGGATTATGTCGATTATGGTGTTAGTAGGCCTATCATTGGTCTGGCTTATTCCTGACTCAGGAGTATTCAAAGAGTCTCAATTGATAGCAGAATTGCCTGATAAATTGGTAGGTCGTCAGGGAGTAAAATTAAAAATTTCTACAGAAGAGCGAAAGATTTTAGCGAAAGATACCACATTCTCAAGAACTAGGTATTTCGATGAATCTGTGAATGCCGACTCCTTTATCGATATTTCTGTTGTTTTCTCTGGTAAGGATATTAACAACAGTATTCACCGACCAGAAGTATGTTTAAAGGCCCAGGGATGGAATTTTGAGAGTGAAAAGCATGTATCGATCACCACTGAGGGGATGACTATCCCATTCAAAGAAATTGTCTGTTTTCGACCCAGACAAAAGAATGAGCATGTCCCACATAAGAATTTAAAAGGGGAGATTATTGTCGATCGAAGAGTGCAATATTACACCTTTGTGGGCTCTGAAGAAATAGTTGCTGGTCATTATGAAAGGACTTGGGAGGATATTCAAATGAGATTGCTCAAAGGAGCTGATCAGCAATGGGCATACATTACCATCTCGATGGATGTCACGGAAAATGCTCAGGATGATACTAATAGAAAGCGTTATTTTAATAATTTAAATTTAGCGCAAACTAAATCTGCTGTAAAAGAGTTTCAGCTCAGGGCAATGCCTGTGCTGCTTAAATACTAATTAATCAGGGCGCGGTTTATTTTAATATTAGTGATCGTATTAGTGAATTGTCATTAAGGTTCATGACATACCACAATGAAAAATCTCAATTGAGATCATTGGCCAGACTATCTATAATCATAGATGAACAAGACAAATAATTTTAGTCAGACCTTAATAACGATCCTGCTGGCTATTGCCATCGTATTCGCAGGGGTCTTCGCTGTGACGACATCGACGTTGTTACAATCCATCCCTTGTCTGCTGATAGGCTTGGCTTGCCTAGTTTCAGCTCTGTTCGAGAAAAAGTCAGTCAGATTAGATTATGTTTTTGTTCTTTGGCTTTTTAGCTTACTGTATTTTGTCATCCGCGCCTGGCTCTCTCCCGCTAAAGACTTAGGGATAAGTGATTTGTTCCTTATCTTATCCTTAAATGGCGTATTTTATCTCAATACTTACGTTTTAGTGAAGAAGAGCTCGCAGTATGTATTGCTTATAAGCGTCATCATAATAGGAGTGTTGAATGCATTAAATTTTGTTCCAAGCGTGAATCAATTTCGGGATAGTATCTTGCCATTTGCATCGGGTGATCATCAGTCTGGTATGTATAACCATCGTAATTTTTGTGGTAATATGATGATGATGGTGAGCCTATTGCTTACTTGTTTTGTAATCTGGGGGAAGATGTCTAAAACTCTGAGAGTGCTTTCACTATTGATCGTTCTGGGGATGTTTACAGCGCTTTCGTTATGTTCAGCCAGAGGAGCCTATCTAGGACTTGTGTGTGGGATGTTAATGATCATCGGAGGGAAGATATTTACCTTGAACCTAAGCAGATTTAAGCGCCCTGTAGTACTAGGAATACTGATGGCAGCTATTGTTGCTTGTGTTATTTTATGGTTTGGTGGGTCGAAGTTGCTCGATAGCAGAGGAACTGACATTTCAAATTCAGCGGAGTTTGAAGGACGGAAAAAGTATTTTGGAATGGCGATTGATCAGATACCGGATGCGCCTCTACTCGGAAGTGGTAGCATGAGCTACTCTTATAAGAGTTATGAAAATTGGGGTGATTATTATTCACCAGAGACGGATCATGTGTGGGTGCATAATGAATTTTTACAATCACTGACTGATTATGGTCTAGTAGGATTTTTATTACTGATTGCATGTTTAGCTATTGCACTGGCTATTTTTTCTAGACGACTTTATCTTTCGATGAATGACGTTGGTGATACTTATAGTAGTAAAAAGGCATTTCAATGGGGAGGATTTGCGATAATCATTGGTTTTTGTATGAATGCGATGGTGTCGTTCCCTGCACATTGTTTACCAAATGTGATGGTTTTTGGGTTGGCTTTATCTTGGTTGGTTAAACCAATGAGAACCAGCGAGATGGTAGCTGGTAGGTTGGTGAATAAGGGTGTTTTAGGTAGTATGGCGATACTCACTTTTCTGGTATCATTTAAGGAAGTGAAAGCGCTGCAAGTATTTAGTAAACATGGTATCTATGTAGATAACTCTAACTGGGAGGTAGCAGAGCACCTCGATGATGGCTGGCTGGAAGCTCTAGAAAAGGTAGTAAAGGTAGCTCCTAGTCATCTGCGAAACTCAAGGTTATCTGGTTTGCTGTTGGAAAAAGCGAGTAGAGAAGAAAACATCGACGAAAAGAGAGCAATGGTTCGAAGGGCGCTGGAATTTAGCAACTCTTCGCTAGCCAGGCACCCTGATTATTCTGTATCAATTGGAAATAAAGGTCAGTGCCTGCATGAACTCGGTGAATACGAAGCTGCTAGCGAATGGTTTGATCACTTAGCTGAAAAGACAAAGTATAGGCAGAGATTTTTCCTGCCTTATGAAAAAAAGTCTATCAGTCTTGCAATGTGGGCTAAAGAACTAAACATCCAAGGGAATAAAGCGAAAGCTGAAATTGTCTACGACGATGCTTTCAACACTATTTTAAATAACCATGTGAAGTCTAAGCCCGATCATATGAAGATATTGACGTTGATTGTTGCCGAGAGAGCTAAATTCCTGATAGTTAATAACGTTGAAAATTTAAATTTAGAGATGGATGAATTTTTTGCTGATGTCTATAGGAGAAATTTTCGAAGACTGAAGCAGTTAGAGCTACTCCAGCCCTATGGCTTAGTCATGTCTCAATACGCAGATAAGATGTTTAAAAATCGCCAGCCAGAATTAGCTTTCAAATGGTATGAAAGAGCTTTAGGTTGTTATAATAACATGAAAAAGGACTCCTTAACCGAGCAGAAGCAGGTAGAACAAGAAAAACTGCTCATTAAGGGGAAAATTCAATTTTTGAAATCAGCTAAAATAACTCCCGCGAAATAAATAATGTTAGGATCAGGACGTAAAGAACAATTTTCACTGCAGGTTTTTCAATTGATTGACGCTGCCATAGTGTACTTATCATTTGTAGTTGCCTCTTGGTTCCGGGGGATTTTTAAGAATGCAAATGCAGATGGATATGGATTAGATGCGGTCTTGTGGATGGTTTATCTGTTGGTTCCCGCTGTGCCGTTGCTGCTAGAAATGTTCGGCTTCTATGATAACTTACTTCGCAAGAGAGTATCAGGTGGACTGATCAGGTTATTACAAACATTTGTGCTCATAGGGACCGCGTTATCGATCGCATTGATTGCGTTCAAGCAGCCATTTGGGAGTAGGTGGATCACTGTTATCGGATTGGCATTAGTCTTTTTAGGAATTAGCCTGAGATTTATCATTGCTAGATTTTACCTCAGAAAAAGAGTCAAAGAGGGCTCTAAAAAAGAGCGCGTGATCATCGTGGGTACAGGAAAAGACACCGCTGCATTTGTAGCGTCCATTCCTAGTTCTGTTTCAGACTACTGGGAAGTAAGAGGAGAGTTTGATCTTAAAAATGGGACTGTTGATGAACTAGAAGTATTGCTAAAAGATGAATCCATCCAGCGGGCCATCTTTGCTGCTCAATATGCCCTTGTCGTCCAATTGTCAGAGGCGGTTGAAATTTGTGAGGCTCAGGGTGTGGAGGTCTGGATATCTGCGAGTTTCATCAGATCGCAAATATCGAGACCAGTGTTTGATACTTTAGGCGGGAAACCGATGCTAGTTTTGAAATCCACGCCGGAGCTGTCTTGGTATTTACTCGGAAAATCTCTGATGGATAGAGTTGGTGCTCTGGTGATGATTATTGTGTCTTTCCCGTTCTGGATTATCGCATACATAGGGATAAAAATTGCGAGTCCTGGACCTGTGTTTTTTAAACAAGATAGGGCTGGTAAGTATGGTAAATCATTTGTGATGTGGAAATTCAGGACGATGGTTATGGGCGCTGAGGCAAAGTTAGCTGAAGTGAAAGCTCAGCAGGGAAATGAGATGGATGGCCCCGTATTTAAGCTAAACGATGATCCTCGGGTGTTTAAATTTGCCAGACTACTGAGAAAATTATCCATTGATGAACTTCCTCAACTGATTAATGTCCTCCTCGGCGACATGAGCCTAGTCGGTCCGCGTCCACTACCGGTTTATGAAGTGGAAGAGTTCAGTAAATCTACTTATCGACGTAGAATGAGTGTTAAGCCAGGTATTACTTGTACCTGGCAGGTCAGCGGGAGAAACTCGATCACTAATTTCGATGATTGGATTGAATTAGATCTCGAATACATCGATAATTGGTCATTGTGGTATGATATAAAAATCCTCCTCAAAACTATTCCTGCAGTCTTATTTGGTTCAGGTGCTAAGTGACTTGAGGCTTCGCCTTGGGAGCAAGAAGCGAGAAGCACGATAAAAATACCACTAATGGTTTCAGTGAGCTTCTCGCTTCCTGCTCCTCGCTACCAAACCGAAGGTTTCGCTGAATAAAAATACAAAAGCCGTCATTTCTGACGGCTTTATTGTTGTCAGAGCTGGTGAAAATGCCACACTGCCGACGAAGACCACTCACAAGATCATCCATGAAAATCATTTCCGGCACAGCCCACCAACAACTCGCTAAGGATATAGCATCACACCTAGATACCAAACTTGCTAACGTTACCGTGGACTGCTTTCCGGATGGTGAAACGTATTGCCAAATTCATGAAAATGTCCGTGGTGAGGATGTCTTCATCGTCCAGCCTACTTGCCCAGCGACTAATCATAATATCATGGAAATGCTGATCATGGTGGATGCCGCTAAGCGTGCGAGTGCGGGTAGAATTACTGCTGTGATGCCATTCTACGGCTACGCTCGTCAGGACAGAAAAGATAAACCACGTGTCCCGATCACCGCAAAATTAGTGGCGAATCTCATTACCGCAGCAGGGGTAAACCGTGTGGTTACGATGGATCTCCATGCCGCACAGATTCAAGGATTCTTTGATATTCCAGTAGATCACCTCTACGCACGGCCCGTATTTATTAAGCACCTCAGAGATGAGTGCAAAGTGGATGGCGACAACCTAGTCGTAGTCTCTCCGGATGTGGGTGGAGTGAAAAATGCGCGCGCTTACTCAGATGCATTCGGTGCTAATTTAGCCATCGTTGCCAAACACAGAGTGAGTGCCACGAAAGTAGAGGCGATGAATGTGATCGGAGATGTGAAAGGTAAGGATGCATTCCTCATCGATGACATGACAGAAACTGGAGGCACGCTTTGTGCCGCCGCTAAAATTCTTAAAGCCAATGGAGCCAAGCGTATTTTCGCAGGAGTTTCACACGCTGTGATAGAGGAGCACGCCCGCAAGCGGATCCTCGAATCAGATATCGAAAGCCTGATCACGACTAATTCTGTGCCGATGGCGTATGGTGAAAAAGTCACTGCTCTCTCTGTCGCACCACTCTTCGGCGAAGCCATTCGCCGCATCCATCATGGAGAAAGTGTCACTTCTTTATTTGACATTTAGATTATGCTATTTAATAGTTGGATATTCATGGGCTTGTTGTTGCTGACTTTTCTCAGCTATTATATATTGCCGAAGCTTCGGCAAGGCTCTAATGCCCAAGTAGGAATGTTGCTGGTCGCGAGTTTAGTTTTCTATGCCTATGAAACGCCAGTTTTAGTGTTTCTATTACTTACATCAATAACTGTAAACTTTTTTGCCAGTAAAGGTATAGTTTTAGCATCTAGTGGTCAGATCGGTAAAAGATGGGCGTTTTCAGTTATTTTATTTAATTTACTAGTCTTAGCATTCTTCAAATATGGAAAGCTTATTTGCTCTACTTTACTACCAACTGGTGCTTTTACTGATCAGCTCATAGAAGGGATCCAGAATATTCCTTTACCGATTGGAATTTCATTTTACACTTTTCAAGCGATCAGTCTAGTTGTGGATCTTCGTAGGCAGGGGAAGGTGGTTGGCGGCATGGAGAAACTGGAAAATGATTTTCATTCAGGAAAAAATTGGACTTCATTTTTAAACGTGTCATTTTATATTGCGTTCTTCCCGCAGTTGATCGCGGGACCTATTGTCAAAGCGCATGATTTTATTAAGCAGATCTCTGTAAAGCATATTGGGAATATTAAATGGGACATTGTAATACGAAATTTGATCTTAGGTTATTTTTTGAAAATGTATGTTGCAGACAACCTTAAAGAAGTAATAGTTCTCATCAACTCGATTGACTTAATGGGGATGAGTAAAATAAATCTATTAGTTCTCTTTTATGGTTATTCTTTACAGATCTTTGCTGACTTCGCGGGCTACTCACTTATCGCTATTGGTTTAGGCGCGTTATTTGGCTACACGTTGCCGGTAAACTTTAATTTCCCGTATTTATCTAAATCGATCACTGAGTTTTGGCGACGCTGGCACATTTCACTTTCATCTTGGCTCAGAGAATACCTATATTTTCCACTCGGTGGAAATAGAAAAGGCGCAGTTCGGACCTACATCAACTTAATGGTAGTAATGCTATTAGGTGGTTTGTGGCATGGGGCTGCTTGGAGTTATATGGTGTGGGGTGGAGCACACGGTTTGTTATTAGCTCTGGAAAGGTATAGCTCTAATTATACCAGTAAGATTTCATTCTGGGATTCCAAGTGGATGGGTGTAGTTAAAATGACAGTGATTTTCCATCTAGTCTCTATTTTGTGGTTATTATTTGTCATGCCAGATTTCTCAAAGGCAATCGATTTTTTCGAGGCGTTCCAGATGGGTGCATGGCTCCTTGGCTCCCCTCAACATTTATTTGTTGTGCTATTTTATGGTTCACCAGTGATATTGTATCATTTTTATGCTTTATTAAAGGAGGCTAATCATGAAAGACTCGTGAACGGAAATATGATACACTCAATTATTGAGCCTATTGCTTTGAGTGTGATGTTATTTCTTATTATAGTAAACTCAGGCACAACAGGTGCATTTATCTATTTCCAATTTTAGTAATGAAGCTGCCTTTTAAAGTAATATTAATATCGCTGGTCTTACTCGGTGCATACTATCTGATGCTAAAAGTAGCTGGAATTCAGCCCAAAACTGCAGAGTCTAACTATGTAGCAAACCAAATGCGTCTTCAAGCGATGGAGTATGGACCTAACGAAATTAATATAGCAGTAACTGGCTCCTCTCTCACTGCAAGACTAGATGCTCAGGAACTAACAGACGAGGGAGTTAGCCTGAATCTTGGATTGGATGGAAGTAATGCCATATTTTCAGCCAATGAACTGATTGATTCTGGTAAAATACCTAACGTGCTAATAATAGAGTTAAATACAATCTACAGGGAGACAGATAAAAATGATCGTGTTCTTGCTGAAGGAATGCAGTCCGGTACGCATAAGTTAGCGAAGTATTTTACCCTTGTTAGAGCTCAGAGCAGACCAGTTACGATTATTTATTCTAAATCTAAAAGCTTTAAGGACAGTAAATTAAACACTTCTTTAGAAGCAATAGATTATTTAAACATAAAACCTCAAAATAGCTATATTGCTAAGGGTAATAATGGAAATCATGAGCCTTGTCCAGAATTGGAAAATCTAATCATAAAGGCTCAGGAGAAAGATATTCGAGTAGTGCTTTTGATTATTCCAGATGGAATCAATAAGCCTTTTAAATATGGATCATTAGTTGAGGAAATGATTTCAAAGCATGAAGTTGAGATCTTGGATATGAAAACACCATTTTCTGACAAGATGACTTATACTGATGGCTTACATCTTTCTGAGCCATCTGCACAATTCATTACTGAAGTCATTGCAAACGCGCTGGGCGAATAAAATAATTAACAGCAATTTTTATTTGGGTGTTTTCTTTATTTGACAATATCATCTATATCCACTACGCAATGCCTCCCGGCCTGTGGAAAGGCTATTCTCTCTACCACCAGCCATATCTTTTCATAGGATTCTCCGGGGCATCTAGAAACGTCACATAAAGTAACTTGCGGCGATGTCTAACCACAAAAGAAAATAATAACATGGCTACAATAATCGAAGCTACACTACGTCAGCGCACTGGATCAGGCGCGCTCAATGCTATGCGCCGCGAGGGATTCGTTCCTTCAGTAATCTACGGAGCAACCGAAAATAAAAACATCAAAGTCCACAGCAAGACTTTCCGTGACCATCTAAACACTAAGCCCTCATCACAGGTTCTCATTGATCTTGATGTCGAAGGACACGGTGCGCAGCAGGTCTTCATTCAGGATATTCAGTTTGATGCGATCACTGGAGAAATTCTCCACGCAGACTTCCTCGCAGTTAAGGAAAATACTGTCCTCACAGCTAAGCTACCTATCAAGCTCTTCGGAGAGCCAGTAGGAGTTAAAGCAGGAGGTCAACTAGAGCAGCTGGTTCACTCTACTAAGATCAAGTCACTTCCAAAGAATCTACCATTGCAGATTGATGCAAGTGTGGAGTCTCTCGGAATAGCTGAAAACCTCACTATCGGTGGTATAGCATTCCCAGAAGGTGTGACTCCAGTTCTTGATAGCAGAGTTCTCGTAGCACTCGTCGCTAAGACACGTGTAGCAATCTCTGAAGATGCTGAAGGTGCAGCAGCACCTGAGCAAGATGCTCCAGACCCTGAAGCAGAAAAAGCAGCTGAAAAATCAGAATAACTAACACTCACCTCGACGGAGGAGCACTTGTGTTCCTCATGTGAACGTGGCAATCAAACTGGTCATAGGTCTGGGAAATCCAGGTAGGAAATATGATCAAACCAGGCATAACGTCGGGTTTGATGTACTAGACCGCATGGCTGCAGAAGCTGGAGCGCAGTATGCTAACCATCTCAAATGGCAAGCACTCATCGCTAAACACCCGCTCGCGCTACTCATGAAACCTCAGACATTTATGAATGAGAGTGGAAGAGCAGCAGGAGCGGCACTCAGATTCTACAAATGGCAACCAGAAGAAGTTCTCGTGATCTATGATGATGTTTCCATCCCGCTAGGCACTCTCCGATTTAGGATGAAAGGCTCAGCAGGTGGTCATAACGGAATGAAATCACTCATACAGCACTTCGGAAGCGAGGCCTTTCCACGACTCAAGCTAGGAATCGGAGCCCCGAGATCTGGTGAGATGGTGGGTCACGTTTTGGGGAAATTTTCCCAAGATGAAAAACCAGAAGTGCAGAACGCGCTTGATATCGCCACAAAAGCAGTCCACTGTGCCCTCACTGAAGGCGTAGGGGCAGCTGCTAATATTCACAACGTCAATAAATAATCAATAATAGAAATCAATCATATGAGCAGAAAATACGAAGGTCTTGTCGTTCTCGACACAAAAGGCATAGACACATCAATCGACGAGCTAGTAAGCACCGTTGGTCAACTAATCGAAGCAGAAGGCGCTAAGCTTGACGAGGTAAAGAACCTTGGACGCAAGACATTTGCATACAATGCACGCCAAATCGAAGGCGGTCACTACGTCAGCTACATGTTCAATGCAGAGCCAGAGGTTATCAACAAAATCAAGACTAGTCTTGATCTAAACGAGGCTATCTACATGCACAACTACAGTCGCCAAGACTAGTTTTAGAGACGGTTTTCATACCATCTTAAGAGCAATTTAAAAACAGGGTTTATCAGCTAGATGAGTAATACGAATTTTCGTATTGCCTAGGCTGGTAAACCCTTTATAGTTTCTTCATTATGGCAAGTTATAACAAAGTAATGATTATGGGTAACATCACCCGCGATATCGAATTAAGAGCGATATCTAATGGCACTGCAGTAGCAGACCTAAGTCTGGCATGTAATCGTGTACGCACGGGAGATGATGGGCAGAAAATAGAAGAAGTCACCTTTGTAGAAGTCACTCTTTGGGGTAGACAAGCAGAGCTTGCTTCTCAATATCTTGGTAAAGGGAAGCCTGTATTTATCGAAGGTAGACTGCAAACCGACAGCTGGACTGATAAGGAGACTGGTAAGCAACGCTCAAAAATGAAAGTCATTGGTGAAAATATGCAATTTATTGGTGCTCCTTCAGGCGGCGGCGGAAATAGCAGTGGCGGCCAGCAACAGCAGAACCAAGCGATGCAGAATTCCCCACAACAGGCCGCACCACAACAGCAGCAGTCACCACCACAAGGCGGCTCACCAGCGAATAATATGCCAGCCTTCCAAGACGAGGATGATGATATCCCGTTTTAAAAACTCATTTGTGATGGAATAAGTAGGGATCGATTTCGCTCTAACGGACATGAACGATCAAGAAACAGCGACCAAACCAGTGGAATCGTCCAAGGCTCCAGAATCATCAAGGTTCAGGACAATACTGTGGTTAGGTGTGGGACTATTGGTTTATGTTGGCATTCAATGGATGTTACCAAAGGTCGGTGTCTCTTCCTGACTGTTTGGATCTAGCTCGCCAGTTGGCGAGCAATCAGGAGATGCAGCTAATGCTGCCCCCACCTGAGGAAACTCAGCGTGTCCTCCAGTTGGAGAACAGTAGATACTAGCTACTAGATACTAGATATTGGGCATAAATATGACATTGGTAATACTCACCATCAGTGCACAATCCGCTGAGTGGGTGAATCTCGTGGATCATCCTATTCTGAAAGTGTTGTTGCTCGCCCTCAGCACCTTTATTTCTGAGGACCTCGCTTGCATTTTAGGCGGCGTGCTGGCCTCAAATGGCCAGCTTATTTTCCCACTTGCAGTCGCTGGCTGCATCCTCGGGATATGGATTGGTGACATCGGCATCTATTGGCTTGGCAGGGGAGTGACCTCCGGTGCACTCAAATGGAACTGGGCCAGAAAACGCGTCACCCCAGAGAAAATAGCGCGTGGTAAACGCTTCTTTGATCGCTATGGTATTCTCTGGATATTTCTCTCCCGCTTCATGCCGGGTTCCCGTGTGGTCAGCTACCTCGGAGCAGGTGCCAGCCGCTGGAGCTTCGCTAAATTTTCTATCACCCTCTTTATCGCCGCCCTCATCTGGGTGCCTCTGCTCTGCGGACTAGCCTACCTAGCGGGCGATGTGGTCAGCAGCTGGCTGGAGAAATACTTAAGTTATTCATGGTTGATTCTGTTAGGCGTCACTGGCTTTATTTTCCTCCTCCTCAAGCTGATCATTCCCTTATTCAGCTGGCGCGGCAGAAGGCGGCTCTTTGGTAAATGGCAGCGTCTTACCCGCTGGGAATACTGGCCTATTTACCTAATCTATCCACCCGTATTGATCTATCTCGTCTATCTCGCCTACCGGCATAAACGCTGGTGCCTATTCACTAATTCTAACCCAGCGATAGCGAGTAGTGGATTTGTGTTCGACAGCAAAGGAGATATCCTGGACCTGCTCAGTACTGATCCGCAACAAGCACAGAAGCTAGCCAGCTACATTCGCCTGCCTTATCGTGGTAATGATACTCGCCACGAGCTGTTAGAAAACTGGATGAAAGAAAACCAACTCACTTACCCCATCGTCCTCAAACCAGATGAAGGTGAACGTGGGCAGGGAGTGGCGATCATTAGAAGCGCTGAACAAGCAAAAACCTACCTCCAGCAATGTTGCGAAGAAGTGATCGGGCAGAGATTTATTAGTGGGCCAGAGTTTGGCGTCTATTACCTGCGTTTCCCAGATCAGCCGAAGGGGCAAATCATTTCACTCTCACAAAAGCACCAGCAGTTCATTACTGGTGATGGTGAATCAATGATAGAAGACCTCATACTAGCAGACGACCGTGGTGCCGCCATGTTTGACTATTACAAAAACAAATTCGCACTTCAGCTCACTGACATTCCAACCAATGGAGAAAAGATAGCCCTAGCAGAAATAGGCACCCATTGCCGTGGTGCGCTCTTCACCGACGACCGCCGCCTGATCACTCCAGCCATGGAGCATAGCATTGATGCGCTCAGCCAATCCTTCGATGGCTTCCACATCGGAAGATACGACATCCGCGTCAGCAGCATCTCAGAATTTCAAGCGGGGAATGGGATCCAAGTACTAGAGCTCAACGGAGTCACCGCTGAGCCAGCCCACATCTACCAGCCTGGTTTCCCGCTTATCGGCGCTTGGAAAGCACTCATCCACCAATGGCAATCTGCCGTGGAATGTGGTAGAAAAAACCTCACTAGAGGACACTCCCCAATGACTCTTACAGAACTCTATCCCCTCATCAGACTCCACACCAAGAAGCAAAAATTTGAAGCGGACGGCATGAACGATCGCTAACTGTATTTAATAACCACGTTCTAAATCAATCCAGGATATCTAATTACGCACTAGCTCCAACAATGGCTCGAAACGATACACCGCCGAGGAACTGCCAGCTGCCTCCCTCTGAGTAACGATCAATTCCATTTCTAAGAGCTTACGTGTGAAGCGTGCAGCAGTTTGTTTTGGGATGCCTGCATTGCGGGTGAAGCGGGAATTATGGAACACAGGATTCGTGAAAATGTAGTCCAGTGCTTGGGTGGACCAGCGGGAAGCCAGCACATCTGAAAAGCGTATTTTCATCGACTCGTAGAGATCCCGGGTATTCTGAGCGACCTCTAGGTTCTGAAAAGCCTGCTCCTTTACTGCAGTTAGGAAAAATGCTGTCCAGCCTTCCCAGTCACCATCCGCGGATACAGCCCGCATCCGCTCGATGTATTCATCCTTATGTTCCTCGAAGTACTTACTAATATAGAAGTGCGGAGCTGATATCACACCGAGATGCCACAGCATCAGAGTGATCAGCATACGACCTACCCTACCATTGCCATCCTTGAAAGGGTGGAGCGCCTCAAATTCTATGTGACTCAGCGCCACCCTTAGCAGCGCGGGCCATTCATCAGAGTGCATGAACTGAGTCAGATCATCTATTCCTGAGTCTAGCTTTTCCGGAGATATAGGAATGAAAGATATCTTGGTCGAGCCTCGGCTGCCAATGTAGTTCTGCTCAGTTTTAAATGCACCAGGAGCCTTCTGCGTGCCTCTACCGAAGGCTAATAAAAGCTGGTGAAGTGAGCGTATCAGTGAGGCGGAAAGTGGTCTGCCATCCTCAAGCTCTCTCTGACCTGTGCGTAATGCGCGGCTGTAGAGGTAAGTTTCCACAGTTTCTGAGCGGTATTCTCTAGCATTATCTTTGTCTAGTGGATCACTGTCTTCTGATTCAGACTCTAGTTCTAAAATTTCCTCAAGGGTGGAAAATGTGCCTTCCATCCTAGAAGACGCCAGAGATTCTTGCCCGCGCAGTGGTGCTAGAAAGATCTCGCTGTTATGCAAGCTCTGTAGCATCTGGTCATAGCGCGCTAGGGCATCTGTCGCTTCTAATAATGGTGTCATCACCTCGGCATAATTGAATGACTGAGGAGGGAATTGATTCTCGTGATAGAGTACCGCTTGGCTGAGATCTGCTTTCATGAAGTGACCACACATAAACATCAAAATCATTTGTTGTCAAGATCATTAGATTTATGAGTCACAATTAGCTTTGTTGTTAATAGGCAACCATCTAACCTATTTGTTGTTCAGCGATGTGATTTTGCTGAACTACAATGAATATTGTGCGTCATCGATGATTAACAATTATTTTTGTAGTTCATAATTTAAATATTATGAACTACAATGTAATTTGTGGTTCATCGAGTAGGCGCAAAGTCATTTGTGTATCACCGAGGGGCGCGAAATGAGCCACAAACAATCTGCGCTATTTCGAGGTCATTTTGGGGTAGAGCTCGAAGAGTTTTTCCAGTCGCTCGGTATCGTTCTTGAAGCAGCGACCGATGTAGATCCGCTCCAGGGTCTCATCATTCCGTTGGAGAGCTTGGCGCAGATTTTCAGGCAAGGCCTCTGGTTTATACAGATCCGCGATTGTCGCAGGAAAGTGTGCCTCGCCGGCTAGTCAAACTATCAAACCACTATCACTGCTCAAATGGTATGATATATCCCCGCGCAACGCGTCAGGTCTGCCTTGTTCTTCTCCGTGAGATCAGGCACCGGGAAGGTGTTCCAGCCTCGGGTGTTTGAGTAGCGATATCGTGTTTCTTTAATCTTTATCTATATACTCTCACTCAATCACGATACATTTACAATACTCCTCAAGCGAGTTTTGGAGCCTTCTCAAACCTGATTTGTCGAGATATGAGCTACTAAGATTGAAGATTTTCACCCTACTCATGATCATCGTCCAAATTTAATATTGGAAATACGGAATTAGGATAATGGATCATTAATTTTTATGTTTAAAGCCTGTCTTGCAACGGCGTAACAGTCAATTCTTGTTCCTTGAGTGATCTGATCGCTCTGACTGAGGCGATTGCTGCTGAGAGGTTAGTGCAGTGGGAAATTTTGTTGCTGACTGCGCCGGAGCGGATGGTGATCTCGTCTGCTCTTGCTTCGTGGCCGCTTGGGGTGTTGATGACGAAGTCGATCTTGCGGTTCTTCATCATGTCCATGACGTTGGGGCGCTTTTGCTCGGCGAGCTTGTAGAGGCGTTCTACGGGGATGCCTTCGGATTTGAAGAGCTTGTAGGTGCCGCCGGTGGAGTAGATAGTGAAGCCGAGGTCGATGAGTTCATTGGCGATGGCGATGGATTCTGGCTTGTCGCGGTCGTTGACTGAGAAGAAGACGTTTCCTTCGGTCGGGAGTGGGTTGAAAGCTGAGATCTGGGCTTTGGCGTATGCCATGCCGAGGTCATCATCAATGCCCATGACTTCTCCTGTGGACTTCATTTCTGGTCCGAGCACGATGTCGATGCCTGGGAACTTTGGCCACGGGAAGACAGCCTCTTTCACACAGTAGTGTTTAGGGAGAACTTCTTCAGTGAAGCCGAGCTCTTTCAGAGTCTTACCTACCATGACCTGAGCCGCTAGCTTAGCGAGCTGGACACCGATTGATTTAGAAACGAATGGCACGGTGCGTGAGGCACGAGGGTTTACCTCGATGACGTAGAGTTCTTCATCCTTCACCGCAAACTGGATATTCATGAGGCCGATCACCTCTAACTCACGAGCGAGGTCCTTGGCGCCCTTCATGATCTGGGCGGTGATGTCGTCTGAAAGTGATGGGGCTGGGATCACACAGGCGGAGTCGCCAGAGTGGATACCTGCTTGCTCAATGTGCTGCATGATCGCACCTACGACAGAAGTCTCGCCATCTGAAATACAGTCAACATCGATTTCGACTGCTCCCTCTAGGAAACGGTCAACCAGTATCGGACGATCTGGAGAAACGTCTGCTGCTTCACTGATGTATTTGCGGAGTTCTTCATCGCTATAAACGATCATCATGCCGCGACCACCGAGAACGAACGACGGACGAACCAGCACTGGGTAGCCGATGCGATCTGCGATGACTACCGCTTCATCTGGAGTCACCGCTGTGCCTGCTTCAGCTTGCCTGAGGCCGATCTTGTCGAGTAGTGCTGAGAAGAATTTGCGGTCTTCCGCTAGCTCGATGTTTTTAGGAGAAGTTCCGAGTATTGGGACCCCGTGACGCTCTAGATCTGCCGCTAGGTTAAGCGGAGTCTGGCCACCATATTGAACAATGACGCCCTCTGGCTGCTCTTGGTCACAGATGTTTAGCACGTCCTCGAGAGTGAGTGGCTCGAAATAAAGTTTGTCCGAAGTATCGTAGTCTGTGGAGACTGTCTCAGGGTTAGAGTTCACCATGACTGTCTCGTAGCCTAGCTCACGGAGAGCGTATGATGCGTGGACACAGCAGTAGTCAAACTCGATGCCTTGACCAATTCTGTTAGGGCCACCACCGAGGATGATGATCTTCTTTTTGTCAGTCTGAAGCGCTTCGTTTTCATCGCCGTAGGTGGAGTAGTAGTAGGGTGTGTAGGCTTCGAATTCTGCCGCACAGGTATCGACGAGTCTGTAAGTCGGGATGATACCCTTTTCCTTACGTTCCTTGCGGATATCGTCTTGGTCGACTCCACGTGAGTGAGCGATTTGGACATCTGAGAAGCCCATCTTTTTCGCTTTGCGGAGGTCCATGTTAGCGAGATCCTTACCTTCATCCACGATGATTTTAAGGTGCTCTAAGAACCATGGGTCGATGGCTGTAGTGTCAAAGACTTCTTCGACTGTCCAGTCATTACTGAAGGCTACTTGTAGCCAGAAAATACGTTCTGCGTTAGGGACATGAAGCTTGCGCTCAATATCTTCGCGAGATGGGTTCTGAGGGCTCTTACCATCGAAGCCGAATCCTGATCTGCCAGTCTCTAATGAACGCAGCGCCTTCTGCATGGATTCTTTAAATGTGCGGCCTATCGCCATTGCCTCACCGACTGCTTTCATCTGAGTCGTGAGGACTGCATCAGCTGTCGGGAATTTTTCGAAAGTGAAGCGTGGTAGCTTAGTCACCACGTAGTCGATGGTGGGTTCGAATGAAGCTGGAGTCACGCGAGTGATATCGTTTGTGAGCTCGTCTAGAGTGAAGCCTACTGCTAATTTAGCGGCTATTTTAGCAATCGGGAATCCTGTTGCTTTCGATGCGAGGGCTGATGAGCGAGACACACGTGGGTTCATTTCGATGATTATACAGCGACCCGTTTTAGGATCCACTGAGAACTGAATATTAGAGCCACCAGTCTCAACACCGATCTCACGGATACATGCAAATGACGCATCACGCATGATCTGGTATTCGCGGTCTGTGAGAGTTTGTGCGGGGGCGACAGTGATGGAGTCTCCGGTGTGGACACCCATTGGGTCAAGGTTCTCGATGGAGCAGATCACCACGCAGTTATCCGCGCAGTCACGCATGACTTCCATTTCGTATTCTTTCCAGCCGAGGAGTGATTCCTCTACTAAAATTTCGCTCACTGGCGACATATCAATTCCGCGCGCACAGATCGTTTCAAATTCTTCTACATTATAAGCGATGCCGCCACCAGCTCCTCCGAGAGTGAATGCTGGTCGAATGATGAGTGGCATTGTGCCGATCTCTTTAGCGATCTCATGCGCTTCAGCCATTGTGTGTGCCACTCCTGAGTGAGGCAGGTCGAGGCCTATCTTGAGCATCGCATTCTTAAAGCGTAGACGGTCTTCGCCTTTATCGATAGCGTCTGCATTAGCACCGATCATTTTCACCTTATGCTTATCCAGCGTTCCGCTATTGAAGAGATCCATTGAACAGTTCAGCGCGGTCTGTCCACCGAGTGTAGGGAGAAGTGCGTCTGGTTGTTCCTTGATGATGATTTTCTCGACTACTTCCGGGGTGATAGGCTCAATGTAGGTGCGGTAGGCGAACTCGGGATCGGTCATGATGGTGGCCGGGTTTGAGTTCACGAGGATGACTTTATAGCCTTCTTCTGCTAAGGCTTTACAGGCTTGAACGCCTGAGTAGTCAAACTCACAGCCTTGGCCGATGACGATGGGGCCTGAGCCGATGACGAGAATTTTTTTGATCGAAGTATCTTTTGGCATGTGCGTGCAGTAAATTTATCGGTATATGCCGAGTTCACGTGCTTTTGTAAAGTCTAGGTTGCGTGTTTTTTCGCTTAAAACCTGATGAACCACAAAGTAAGGATTTTGAGAAACCAACGATGAACTCATACCATCCTCACAGTGATACTGGATTGATCGTTTGATGGACTTATTTGAAAGTGCAGCAAAGCTGACTGGGGGAAGAGCAAAACAATATCACTGTTCAAATGGTATAAGAGATCTTGTTGAGAAGGGAGTGTTGTTTAAGACTGGGAAGAATAGGAATGCGCGGTATTGGTTGGAGTGATCGATAAAACAGCTTTTATCGATCAATGGCTTGATTGCTGGATTTAATGCGGACGAGACGTCCACGCTCCTGTCTGGCTATTCAGTCCATGGACCGGCGACGGTTTCCCAGTTGGTTTTGATGTAGTCGCCGTGTTGTCTTCGCAGGTTGACTCGGTAAATTTCTATTTGCTCCTGCCGGCGGATGGTCTCGATGGCGATGACGATTTCCGGCTTCATCTCCTCGTAACTACGGGTTCTGGCAGGTCGTTTTTCCAGCACATTGATCAGGTGATAGCCGAGCTTGGTGGTAATGATCTTGGGGGTGTTTAGCTTTGCGGCGAAGCAGGCGTCAGTGAAGTCCTTGGCGATGCGGCCACGGTGAATCCAACCTAGATTCCCGCCTTTATTTTTGGTGCGCTCGTCATCGCTGACATTAGCAGCGAGCTGCTCGAAGCTTTGCTCGGCGAGGTTTTTATTTGCAGATACTAGAGTCTCTCTGGCATACTGCGCCTTTTCTTCCGCCGTCTGACCCGGGGCAGTGAGGAGAGAAACGAAGATGTGCTGTACCTTAATTCGTTCAGGAGTAATGGTTTGTTCTTTGAAATCCTCATGCCATTTTTTGGCATCATCATCGCTTACGGCGATGCCAGGCTGAATTTTAGTAAGGATGTATTTTTCCTGCTGGAGCTGGGCGGCGAGGCGGAAGCGGAGTTCTTTTTCGCCTTTAAACTCGTAAGACTTTAGCGCCTCGGTCATTTCTTGCCTGGTTCTAAATCTATTAGAGAAGCGCAGGAGGGCAGCATTAATTTGTTCTTCGCTGACTGGGTAGTCATCGGAATTCAACCTTACTTTTTCTCGAAGGATGTATTGGTCTGCGATGTTTCTGAGCGCCTCGGCACGGAGGAAGAGACGTTGTTTGTCCTGAATACCCTCACGCGTCTGGGCTGTTGACCAGAGTTTCTGATCGACGGCGAAGTCGATCTGACTGAGATAGATAGGGCGATTGAAGACGCGAGCGGCAATTCCACGCTGCGCATCGTCTTCGAACTTGGGCTGGTCGCTGCGGAGCTTGCCCGCTATTGTGTTGACTGGCCCTTTGAAGATGAGCAGGTCTAGGGCAATGTACAGCATCAATAGCGACCAGAGACCTAGTCGCCAAAGAAATTTCCTAGAAATGCTCATTTTGGATGGCGGGAGGGTAGAGGCGAAAATTAATTCACCGCTACTGCGTCTCCCCCAGTTTCTCCAGTACGGATGCGGATCGCTTCTTCCATGTTAGAAATGAAGACTTTTCCGTCACCGATTTTACCTGTGTTGGCGCTACTTACGATGGCTTCTGCTACGGTGCTAGCCTCCGAGTCATCGACTACGATTTCTATTTTGACTTTAGGGAGGAAATCTACTGTGTATTCTGATCCACGGTAAATCTCGGTGTGACCTTTCTGTCTGCCAAATCCTTTGACTTCAGTGACGGTCATTCCTTGGACGCCTACGTTAGCGAGTGCTTCTTTGACTTCTTCTAGTTTGAATGGCTTGATGATTGCTTCTATTTTTTTCATGATGAGTGATGAGTTGTTGGTTAATTATTTTATAATTTAGCAGATGCTGTGCCAGCTATGGCAATTTTTATAAACATAGTTTATGCGCGGTTTTCACGATATGGCAAGAAAGGAACTGAGATAAATACAAAATCGATACTAAATAATACCATTTGAACAGTGATAGTGGTTTGATAGAAAAACAAAATAGTGAGAGTAGCAAGGCAGGAGGAAGGCGCATAGCGGGCTATGCAACTGACGACTGACGCCGCAAATCTTGCTATATTGTTTTGCTTTTTCCCCAGTCAGCTTTGCTGCACTTTCAAATAATTCCATCAAACTATCAATCCAGTATAACTGTGAGGATGGTATAACGTTTCAAAAGAGATAAATACCAGAGTTTTTTTTGAGAGAATGAGGTGTAATGAGAATGGAGCGGGCTCGAATGATCATCGCTAAGCATTCATTCCCAGCCCCCAAATGAATGAGTTGTCTTTTATGCAATGCGGAATGTTTACAGCTGTAGAACGAGTTTAGGGGATTTGATGACATGGCAAAGTTTTATTGGCTGGAATTTAAATCATTGGGTAGGCATACTCTGCTCATGTTCGAGGAAGATGATTTAGTAAAAAACCTGTTGCCTGCTGTAGAACAGCAGCTGGAATCTGAGCAGACGCCTTTTGTAAAGAAGGCTCTCAGCAAGCTGGTGAAGGAGGGTGAAGATGCGGAGGAGGCGAAAATGATGATTGCTCTCTGTTTGGCAGATGAGTCTAACCGCATGTTTATCGATCAGCGAGGTTTCGATCTAGTAAGGTATCAATCCCTGTTAAACGCCCTTCCTGAATTGCCTGAGGCTTAATCTGTAGTTAACTTCTGCGTTCTCATTTAGAATGCGGTGTTGAAAAAAATTATTTAGTAAAACACTTGGATTCAATAAATAAACGCAACTTTTGATTAGCAGGAAGTAAACTGTTAAATTGAAAAGGGAAAGGTCCGAAAACCCTTCCCTTTTGATTCAATAATTACTTCACTGCTGCCCGA
>Ga0209711_10000985_pt1 | contig 28570 bp, 18 predicted proteins | sample ArcticOcean_MG_C_7_FD_187441 | JGI IMG/M metagenome (GOLD analysis project Ga0209711, IMG submission 187441) | Marine microbial communities from western Arctic Ocean - ArcticOcean_MG_CB11_88 (SPAdes) (version 2) | ecosystem: Environmental > Aquatic > Marine > Oceanic | place: Arctic Ocean...
AAATTATCAATCTCAATTAGAATCAAATTATTGTGAAAATTGTGAAAACTTCACACTTTGGTTTATGGGTAGAGGAATTCCTAAATTGGACTCTGACCCTTTATGGGCGTTCAATCCTTTAAAAGAAAGTAGGGAAGAACGCATAGGGGCCGCTTGAAATATCAGGGGAATTAAAAACACCTGGCATCAATGTATTCCATTGACCATAAAATATAAACCTGTCCCAGCCTGCGGTCGGGTTAAATTCCTGGCTATATTCTGTATCATACGTTGCTTCAGGACGCTCGTCCCAGGTTTGTGCTTTTAGTCCAGTGCCTATAAAAAGCAAGGCGATTGACAACAATGATATTTTGTATGCATCCGTTTGTATTTTAATTTTTTATCTTCTTTTTATTTTTTCCAAATACAACGATAATTAAAACGTCGGTTTGGTGCTGTATCACCCCCAGTACAGAATGAAATGGGGTCATTTAATTCGCCTGCGTTATCACTCCACTTAAAGTCGAATGTTATTTGATTTTCTTCGAGTCCCAATAACTTCCTAGGAATACTTAACTCCAATTGATTTCCTTTGTAGGCGTATGCAACTGTTCCCTGATTGATCCATTTGTTTTTCTGCTCATCATAACGTATCAGCATAGTGTTTTTCGAATCTATTACTTTTTTGTTGACCAAATAATCATAGCCATACCAACCTGTCGATGGATTGTTATCTGCATCAATTATCAGGAGCATCCAGTTGTCGTCCTTATGTGACTTCAAGGCCTGGTTAGTTTCCGTATAAAACGAAATCATTTCTTCCCCTACAGCCACTTTACTAGTAATGATGTCGTTTCTACCTGAGTTATCTGTATAATGCAAACCTCCATAACCTGGATGGTCTCGATGAAACACATCTCCTTTAGTATCTCGGTACTCCACAGTTATTTGTACCCACTCTTTAAATGCACCATCCACTTCGACTTTCGTAAATCCATGGTTTTCAGGAATGGGTCTTACACCTTTGTATTTTCGAATATTCTGCGCCATCTGCATATAATAATTGTCGGTATAGCCTCCTTTTCCAGGATGAATCCCTCTGTTGAATTCAGCATTGTACTGATCTACAAAAACAAAGTCATTGTCTCTTCCCAGCCAGTGCATGGTATGTTGAGTGGTATCATTAGCAATACCTCCTTCGCCATTGGGGAAATATTTACCTGCCGTCCATTCATTCCAATCGTTGATATAGAGAAACTCAGGGTTTTCTGCTATGGCCTCATCCCATCGTTCTTGAAAATAAATACCATAATCTTCAGGATGCTCCACGGTTTTTCCCAACCATGGAACATAGGTTGGAGATGGCATGTCATATTCATTGAGATCAGGCTGTCCATTTTGTCGAGACCATGATTTTCCTACACCAATATCACTTGAACCCATGGTAACCGGATGCTGAGCGGCTGTTACAGCCGCCTGTTCCCGCTTGCCTTTGTGAGTAGAAAGTAAGGCTTCGATAGGCAGTGATTTTACTTTGTCGTCATCAAGATTGTATCCAAAACTCCAATTGTCTTCGGTTCCAACGAAACGTTCTCCACCCCATTCATAATATCCCCACCACATGGTGCGCTGGGTAAAAAACTGCTTTACTTCTTTGGTATAATCCAAATAGAATTCTTCAGCATAATCCGGATCATTATAATGCGGATGTGTAGGATCTGTTTTTGCTAGAGAATCGTAATTTGGGTTGGGGTGTTGTTTGGCACCTTTTTGATTGGCATCCAATTCAGGATTTCCGTTATAGAGTATAAGTGGCTTGTCATCCCAATAAAACCAAAGGTCCTTGTATTTTTCTTCCTTGTAAATCTTTTCGTATAAATTCTGAACCACCGTAATTACGGGTCCATTAAATGCCCAAAAACAGAATTTCGGAACCTTATTCCCTTCCGCCTTCATTTGTTCCATCGTTTTAAATGTAACTTCCCATTCATCCCAATAGAGCGCGGCATTGGTTACATCCATGATCAACACATCCACGCCTGCATCGGCCAACATTGACATGTCCTTTCTGATTACATATTCATCCTGACTTAGAAAATAGCCCATTTCGGGTTCTCCCCAATGATACATCTTATCCTTCCATAATTCATGATGTGCATCGAATCTAGCCGATGGGTCTTTTCTTAGAATTTCAGTAACATTTGCGGCATAGGGTGCTGCTAATTTTGCATTGTCTTGGGTATGCCAAGTAATGTAAAATATCCCAGTTATTCTCCGCTGATCCTTTTTAATACTGCCAACTTCCTCAAAAGAGGGCATGGTACGCCCCAAGGCATCTGAGGCAACCCAAGTATCAGCGTGGATGTCACGAACATCAGTGGCGTCTTCTTGATTTTTAATAATATTGTTTTGAGCCTGTATATCGCAGGCAATACTTAACACAGCCAGAAAGGCTAATAGTATAATAGGTTTATTAGTATTCACATAATCTATTTTAATTCTTTATTAACATTACTTTGGTTTAGTTATATTTAAATTTTAAGGTCTTACAAATATTTTAGCTACCGATCCTTGTTCATTGCTCAATTAAAAAAGATAACATATTGATAACCAACTTATTACATTAACATAATGGTTGTCAGCTATATTCAATGATTCATATACAAGGGCCAATCACAAATGTAATACCCATCCTTTGTAACCAACTCAATATTTTTTATTTCAATATCTCCGATGCTACCGGCAACTTGTAGACGAATTGTGCTCAAATTTTTTGCCAATGAAATTTCAACTTTATATTGATTCCATTGGTTATTGCTTTTTGTTTTAAATTTGGTTAAATTATTCTTCAGATACTCCTTGTCGCCTGCTACTTTCCATGCTATTTCACCATCTCCTTTGGCTGATGATTTCATTTCAAAATTCAGATAAAAATCTCCTGTACCCGTGCTTGGTGTATAAACTGTTTCAATTGAAGGATTCGTACCATTTGACTTGATTTTTAAGATTCTATTTGACACCGATATTTTTGTATTTTCCGAACCAAACCATGCATCAGCTACATTGCCCACATAATTTTCATTTTTCTGAGGAAGGAGAATCTTAGCTTCCTTAACATGAGCATCTAATTGATCAGTCATCTTTTTTACCCTTTCAGGCATTTCAACAGCAAGATTTTTTGATTCGCTGATGTCATTGTCCAGATTATACAATTCATAACGATGTTCACGATTGGGGCCATCGAAATAAAATTTATACAAACGCCAAGGGCCATGGCGCATGGAAATATTTGCCCGATTGCCGGTGGCCGGAACATTGTGACAAAAAGTGGAATAAATTGGTGCGCGTTTGTAATTCTTTCCTTTTAATGCTTTTACATAACTAAATCCATCGGAAACCTGATTTTCAGGTACAGAAATATCTAACAGCTCCATTAAAGTTGAATAATGGTCAACAGAAGAAGTTACCACTTTGGAAAACGTATTGACTTTTGTCAATCCAGGGACTTTAACTATGTGTGGAACCCGCACTCCACCTTCATAATTATTCCCTTTACCAGCACGCAGTGGATAATTATTGGTTGCTGTTGTGCCGTCATGAACATCGTACATATTACCTCCATTATCCGAAGTAAATATAATGATGGTATTTTTATCAAGATTTAATTCTTCTAATTTCTTAAGGACTTTGCCAATATTGGTATCCATGTTTTCAATCATCCCCCCCATTGTAGGACTACGTTGAACATGAGCCGAATTTAATTTATTGGCATATTTTTCTTTTAAATTATTTTTTGATTGATATGGAGCATGTACATCGTAATACCAAAGACAAAGTAAAAAAGGATTGTCTTTTTGATTTTCCATGTACTCAATTGCTTTTTCTGTCAAGACATCAGCAATATGGGTGCTATCGGGTACCACAGGAAGGGTTTCACAATTCCACGGTGAAAAAAAATGACCTGGCCCCGGAGGTCCTGGGTGCTCACGACCTCCAACAACCAAATCAAACCCTTGGTTTTCGGGAATATACGGGTCGCGCCCCAAATGCCATTTACCCATAAAGGCCGTAGAATACCCCTTTTCTTTTAATACTTCAGCAAATGTTATGTATTCATTTGAGAGACGAGTACAAGTCTCTGGTGTAGCTGTTTTAAAATGTATAGGTCCTTTAGATGTTTCTTTTGGGTCTAAAACAACCTCTTCTAAATGGCCCACCGGTGTAGTGAAACGTAATCGACCGGGTTCTTGTCCTGTTAAAATACTAGCACGTGTTGGTGAACACAATGGGCTGGCAGCATAGGAGCTTGTAAAGCGTACTCCCGACTCAGCTAATGCGTCGATATTTGGAGTCTCGTAAAATTCAGATCCATAACAAGCTAAATCTTTCCATCCAAGATCATCGGCGAGAATAAATATAATATTTTGCTTGACTTTGGTTTGTGCTTTGCTAGATATACAAGACAAACTCAATAAGAATGTTGAAAAAACAATTAATTTTAATTTACTCATTTTATGTCTATTTGAAAATATTAATAGAACTTATTACTCGTTATTTGTTAACCGGCTAATCTTAAAATTCATTAATTGAGCTCTTTTACTGAACATTGAATATTTTTTATTGTATTTGTATTGTTACAGGCCCCAACAATCCAGAACTCTGCAACGGCGATTCTTTGGTGTAATGTTTAAAAGAAGTAAAGGTGTATCGCTTGCTTGGTCGGGCTTCGTCGTTAAGTACCCACTCTGGCCATTTTCCATCCACAATACCATCGTCTTTATACCCTTCATCGCCAATCAATCGATTCCCCCATAGGTTTACGACTTCTATTTCTAGTTGATTGTTTTTCTCTTGCACAGCAGTTGTAATTTCCACTTCCAATGGAGTTGTCCAGACTATACCCAGATCTTTGCCATTCAGTTTTACGCGTGCCAAATTATTAACTTTTCCGAGGTTAAGGAATAGTTTCGTCCCTTTCCCTGCCTGCGCACAATCGAAAGACTTCGTGTAGATGGCTTTTCCAGAATAGTATTTAATACCTTCCTCTGGTCTGTCAATCCAATCTTCCAGTTTATCAAATGTAATTTTTTCTGGTCCGCCCCAATTTGGATCGAAAGCTACTTCCCAGCTACCTTCTATGGTTGCTACTGTTTGCTTGGCATAGAAATTCTTGTCACCACCTTTTATATTATTTTGTTTCGTTGGTGTGATCACTATAGCATAGGCTTCGTATGCTTCAAAGTGCAATGGAATGCTCATGATTCCGTCTTTCACGGTATATTCAGGCAATGATCGGATTGCTCCATTCATTGGATTCCACAACTCTGGATAGCCTTCTGCTATACGAAATTCGCCCGTTACATTAATGGGTTTACTGGTTCTGTTCGACACAAAGTACAAATCGGTCTCAGGTATTTTTTTATGGATATAGCGAACCGTACCTTCTCGTTTACCTGCTGGTACTTTGGTTGTATAATCTGGTTTAATTCCAATACTGCTCAAATATTTAGAGGTAGTCTTATAGTTAGGGTACAATTCGTTTCCATCGGGTTTGGAATAATCACCTCCCCATAGGATTTTACCCTTTCCGTATGTTATTTCTGTTGCTTGTACAGGAATATCAAATCCTCCCCACATCTTTTTACTCAGTGATTTTACCTCATTGTCAGAGTTAGGGAAGTTGGCCAAACTTGGAGATTGCAAAGCAGGATGTCCAATAATCGTTGCACCTTGACTTACCAAGGATTCAATTTTTGAAATCAATTCAGGTGTCATCGAATTGATTTGTGGCAATACCAAAACTTCATAAGAAGCACCACCTTCAAAAACTATTTTTCCGTCTTTTACGGATGCACGATTCATAAGGATACGCGGACTACAGCCATCAAAATTGTATGCTTTTCTGTCTGGCATAAATTCCTTTTCACCCTTTCCTTTTTCTTCGGTTATGGCATCTTTATCAGGATCAAATCCATATTCTGTATAGGGTTCTAGATAGTCATTGCCATCGACTGCGGATGCTGGAGGAAGAAACACATGTGGCGCACCTTCTCCAATTAAATACAACACATCTGCTGTACCTATGCCTTGCTGCAGTATCGCTTGAGAACGGGCAACATATTTGTGATATGCACTTGACATATCCCACCAAGTTTGTCCTCTGTCCCAATGTACACCATAGGGTCCCATGGTCATGCCTGGCAAATGATCTCCGGGAATAGCTTTGTGTGCAAAAGTGTGGTACATCAGGCGGTTTATGCCGGAACAGAATGCCCAATCATTTTGGTTTTTAATAGACCCTGGATGACTTTTCCAGGCCACGAGATAGGACGTAAAAGCTTCTGCTGCTAAGACAGGTCGTCCATATAAGTTGGCAATGGAAGTCGCTTCAAAGGTGCTAAAACCTGTGCTAAAACCAAAATCTTTGTTCCAAAATTCAGCCATCGGAACATCGGCAAAGGAACCGAGGTCTAGGTCCGTATTCGGATTCATATCATAGGGTTCAATGGATAAGCCCATGCCGTATTTTCGGCCAAAATCTTTAAAATATTGCACGTGATTTTCCAATAGCAATTCTTGCGTAACTATTCGTAAGTCCCATAAGAACCGTTCGCTTTTTTCGACATCACCTACAACCATACCGGTATACACTGGCAAATAGGTTAGAGGATCATAGCCTTTCAGGGCTTCAAACTTTTTTCTGAAATCATCGGTCCAGTTTTGTGCACCCATTTCCCAACTATCCATATGGATCATTTTCCACCCGCCTTGTTTTGTGGAATCGGGTTGTACTTTTTTGATAAGCGGAATCATAAAATTCTCCAAGTGATGTTTCATGGCATTGGTGCTCAATTTGTCAGCTTCAAAACCTAAGCCTGGCATGGGAGCTGGCCTAGTAATGGCCCCATTGTTTCGGCGGCCAAATCGCATGATTGTCCAATTGCCTTCTGGTGCTTCCCAGTTCAGCGTACCATCTTTCTGCATGTATTTTGTAATGTCTACTACACCCTTTGTTGGAATTCCAGCGGCCTTTACTTTGAAATTTTTCGCCAATACTGCGGGCTCTTTAAAATACTGCCTCACTCCTATAGAGGAACTAAACGGAGGGCGATAGTATAAAGCTTTTTCATCAATATCTTTCAATACGGCTTGATTTTCTATGGTTGGAAAAGCTAGCACTGCCACATCTTTATAATAGGCTTCCCATCGTTCTCTGAGTTCTGGTGTAAAGCCAGCCAATCCGAAAAATGGATTTTTTCCGGCCGGTACTTCCAGTTTTTGAGATACTTTTATAGGGCCAGTAACCTTGGTCTTACTTGCAACAAGATGTTGCATGGACTCTTCCATTTTTACCCAAGGGCCACCGCTCCCTGTCCATCCCGGACCAGAACCCAGCGTCAATACAATATCGAGACGTTCACATTCCTTTACAGCATGTGCAAAATTATCTTGCCATTCATCACTCAAAAATTTTACAGGACCTTGTGGTACACCCACATTTACCTCTAGAAACAACACGTGTGCTATGCCTACTTCTTTCATGGATTCCAAATCGGCTGTCATTTCATTCTTATCCATGTTACCATCCATAAAATACCAGTACACACCAGGTTTGGCAGAGTTAGGTGGATTTAAAAATGAAGATTTTAATGTGTCGTAGGATACGTTCGTTTGCTCTTTTGCACATGATGCCATTAGCATAACAAGTGCAATCATTAGTAGATGTTTTTTATTCATTCTCTGCTGTATTTTTTCAAATATCATATATTCTTCTTTTTATCATAGTGTTTTTCAACCTAAGTAATTAATATCTAAGTTGGAAACCAAATTTAACCCAAGTCAATTATTTAACTATCCTGTACTATCCTGAGATTTTTTTTGAATACAATTCACATACTTAATTATTTAAAATGTTTTATGATTTCTTTAGCAATCAATTCATGCCCCAAAACTCCCAAACGATTATTTCGCATCGATGCCGCCACTCCTGCCGCTTCGGTCCATCCCTTTATATTATTCCAGGCTTCTTCGTCCTGCAAATACCCAGTTACAAAGTCTTACTGAATATTAGATCGGTTAAACACCGAAGCAATTTAGGGAACGGAACATGCCTGACAATTTTCCAACCAGACACCTGTCATGGTACCACGATCCCCTAAATTATTAAATGCTTCATAATCTAATTGTGCAGTCGGCTGCAAATTGAGCATCACTAAGGGTACTTTTAGTTTTTGAGCCACGGGTAAATACGGTAGAAGAGAGGGCGTACGTAGAAACATACAGAAATACGATTTCTATATCCTGAGATTTCAAGAAATCGGCGGCTTCTCTTGCCTTTACTGGATTGTCTACTATACCGGCATCCGCGACCTCAACTCCAAAGCTTGCTATCTTTTCTTTTATTTCGCCTTGATATCCCATCAGACTATCAAGTAATCCATCAAATTGTGGCCAGTATGTATCTAGTCCGATTCCAAACAAACCGACTCTTATATTATTTTTTTTCATATTTATTCTATTTATTTATGAATATTATTAAGGATGCTTTTTCAAAACATCAGTATATATGACCTCTTATTACTTACATCGAGTTACCAATTCCTACCAACACAACAGAGAGCAGAATAACCATGATACCAATGGTAATAGTCCATTTTGTTTTAGCAGCCACACCTTTCCATTCCTTGCGGTAAATTCCCCACATGTTGGCAGTTAAAATAATGGTTGACATATGTAGTATCCATGAACTGGCACCATTACCCAATTTACTTTCTCCCATTCCGTAGAAAAAGAATTGTAAAAACCAGATGCCTCCTGCCAAAGCAGAGAACATAATATTCTTTGCAATAGGGGTCGACTTATTTGTAAAATCTGTATAGGATTTATTTTTTATACTCAAAATTGTAGTCCATACTAAATTGGTCGTTAATCCTCCCCATAGAATGACAACAAACGTGACGTTGTTTTGATATAATGGGTTATAACCAGCTAATACTGCGGCATCTGCTAAAGGCTTTCCTGCCTCTATTCCAAAATTAAAAAAAGAACTCAGAATTCCTGAGAGTACGGCAATAGCAAGGCCTTTATATAAACTGAATTCAGCAATCGTTTTCTTCTTTTCCTCTTCAGAAAGTTCATTTTCTTTCATCATTCCTGCTTTACCAGAAATAGCAATCCCAATCAAACAAACAAGCACCCCTAAAAGAACAAATTGCCCACCAGATGTTGCCATCATATCTGTAAATGAAATTTTCCCCTCCCTAGGATTCAGGTTATAATAAATAGACGGAACGATTGCCCCAAATGCTGCACAAAAACCAAGTACTACGGAATTCCCCAAAGACATTCCGAGATATCGTATACCTAATCCATAAGACAACCCTCCAACGCCCCAAAGTAATCCCATGGCGAAAGTGAAGTATAAGATTTGACCAGAACTTGCCGCAATAATTACGGCAAATCCAGGAACTGTAAGCCAGGCCGCTAATGGTGGTACAATGAGCCAAGAAACGGTACCTCCTACCATCCAGTAACTCTCCCATGCCCATTTTTTAACTTTGTTGTATGGCATGTAAAAACTGCCTGCTGCTACACCTCCTAAAGAATGGAATAGTACTCCTAATATTGCTTGCATATAATTTATTTATTTTTAATTGTTTATTGGAATAATAAGTGGCAATGTTAACCATGCCAATCCCACGTGCCTTTTCATATGGTTTGTGCTGTTGTCTTCAGGTGCGTCGTAAAACAAAGCGAGTTGATTCTCAACCTGCACAACTGATGGAAGTCCAATACACTTTTTGGACCAGTTACAATTCTCACCATCCAAAACGATGGCTTTATTTTTCGGATCCCAATGGTTTAGATCTTTGCTCCAATAAACCCAAATAGCATCGGTAAACTCTGCACCCTCTTCGTTTATACCAATATGATTGGTAAACAAAAACCAGGTATCTATACTTTTTTCGTAATGTAAGGTCGAGTTTTCCAATTGCTCTTCAATAGGTAGTATAGGCTCAGTATCTACAGTCCAACTTCCATCAAGATCTTGCGTTCGGGCAATACCTAATGTGCGTTGCACACAGGGATTCCCTTCTTTTTCAGTGGTTGCGCTAAAAAACTGAATATACTCATCCCTATTCTTAATAACTTGCCCCGGGCTTGCTGTTTTGGAATAATAAGTATCAGGTTTTGTGCGAAAAGGAACAACCTCTTTCTGTTTAATCCAAGGACCTGTCGGACTGCTTCCTTTTGCCTTCATTGTAAGATATGGAAATCCTGGAATAAGATCTGGTGCAGCTGTTACATTTGGCGTACCTAAATAGAACATATGCCATTGGTCTCCTTCCATGTAAGTAACGCCATAGCAGGCTCCTTTCGAATCGTCTTCTCCGGGTTTACCAAAATCCAGTATTGGCCCTTTTTTCTCCCAATTAATAAGATCCTTACTTATAGCAAGGGAACTTAACCATCCTTTGGGACCCGCTGCATCGTAGTGCATATAGTACGTTCCATTATCTTCAAACACCCAAACATCACGAGCTCCCAACATATCACATTTGTCAGGCCCATCACCATATTTTAGTACAATGCCATGATCTTTCGCATCCATTCTCAGCATTGCTTCCGGCCGGCCATCGGCATATTTTTGAGCGGATGCCATAAAAGTTATGGTTAAGACCAGAATAACTATAAAAAACTCTTTCATTTACTTTTGTATACTTTTTTTTAAAGATTACAAGAAACTAAAAATATAATATACGTCTATCCTGTACTGTGCTGATTTTTACTAATCTAGATAAAAAACTTCTTCTAATGCTAATATTATAGGAGAATTGTCTTCATTCGTCTCCATAATGTCTGACATAAAATTCCACCATTTTTTTACAATTTCTGTTTGCCCTAAATCTTGAGAACCTCCTTGATCACTCACTTTTTGAAAAGCGAATAAGGTATTGGTATCCTCATCCAAATAAATAGCATATTCACGTACACCAGATTCTTTGAGTAATCGTTTCAGTTCAGGCCAAATTTCATCGTGGCGTTTTTTATAGACTTCCTTTTGCCCTTCATTTAGTTTCATTTTAAAAGCGATTCGCTGCATATACTTTGGCTTCAATTTGTTTTGTACATAGCAAGAAACTAAAAATAAAAGGTATCCTGTACTATCTTGCTCAACACTAAAAACTCAACAAACAAAACTCCCTTACGCCGCCTCGAAATCTTTCTTTAATAATTCTTTGGCTAACCTTAGTTCATCATCTGTAAATGGTTTTGCATCAGAAGCAGAAACAGCTCCTTGTAACTCTGAGATGTTTTTAGCACCTGACAATACCGTAGAAATTCCTTTTTGATCCAATACCCATCGTAAAGCAGCCTGCGGCATATTGTTAATGTCATTGCGTAATAAAAATTTAAACGCATCAACTTGTTCCACTCTTTTAGCAATTTCTGCTCTAGAATAACGAGCATTTAATGTCCCTTCAGCAAAAACAGTGTCTTTTTGAATCGCTCCAGATAAAAAACCATTTGCCAAACATTCCCTTCCAAAAACACCTATTGGATATTTTTGTAGTTCATTGATTAATTGTTGCGATTCTCGATTCATCAAACTCAAGACCACCTGGATTACATCAATTTTATCCTCTTGTGCCCACTGACGTGCCATGTTTTCTGTTTGATGAAACATAGAAATTGAATGTCCAACACAACGTACTTTTCCTTGCTTTTTAACTTGCTCGAGTCCTTCCCAAACATCATCTCGAATTTCATCAGGAGAGAAAGGAGAATGAAAAAAGAGCACATCGATATAATCGGTCTGTAATCTTTTTAGACTTTCCTCTACCGATTCAATAATTCGTGATTTGTAGAACTGAGAGGCGCCATTTTTTATGGTTGGATTCCTACCAAATTTTGTTGAAATATGTACTTTATCACGTTTTCCTACAAGCGCTTTTCCGAGAACAATTTCTGCGACACCGTCTTGCAGTGGCGTTCCATATTGTGGAGCTGCATCAAAAATATTGACCCCCATGTCGATTCCTGCATGAATAGTATTGATGCCATCTTGTTCGTCGACTCCTCCATACACTTTGTTTCCAAAGGCCCAGGTTCCTAGACTAATTTCACTAATCTCTAAATCGGTACGTCCTAATTTTCTATACTTCATATATATATTGTTGGATTAATTCTTCCATTTTCTGGGAAGCATTATTTAAAAAGGTCTTCACTATTTTTTCTCCCAATTCTTTTGTGGAAGGTCTCGGATCTTCTCCTGAAACTGCATCTTCTTCTAAACTAATAGCTCTGTCATTTGGCAACCTCTCTAAAGCGACTGTTTCGGGTGCATAATATAATTGTAATGAAGTTTCTCCCAAAGCAGAATGGTTGGGAACTAACAAGCTGTCTGGCACAACATCAAATTCTGCCAATGCCCAAAAATGTCTGTCCGTATATTTGTTGTTGAATTCTTGTGCCACGGTTCTTAAAATTTCAAGATGTGGTTCTCCGGCATGTCCAGATAGCAGTACAATGATTTTAAAATCTTGGACTACGAGTTGTTCAAAATATTCTTCACAGAGCATTCTTACTAATTTCTCAGAAAACTCTAAGGAATGTTTTGGAAAATTGACACCTGGGTAAGAGGATATCAAATTGGCAGAGAAGTTCACGACTGGCAACACAAGTCCTCCACTTTTTTTGGCCAAGTCCACACACATATGAGACGCTTTGATACTGTCTAAGCCTGTTGGGTTGTGACTGCCATGATATTCTATAGCCCCCCATGGAAGATAGGCAATAGGTCTATTTTTCTGAATATCCTCAATTTCTTTGGGTCGCATACGGTCGTAAAACGCCCATAGCAAGACTTCAGACTGATTCTTGTGATTCATAGTAGTCATGGTTTAAAATTCATCAAAAGCAATTTGTTCATTTTGTACTCCCAGTTCTAAAAGCATTTTCGTACAGGCTTTGATCATCATTGGAGGTCCACAAAGATAAAATTCAACAGCCTTTGGATTCATGTGGTTTTGTAAATATTTTTCAAAAGCTACCTGATGTATAAATCCTTCATGTCCTGTCCATGCATCTTCTTCTAAAGGATTGGAAAGAGCCAATTCAAAATTAAAATTAGGGTGGTTGTTGGCGATATTTTCAAAATAATCTTGATAAAAAATTTCTTGTTTTGAACGCGCACCATACCAATAACTAACCTTACGAGAGGTTATATCATTTTCAAACAGTTGTGCTATATGCGCACGAATTGGAGCCATACCAGCTCCACCGCCTATATAAACCATTTCCTTATTGGTAGGTTTTATATGAAAGTCTCCTAAAGATCCGATCGCAGTAATCGTATCACCCGGTTTTAAATTGAAGATATAACTGGAACCAATTCCTGGAGCACAATCTTGTCCAGAAGGTGGTGTGGCGATACGTATATTGAATTTTAGTTGTTGTTCCTTCAATCCATTCGAAGCCAAAGAATAATTATTTCTTCGATGGGTTTCTTTATTGCTCGCTGTTAATTTAAAGATGCCTTGTGCCTCCCATACGGCAGCATAGGGTGCTGGAATATTAAAATTTTGAAAGGCTATACTTTCATAGCTAGGAATATTGAGTTGAAGATAATCTCCTGGTGTAAATTTGATTTTTTCTTCGCTATCTATTGGCTCTAAAACGAGTTCTTTGATAAAAGTAGCCACGTTGTTATTGCTTACAACTTTTAACTTAAAGGTTTGTTCTTTTCGAGCACCAACACCTCCTGCTTTTTCTATATTGAGCCAGATACGTCCATTGCGATTTTCGATAGGGTAAGTGGCCAGCCCTCGGCATATAGGTGCGCGTGCTGGAGACCCATCTTTTAAGTTGAAACGACCGTTGTGCTTTGGACATTCAATGATTTTCCCTTTGATCAATCCTTCACTTAAATGCGTATTACCATGTGTACATACACCATCGGTAGCAAAGAGTTTTCCTTTTTTATCTCGATAGAGTGCAAAAGTTCTTTTCATATGATCAAAACGAAGGATATCACCTATGCCTAGTTCTGAATCTACACAAATGTTTAACCAGCCTTCTGAATCAGGAGTTTTATCAGACTTCACCCAGCCTTCAACAATTTGTGCCTTTGCCTTGGGAAGTTTTCGTTTTACATAATACGCTGGCTCTTTTACCTGACGTAGAATGGTGGGTAAAATTTCTTTCCAAGCACTGTAAATAGAAGTATACACTGGAGGACAATCGTCTTTTATTAGTTTGTGTAATTTAGGTAGCGCATGGTACGGTACCAAAGGAAACATATGATGTTCGATATGATAATTCATGTTCCAATAAATAAATCGACTAATAGGATTCATATATACGGTGCGACAGTTCAAACGATGATCCAATACATTTTCTGCCAAACCTGCGTGTTGTGTCGTGTTATGCACTATCATCAACCATGTGCCAAAAAATTGAGGCAAAATAAATAGAAAAATAGGGATCCAAGATTGCAAAACGAAAGCACTCGCCAAAATAATCGAATAAATTGCCAAACTCACTCGTGCTTTGCTTGTTATTTTCGCAAATTCCATGGCTGGAATATAGGTTTTCTCAGCAGCGGTAATTTTTCCAAATGCATGACGAACCAAACTTAGGTAATAGGTTTTATATACGCCCCAATTCACCAGGGCTAAAAGTAAGCCTTTGATATCTGGTGGGCGTGGTATTTGAATTTCAGGATCACGTCCCACAATAATTGTATCGCTATGATGTCGGGTATGACTCCAACGCCAAACCACAGATTCACGCATCACCATAAACGAGGCTACTTCATACACTACATCGTTCATCCAATCGGTCTTAAAAGCGGTACCATGACTGCATTCATGCCACCTAGAATCAGAACTTGTTCCGTAAAAAACGGCATAAATTAAGTAGGGAATCACAACCCACCAAGTACCCCAAAGCTGCACCGTTGCAATGGCAGTCCCCACCAAAATAACTATAAGTAATACCGTGTCTCGAACTGCAGGACCGTCTTTACGTGTGAGTAATTTTCGCATAGCCGCTCTTTTAATTGGACTTTGATACCAATCTGCTTCTGCCAAACCCAATTCTATGGCTCGGTTTGCGTTTTCTCCAGTCAGAGAATAATCGAGTTTTATTTGAGGTGTCGGCCAACTTATTTTATTAGTTGGGATTTTTTTAGGGGGATATATCTTCGTTTTAACTTGTGGCTCTAAATCAATCATTCTATCTTGTTATAAGGTATTAACTGCGATAAGCAATTCATAAATTGTTCGTAATTTACAAACATATGCCAATCTAAAATCAAAAAAAATAGACATTTTGACTAATTAAATACTCTAAATGTCTATTTTTGAAAATGGATAATTTTTTTCGCTATTTATCGGAAGAATCACAAGGCGAAAATTGGGGCGTGCATGTACCCACTTGTGGATATCAACATATCTACCCAGGAGATACCTATCCTTTGGAAGGGCATCCAGAGACACATGATTTTGATAAAGAAACAGGTAGGGTTTTACCAGGATGTTATCTTATCTATGTTCCTACCGGCAAAGGTTTGCTTGAAACCAAATCTAAGCAATGGGAAGTGAACCCTGGGGATTTGATGGTGTTGGCTCCTGGAGAATGGCATAATTACAAACCTGCTGAAACAACGGGTTGGGAAGAATACTGGATTGGAATTAGAGGGGAGTTTTTGTCGAATAAGATGTTGCAGGATTTGCTTCCTGAGAAAACCTCTTATGTCAAACACATGGGGTATCAAGAGGAGTTAATTTTTTTATTCAACCAATCTTTAAACCTTGTGAAACAAAACAGTTCGGGGTTTAAGAAAATTCTCGCAGGTATTGTTGTGCAGTTGGTGGCCTATGTGGCTTCTTATGAAACAAAAAAAGTGGAGACTAGAGAAGAGGGAATCTCCCTTCAAACGATTGATTATATTTTACAAAATCTAACACAGGAAATAGATTTTAAAAAACTAGCCCGTGAACATCATCTCAGTTACAATCGCTTTCGAACCATTTTTAAGAACGAAACTGGTGTATCTCTGCAACAGTATTTAATTCATGAGCGTTTGGAAAACGCAAAGCGACTTATTATCAATACAGACCTATCTCTCAAAGAAATTGCTTTTAAAACAGGATTCAATTCTTTGTTTTATTTTTCAAAGGTATTTAAGAGCAAAATGGGCTATTCACCAAGGCAGAGTCGGAGGAAGTAGGTTTTTGTATATGCTACTTTTTGCCTCTCATTTAGTTGCATTTTAAAAGCGATTTTCTGCATTATTTCCCCAATTGTTCATATTCCAATTGATAAAGGTCTGTAAGATTCATATTTGGGCTTGTTTTTCGAATTTTATCTAGGCTTTTTATGAGTGCTTCTCTTTTACCTTGTTTGTGTGCTTCGTATAATAGGTCTTCTATCGTGTTGCTCATCGTTTATTTTTAGATTAAATTGTACATCCTAAGTCTTCTTTGACTTAACTGGAGAATTTACTTCAGTATCATTCTTGAATATTATAAATTTCTGAGATATACTTCACTACCTTTTTAAATTCATGGTCAGACAAGGGTTTTTCATAGATTAAAAATCTTGCGATCTCCCCATCAAAGGATTCTGCTCCGGGATGTGATTCATCTTCATTCCAATCATGATTTACTACTGGATCAACCTAGCTACACATAGGCACCATAGTATAAAAAACCATCTTCAATATTTGTATCTTCTGAAACAATTGATGAAACCTTTTTCCAATGTATTAAATCCTTAGATTCAAGTAAAACAACTTCATAATGTCCATTTGGTTTTAGGATATCTCCGTTATTAATATTGCCCTTAATTTGGGTATAAGTAATAAAATATTTTTCCTTAACTTTTATCAGTGTAGGGTCAATGATCAACTGCTCATTGTATTGCGCCACCGTAACTATAAGATACACTTTTAATGACTGCATATCTATTTTATACAACCTTAATGACTTATCTTGAAATGAAGCGGTAACACAAAGAACCGAGCCATTGTCCTCGATTATATCAAACCAACTGGATGAGACTGTGGGCTTGGTTGACTTGAATGAAGTATTGGCATCACCGATTTTTCTTATGCTTAGTTTACTGTTAAGGTTCGCAACTATATATACTTCATTTTGAAAGTCAATCAATTTACAATCTCCAAATATTCCAATGGTTTCACTGCTTTTTTTTATGGTATGGGTACTGTCAATTATTTTCGAAAAAACACAAGTTTTTTTTACATTTTCGGATTTCTTAAAGTTACAAGCATAAAAACTAGCACTTAAGATTACTGTCGAATATAATATCGTCTTTATATATTTAGTCATATAGAATGAATTAGAAAGCAAACTTACTTTATTTATTGTTTTTTATTATTTTTGTATTGCAACCGGCCCAAATAACCCGGAAGGTTGCAAAGGGCTTTCACTATTATATGGCAGATGCGGTGCCCAGATTTGGCGATCATCTTCAGGAAGTTTCATATCACCAATAATTCTGTTTACCCAGGTATTTACTAGTTCAATTTTCAATATGTTTTCACCTTCTTTTACAAAATCTGTGATGTCTAAACGATAAGGAGCCGTCCACACACCACCAACAGATTTACCATTTATGGAAACTTTAGCCATGGCCGTCAATGCACCTAGGTCAATAGTAATTTTTTCGTTTTTAGTGAGCTCATCGATTTTGAAAGTGTTGTTGTAAAAAGCAGTTCCTGAATAGTATTTAATGCGTTCATCATTAGAAGTAGACCAATCCGTAAGCGTTTCAAAAACTACAGCTTCTTTAGGTCCTCTTTGTGTAGCATCAAAGTTGACGGTCCAAGGCGTTTTGAAATTGCTGATCAATTTAACTATTGGGTAATTGGCTGCGATGTCAGTAGATTCTGCCTTGCCAGCTGTTTTGCTAAATACTACAAATACACTCTCACTAGGTGCCAATTTAAGTGGAACGGATGTAACATCCGTTTTTTGATCGTATGCAGGAAGATCACGGAAATAACCTGTTGTAGCTTCCCATAGTTCGGGCTGCTTGCCTGTAACTCTGAATTCGGGTGAAATAATTTGTGTCTGTTCAGTTTGGTTGGTCAGAAAATAGATGTCCTGATCGCCCAAGGTACGGTGACCGTAATGCACTAGATTGTCGTCTGGTAATTTACAATCGGGCACAACGTTAATCAAAGCCAAAGCCTCAGTCATGTCCATGCCGTTTAGCACCTTACCTTTTCCGTATTTTCGAGATTTCACGTTTATGCCATCTACGTTACCCCACAATTCGGCAGCCATAGATTGAACTTGTTGATCTGCTTGAGGCTGGTTTTGTAAACTGGGAGATCGATTAGGTGCAGGCCCTAAAATAACCATGCCTTCATTGACCAATTTTTTAATTTTGACCAATAATTCAGGACGCATGGTTTCCAGTTTGGGTAGCACCATCATTTTATATTGTGTACCGTGTGGCAAGGTGACCAAACCATTTTCAACAGTCATGTCTCTTTCAATGACTTCGGCATTCATATAATCAAACTGATAACCGACAGGAAGTGCAGGGTCAGTAACACCTGTCATTTTAGGCGTGTCTTCGCCAATAAAATAACATACATCAGCAACGTTTAATCCTTGCTGTAGCATATAATTGGTGCGTTTTAGGTATTGGGTATATACATCCATTTGTGAGAACCATGTGTTTTTTCGGTTAAAAGGATTTCCAAAACCGGCATTTATCCCTGGATTTTTGTCTTCATAAGGTTGGTGGATATATACATGCAATAAGGTGGCGTTGATGCCTTCGGCAAAGAAGCGGTCACCACGATTTTTGATGGAGGCTGGATAGCGACTAAAAGCTAATCCGCCACAGGTATTTGATTCTGCCCATATTTTTGATTTTCCATAAATATGTCCGCAGGAAGTAGCTGCACGATTTTCGATATCGCCTAACGTTCCTTCGCTCCAGAATTCTCCACCTATTTCGTCCGACTGTCCACCATACATCAAGAATTCACCGGGGAATCCCCAATGTCCGTAGTTTTCTAACCAGGTAGTCAATCCGTTTTCGTGACTGATGTCTCTTAATCCACCTACATAATCATAGGCTATTTTGTTGGCTACCAAACGGCGCATGTCCCATAAAAAGCGATCGGAAGTCTGTTGACTATGGACTACCATACCTTGATATACTGGAAGATAGGGGAGTGGATCATAGCCGTAAACACTTTTAAATTGGTCAAGAAAACCATCTGTAAAATTTTGTCCTCCTTGTTCGTAACTGTCCTGAACCACTACTTTAAAACATTTTCTGTCTGCTTCTGGAATTCTCCTTAAAATCTCACCCATATGCCCATCAAAATGCAGGGCAGCGTGTTCTTTACTCATTTTATCTACTTCATAACCTGTCGCTTCAGGTGAAGCAGGCGAGTTCTTTGTTCCTGTTGGAGTCATACCAGTGCGAATGATTACCCAATCGCCTTCGGGTACATTCCAGTTAAGCTTACCATCTGCTGTCATGAACTGAGTAATGTCCAGCACTTTTTCCGGGTCTATAAGAAAGGCTTTGTCGTCAACCTCATCCTGTTGCGCCCACTGGTAATCAGACCAGCTTGGCAGTGGGGTATGGTACATTTTTGCAAAGGTCTTTTCCGCATAATTTTCAATACGCGGTGCAGTCATTAATTTCAAATCTACCAATCCGCTATTTGTATTGGCCTGAGGAAAAGACCAGCCCGTTGGCGTTGCATCTTTAAAAATCAAGCGGAAACTTTTGGATGTCACAGCAGGGAAAGAAATCAACAAAGGAGCATAGGGTTTAAACCCTACGGCTATCATCTCATTGACGCGGTTCAATGTGAAATCTCTAATGGTTGTATACTTGCCTTGTGCATCTTTTGCTTGTAATTGCACATTACTATATATTGAGTTATTTGTGCTTTTCAAAGAAAGACTTCGTGCGGTAAATGCTTTGTTTGCTTCAAGATTGATGGTAAAAGTATCTCCCTCTGGAAAAGTGAAACCAGTAGTGATATCACCATCGGTGAGGGACGTTGTGTTTTTGATTTGGGGTATAGTGCTAATACGTGCATTTTTGTGCGACAATAGCAAATCGTTGTCTTTTGGTGCAGGATAAGCTAGTACTTTTACATCTTGAAACAAGTCTATAGGTTTTTCTAATTTTTGAGAGAACTGTGCAGGACCCTTTACTTTTGTCTCAGACGCGGTAAGATAACGCATGGCATTCTCTGCTTTTACCCATGGGCCACCCGATTGGCTCCATCCTGGGGAGTTAAAAATACCGATTTCGATGTTTAACTCTGTCGCTGTTTTTAGTGCGATATGTAATATTTCCCACCATACTTCACTGAGCATTTTTACTTTACCATAGGCTACATCATCTAGGCCAATATTTCCAATAAATGCGCGGTTGATACCTGCTTTTTTCATGGCATGAAGATCTTTTACCACACCGTCTTTCGATATATTGTCTGATATCCAGTACCAGTAAACGGCTGTCTGTACAGAGTCGGCAGGTGTAATAAAACCTTGAGCAAGAGTTTCTCTTGAAATTTGGGTCTGGTTTTCTTTGGTTTGGCTATTGCAAGCTATAAGAATTATTGCCGTCCATAACAAGAAGCAGAACTGACCAATTAGTTTGTTAATTTTCATTTAAATTAGTTTTCTTCGAATATATTATCAAATTAAATAAATATTCCCAAAGATAGTATCCTGTACTATCCTGATAGTATTAACAATCTCAACATAACTATACTAAATTTTGAAAATGCAACTTAAGACCGTTGCAAGGAAATACCTAAAAAAAAACACGTAATTATTTATGTTAAATATTTGATTGTAAGTATATCTATTTGTAAATTTAGTATATGAAAATACAAAAACAACCAACTTTAGCCGATAGCATTTGCGATTTACGAGCAAGAAAAATTAAAAATACATTTTTTACTCAAATAAACACCCTTATCGATTGGGATACGATCTCTATCCTAATAAATAATGATTATTTAAAAGGAAAAAGTGGCACTGGCAAGCCTTCTTATGATGGGAAATTACTTTTTAAAATGTGTCTTTTACAAAGTTGGTATGGTTTAAGCGATTATGAAGTTGAAGACCGAATAAATGACAGTTTTTCCTTTAGTTATTTTTGTGGGATGACCATTGAACAGGTTGCTCCAGATCATAGTACTTTAAGTAGGTTTAGAACCGCATTAACCAAAACACAAACCTTCGAAAACTTATTTACCTCCATAAACAAACAGCTAGAAGTACATAATATCAATGTAAAAACAGGTTTAATAATAAACGCTAGTGTAATAGATACGCCACTTAGACCAAAAGGAAAAACAAATTTTAGGGTAACCGAAGACCGCTGTGCAGACCAAGTAGAAGTACACAAAGAATATCCAGATAGTGTCGATAAAGGGGGTACTTGGTTAAAGAAAAGAGGAAAGTACTATTTTGGGTTTAAAAAGCATCATGTAACGGATAACGAAGGACTCGTTCTAGGAGTACTAACCACAACTGCGAGCAAAAATGAGATTGCAAATTTGGAGGAAGTTCTAGAAACTGTAAATGTGGTATTGCCAAAAGACATCCCTCTAAAGGCAAATAAAGGTTACCAATCAAAGAAAAATGTTGTGATTTTAAAGAAGGATAATTTAAAGAATCATATCCTTAAAAAGGTGGTAAAAAATAAACCATTAACAAAATGGGAAACTAGATTCAATGAATTAATAGGAAAAACAAGGTTTAAAGTTGAACGTACTTTTGGAGAAATAAAATTATGGTTTAAAGGTGGAATTGCAAGATATAGAGGGATGAAAAAAATGCACACACAAAATTTGATGGAGGCAATGTGTTATAATTTATATCGAAGTCCAGGAATATTTGCGTCTAATTGTAAAAATTAAGGAAAAATGAGGCCTAAAAAAGGCATTTACTCACTTAAAATAGAAAAAAAATAGCATAATAGATGTTGTAGCTAAAAAAAAGGGAATTTTAAAAAGTAAAAATAATTAAGTTCGCTTTTTGCAACGGTCTTAACTTGTGTTTTTATTATAATACTTACACCTTTAAAACTTTCGAAAAGTAGAACAGGCAAAAAAAGTGAAAATATTTTAAGTTGTTTTTGGAGGACTATTAAAAAAATAGTGTAGGACAGGATAGTACAGGATAGAATATTTTAAAACGCTTGTATCTTTGGACTATCAGATTATAAAAATATTTAAATAAGCCTTTAAAACTAATAAATTAATGAAATATTACTATCTAACATTTTTAATACTTTTTTTATCAGCCATAACTTTTGGACAAGAATTACAGGTTAAAGGGCAAATAACAGACGAAGATGGAGCTCTCTTACCCTTTGTAAATGTTATAGTTAAGGGAACTACTATTGGAACTGCATCTGATTTTGACGGACAATTTTATTTGAGTGTTTCTAAAAAAAATGCCATATTGGTGTTTATGTCTATGGGTTATGAGACTCAAGAAATAAATATAAATGGGAAAAAGGTTATCAACGTTGTAATGAAACCAGATTTAACCCAATTAGACGAAATTGTTATAACCGTGCAGGCAAAAGGACAGAAAAAAGCGATTCAAGAGCAGATAAACTCTAACACCATAAAAAATGTAGTTGCTGCAGATAGATTACAGGAAAACCCTGATGCTAACTCGGTTGAGGCTATTGGTCGTCTTCCAGGTGTTTCTGTAACAAGATCAGGAGGAGAGGGAAATGGACTAGTTATACGTGGTCTAGCCCCAAAATACACAGCTGTTACAATAAATGGCGTTAAGATGGCCGCAACTGGAGGGGATGGTCGTGAAACAAATATATCTGGGGTCTCACAATATGCCTTACAAGGAGCAGAAGTATATAAATCGCTTACCGCCGACATGGAAGCCAATTCTGTTGCAGGTACTATCAACCTTAAATTACGTGAAACTAGAAAAGGGCTACATGGTAATATAATGGCTACTGGCGGTTATAATGATTTGAACAAAGAATATAGTAATTATAAGTATCAAGCAGAAATAGGAAATCGCTTCTTTAAAGATAAACTTGGTGCTTTTATTTCTTTAAGTACAGAAAGTGCAAACAGAAGTACACAAACCATTGGAGCTGGCTACGAGCATATTGAAAATAATGATACTGGAGGTTTAGATTTTTTAATGAATGATACACGTCTTAATTTAGTTAATCGGACTAACAAGAGAAAATCTGTGATGTTGTCTTTTGATTATAAACTAGATTCCATAACAAAACTTGGATATTATGTATTGTATAATAAATCTAATAGTTTAGGTGGTACACAGTCAAAAAACTATGCTTCCACAGGATCGGGAGCTATTAATTATAATTTTAATCATAATACAACTAGAGTGAATGAAATATTTCAAACGGCGATAAATGGAGAGACTGATTGGGGGTTCTTAAAGTTAGATTATGGGGTATCGCTTTCTTCTGGAAAAGTCGATGATCCAAATTCAAGGTCATGGGCATATTTTGCTCCAAATGCTTCTGAATTAATTGACGTCGTACTAGACAGACCTTTTAGAAAAGAATTGCATCCAACAGAGGTGCCGCTTTTGTATAATGATAATACGCAAAATATTAATGCCTTTGTATTAAGAAGTGCAGCTATAGCATCTGAGTTTATGACGGATAAAAATTTAGATACCTATCTAAATTTAACAATTCCATTTAAAATTAGTGATCAAATTAAAGCCAACGTTAAAACAGGATACGCATACCGCAAGAAAAATAGATTACGTGATGTTACCGGTGGAGGGGTTAGTGCTCAAACAAACCAATTCTTTAGAGCTGATTTAGCTGCGGATGAGAACCTTTCTTGGTTGGTTACAGACCCGCTTACAGAAATGATTACAGCTGAAGGCCTGCAAAGTGATAGGGTAGATGACTTTTTAAACGGGAGTTATAATTTTGGATCTACATTTAATTTTGATCGTTTAAATCAAATAACTGATTCATGGGAAAACACTTCAAACTTCTGGTATGATCAGGGCCAAGAAGTTTGGTCTGAATTTTACCCTAAAGAAAAGTTAGGTTTTAGTCAGAATATCTCATTTTCAGCATTAAATGATCAAGATATAATAGAAACCTACCATGCCGGATATGTGATGGCAGAGTTCAATATAGGAGATTGGCTCATGTTCTTGCCAGGCGTAAGGTATGAAAAAACAAATACGACTATGAAGGGGTTTGTAGCGTTTCAACCTACGCTTCCTGGCCCTATCAACGATCCACTTCCTGGAAGAGATTCAACTGCCACAAGAGCTAATGATTTTATATTACCCATGGTTCATTTGCGTATAAGTCCAAAAAAATGGTTTTACACCCATTTGGCCTATACAGAAACGTTAAGCCGTCCGCTTTTTAGCCAAATATCCCCTAGCTCATGGACAAATACAGGCTTCGCACCTTTTGCATATCAATCGCAATCTCCAAATTTAGAAGTGGAACAATGGAAAAATTTTGATGGGCAATTAACTTTTCATGATCGAAAACTCGGATTGTTATCCATCAGTGGTTTTTATAAAACTGTGAATAACCAAATTTGGAATAGGTCCTATACAAGAATACAATGGGATCCATTAATATACCCTTTTCCAGATGCATCACAAGTTAATGTGAGTAGACCAGAAAACCATCCTAATGAAATTACATTGAAAGGTTTTGAGTTAGATTTGCAAGCTTCTTTTGGGTATCTATCAAATTTCTTAAAGTATTTAACAGTATCAGCTAATTATACCTATACAGAATCAAAAACCTTTTTTCCTATATCAAGAATAGAAGACATTGTTGTGGAAGATCCTAACGGAGGGAGACCTACTGTAGAGACTGTACGCATTGATTCTTTAATTTCTGGCCCGATGCCTTTACAACCAAAGCATATTATTAACACATCGTTTGGTTTTAATAGAAAAGGCTTGAATGTTTGGTTGTCATTCCAATTTAATGGGGAAATTCTAGAATCTACCCATCCACAATTTACAGAGCTAGATATTTTAAAAGATGAATTTTACAGATGGGATTTACAAATATCTCAAAAATTGTTTGGGAAATTTAAAGGTTTCCAAATAATAGGAAACTTTGCAAACCTAAACGATATTATTGAAACTAAATCATTTAGAGGAGAACAACGCTCCTTGTCTGCAGAAAATTATGGGTGGACAGCAGATTTAGGTTTTCGATATACATTTTAAATATTAATTTAATTTGAACTAAACCTTAAACTCGCAACAAAATTAACACCCCTTCCTATAACCTTGAGAAAACAAAAGGTTTCTAGGATTTTTTAGTTTCACCAAAAAGGTGCAAAATTATAGCTTGTCAACAACAAATACTACATTTATGTGTAAAGTTAAACAATCTTCAAAAAACAACACTCCATTTGGAGGATTAAATTTTATTTTCAAGACTTTAAAAGAGTTAAAAGTTGCTGGTTTTAGAGATCACAAATTAAGTTCGCTTTTTGCAACGGTCTTAACTCATTTAGTAGAAATGATAATACAGGATAGTACAGGATAGTACAGGATAGTACAGGATAGTATATCATTTATGTACAAGTATCTTTGTATAATATAAAACAGTAATAAGCAGGCAAATAAAGGAAATAGCCTTAGCTTAAATGATAATATCTTCAACTAAAACTATATGATTATGAAAACAATTACTAAATTTTTATTATTTGTAACGTTTGTTGCGATAACAACAGCAAATGCACAAGAAGTACTTGTAGTAGATCCAGGTATTGGAACCTTGAATACAGCAATTGACACCTACGGAGGCGATAGAATCTATCAATTACAAGCTGGTGCCTTTTATCAACTTAACGCAACCATAGAAAATAATGGCTATCATTTACAAATTATTGGTGAAGAACCAGCAGGTGGTGCTGCACCAGCACAATTACAAACTAACCAAACAGGAGGTGTTGTTTATGAAATGATGTTTAATGCCATTGGCAATTTCACCCTTAAAAATGTATATATTATTAATGCAGATTTCTCTGGAAACATTGCAAATCAATTCTTGAATGTGAATAGTGCGGGAGCAAATGTTGTGATAGATAATTGTGTGTTGTATCCAGTTGGTTTGAGTGTAGCAATTAATGTGTATCAACCAAATGTGAGTTTACATTTTACTAATAATATAGCTCTAAACTTTGGACACCAACTCAGTCCAAACGATGGTCACTTTTTTGCATCATCGAATGCACCAGAAGGCGAAGGCATGGATGCTTTGTATGTGGAAAATAACACTTTTGTTGCTTGTGGTACAGGTATGTATATGGCAGGTTTTACAGGTAGAAAGGATAAATTAATTAAATGGAATCATAATACTTTTGTCATGCAAAAAAGTCAGATTGACTGGCAAGCTTGGGAAGATACATGGATTTTTACCAATAATATTATGTTTGATACCCAAACACAACCATGGGCAGCGAATTGGCAGCCAATGCCAGGTGGAGATGCAGCCCTTCCAAAACCTGGATTGATCTATGCTACGCAACTTCCAGATGAGACGTTACCTTCAACAAGACAGCAATATGGGCAATATAACTTGCATTATAGAAATCCTGATTTCTATACGCTGCTTGATGACCTTAATGTAATTCAAGCTAATGATGGGACTCCAGCACTAGATTATATGCCTTTTCTTTGGGATGCAACCTATGATGAAACCAATCCAGATGTAAACATGAGATCTAGAGAAACCGTTTTATTTGCAGATGACACTAATTATCCTAACTGGAAATATGGAAATGAATTTAATGATATAGATCCTCAATTTGTGGACGCAAAAATTTATACGCATTCAGATAATTTTGCATTATGGACTAACCCTGCAACTCAAATTCATGCTATGGGAAAACTCCCTGCTGATTTCCCTCCTGCAACCGAATGGGCACAATGGCACTGGTATCCTGATAATGGTGATAAACCATGGGCAAAGGAAGTATGGCCTGTGTTTAACGGTGTGTATACAAATAGTACTATGCTTACAGCTTCTTTAGAAAGCTTACCTATGGGAGATTTGAATTGGTACCCTGCTGATAAAGCCGTTTGGGAATTTAACAAACCAGCGATAGAAGCGCACGTAGCGGCAGGTAATACCGTCAGAATTGCTATGGTAGATAATGTCTGTGATTTAAAACCATCAGTTGGGTTTACACTACAATATGAGCAAGATTTTACCGGAGGTACTTGGGATGATACTGCATTTTACAACCAATGGGATGCACAAGATGCTAACTCATTCGGAGCTGCTGATATCGCAGAGGGTTATTTAAAGTATGTATTTGCACCGAAACGTATATTGCAGTCAAAAGCTGAATACGATACACCATATAGTGTTGAAGCAGAAATGATGTTGTTTGGAGGGTCAAATAGAGGGGGTTTAGTGCTTCGTGTTGGTCAACCTGGAAATATTGATGAGCTTCAAGAACCAGTGAATAATGTTAATCCAGGTTTTAACAGAAAAGGTATTGCTATTTACCCAAGCCCAGATGGAACTGAGATGGTGGTTCAATTTACAAACGCTTTTCCTGTTACTGAGGTGACTAGAATAAATGTTCCTTTACCTGCTGGTGTTCAAAACCTTACAACATCAGGTACTCAATACACATTAAAAGTGGAAGATTTTGGTTCGTCAATTTACGCAACGATCAATGATAATTGTTTTTTTAGTATTGATCTTACAGACTTAGATACGGGTATATATACTAGTGGATCCGTATCGGCTCCAGATGGGACAACGCTTGGATCATTTACAGATAGATATGTTCCTGCAAAAGGGAAAGTTGGAATCGCACAAAGAGATGCAAACCTAAGGTTATACAAAGTTAAAATTGAGACAGATGTTTCTTTAAGTGTTGACGACAATGAATTGAACTTAAGTGATGTTAAGGTATATCCAAACCCTGCAAAAGATAGAATAAACCTGTCTTCAACGAATGAGATTAGCAGTATGAGTGTCTATAATTCATTAGGACAAGAGGTTCTGAGATCAGCTGTAAACAGTCGTAGTTTTTCTTTAGATGTTTCAAACCTACATACAGGCATCTATATCGTTAAATTGGCAGTTGGTCAAACTGTAAAAACGTTTAAAGTTGTAAAGAAATAAGTATTATTTCGAAACAATAGATCCTCAACAAAGGGTTTTGCCCTATATAAGGCAAGCTTAAAAGACTCAGGATATCCTGAGTCTTTTTTTTAATAAAACAGTAATTAAATGTGGAATGAACAAGAGCACATTTAAATTTTAAATCATGAAAAAACATTTACTTACATTAACAGTGCTTTTTGCGTTTGTCTCTTTAGGCATAAACGCGCAATGGGATCAACGCCCAACAACAACTTTTTCCTCTCAATATTCTCAGGATTTTACAGGAGGTTCAGATTGCTAAATCCTAAAAAAGCACAGTCACAAAGCCCATCAGGTCCGGGAAGTGGCTTTTAGCACAATTTGTAATCTAAAACCAGCAACAAGTTTTACAATACAATATGAGCAAGATTTTACCGGAGGT
>Ga0209711_10000987_pt1 | contig 28518 bp, 28 predicted proteins | sample ArcticOcean_MG_C_7_FD_187441 | JGI IMG/M metagenome (GOLD analysis project Ga0209711, IMG submission 187441) | Marine microbial communities from western Arctic Ocean - ArcticOcean_MG_CB11_88 (SPAdes) (version 2) | ecosystem: Environmental > Aquatic > Marine > Oceanic | place: Arctic Ocean...
AGAGACTTAAATATTTTAAAGCATTATAGAATAATTAGAAAGTGGGCTTGTAAGAATAATAACTTAACCGATGCTGATTTAGAAGTTTTGATTTATTTAGACTGCATGGATCTTTTTAGTAAATATGACTTTGAACAAGGTGTTTATTCTTATAGTTGGGATAATAGAAGATGGAGTAGATTATTAAAGGATGGTTGGATAAATGTATGGAGACATAGAAATAGAACAACACAAAAGTATAATATATACAAAGTTTCTTTTAAATGCAAACAACTAATAATGAGAATGTATAGAATAATGCTAGGTCAAGATGATATACCAACAAGCGCTAGAAGAAATAAGTTAATAGCTGGTGAAACATATACAGATAAAGTAATGACACAAGCTATATATAATGTAAATAAAGATAAACAAAGATGAACAAAAGTCCAATAAATTTTTTAGGAGGATTAGCCGCTGGAGCTCTAATGGGTAGAAGAGGCAAAAAGAAAACAGCAAGAGCTCTAAAAAAAATAGATAAAAGATTAAGTGGTATTGAATCTAAAATAGATGCCGCTAGTAGCGCTCAACAAGGCGCTGTGCCAGATATAGATGCTTCTATGGAACCCGTAAACGAAAATCCAACAACAGCAGATGCTAATGAAGCTATTGCAGGGCCTGATATGAGTGGAGGAGTACAACCAGTTACAGGTGTTGATACTGTTGAAGAAGATTCTTTTGCAACAGCTGGAGATTCTGGATTAAATATGAATGGAAGTGCTTTAGCTAGACTTAAAAAAAATTGTGGTACTTATAAAATGAAAAAAAATAAATAAAAAATAAATATTATGCATAACAACAAATACGATCCTTCAATGGAAGAATTAAAACCAGGTAGTAAAGTAGGAGTAGTAGGCGAGTCTCACATATGGGACGGACCATTAGACCAGGCTAATAGACCTCATGGATCAGGTTCAAGCTCAGGTATTACAGGAATGTCAATACTAAAAGCTCCAATGCATTACAAAGCTGGACCAATAACTTCGAAGGCTCAAGGTAAAATATAATTATGAGATCACCATTTTATAAAGCAGGATTCCCTGAAATAAAACCAGAAAATAAAGGCAAGTTTACAGCTTGGGCTAAAAAGAACGGTTTTAAAGATGCTTGCTCTGCTGCATCATCTGTAATGTCAAAGAAAGATAACTATAGCGAAGAAGTTGTTAAAATGGCTAACTATGCAAATAACTTCGGTTGCAAAAACAAATAAAATTATGGCATTTAAAATAAAAAAATTCTACGGATCACCTTTACACAGTTCAAGTCCTGATAGACCTTTTACAGCTGAAGACACTAGAAGAAAAGAAGATAAACTTATTAAAACTGGAAAGCAGTTAGAAGGAGACATGTCTGATAGAAAAAGAAAGAGGAAAGAAAATAAACTTCTTAAGACAGCAGATCAATTAGAAAGAAATGCTAGTGGAGATAAAACTCCATTTTACATGGAAGATGCAAAGCTAAAAGCAATGAATGATAAAAAAATTGCTCTTGAAAAAAAGATAGCTGATATAAAAGCTAAAGCTAAAAAAGAAAACAAAATAGGTAATTGGGACGGTGCTTCTGATGAACTATCTAGGCTAAACGAAAGAATAGCAGAATACAAATCTAAAAATCCAAAATAAAATGAGTTCACCATTTCAAAAAGCTTTCATGGGTAAAAACCCTATGAAAAAAGAAAAATCAATAACATTAACGCCAGAAGATTTAAAAGATCCTAAGTCTGCTTCATCTGCTCCAGCTCCTTCTATAGGTACTGAAGGTCAAGGAGGTACTGACTATGAACTTCCGTCAAGTATTCTTGACAATCCAGAAGGACAAGGCGGTGTTGATTATGAGGCTGATGATTATAAAAAAAAACTGAAAGCGTAGCACAAATGAACTCACCATTAAATAGCTATGCTAGTGGTGGTAGAGGTGAAATTTATGTTTCTAGCGTCGGAGCTATTCAACAAGCTGTTGGTGCTGTTCAAGGTGCTATTAATTCTTATACTAATGAAACCGCTGAGCATAAAGCTGACAGGTTAGCTGGAAGAGTTGAGAGTAGAAAGAATAGATTAAGTCACGAGGATGAAGAAGATAAGAACAGTGAGTATTACAAAAAGACTGAAAGAATAACAGCAAGAGCTGCAGATTCAAAATCAGAAGCTAGAAGTAATCAGCAAACTGAAATAGAAAGATTAAAAAAAGAAAACGAAGCATATAGAAATAAATATAAAGCATAATATTATGGGTCACAAAGGACATTACGGAGAATACACAGGTAACGCAAGACACTCAAAAGTTACTTCTAGTAATATGGGAGCAACAAAAAGAGATGATGAAGCTCACATGACATATCTTAAAGAAGATATTAATTACGATAGCAAGCATGGCGGAAGTGATTCATCTATGACTTCTGATGAAAAGCATATCTCTAAACTAGCTGGAGATTTAAAATACGATGAGAAAAAACATGGTTCACCAGCTAAAGTGATAGGTGATAGAAAAGCACATAAACAGAGTGAAAGTGAATACCAAAATCATTTACAAAGCCCAAGGGGAAAAGAAGAGCATGGTTCTGCTGCGAAAATGGTTTCACCTTTGCACGCGGGTACAGGTGAAAAAATAGGCAAAGCAGTTGACAAAGGCCTTTCTGCAATTTCAGATGCTGCTAAAAAATACAATATAGTATCAGTTACTAAAAGAGCTCTAAACTCTGATACTGGGAAAAAAGTACAAACTGCTGTTAAAAACGTAATCGGTAAAAACGTTACTAGAGCAAACTAAATATAACAGAGAAAACTGATAAATCAAGTAAAAAAACTAACTAACTAAAAATATAACAATGAATTCACCACTAAACAACCTAAATAAAGGTTACGCAAAACAAGAAAAAAAAGATTTACTAAATGATAATCCAATAGCTAAACACGCTAGCGGAGGATCATATTTATCTAAACACATGTCAGGATCACCTTTACATTCATTTGAAGGAGGATTACATGCGAAAAACGTAAAACACGCTAAAGACGGTGAGCATTTAGGAAAAAAATAACAGAGAAAACTGATAAATCAAGTAAAACACAAACCAAACCAATAACAAAAAACAATTATCATGGTAAACAAGTATTTAAAATTTAACATTAGAAACAACACAAACGCTGCGGGATTATTAGCCCAAGGAGTTGAATTAGTAAACGCAGATGATATCGAAAGCGTAGCATACGCTGTAGGAACTGGTATCTTAACATTAACACTAAAAGGTTCTGTTGGAGTATCTGGAGCAACAACTGCTGTGTCTGGATTAGATAGAGCAGCATACACTTTAGCAGGCGGTGGTGACGGAGATGTCGCTATTCAAAATGCTATATCTGGTGGAGTTGGAGCTGCTGGAAATGTACAAAGTAGAGTTATTTCTATTCTATGTAGTACATCTGTAAGCGCTGCTGCAATCCCAACAATTACTTTAGGAGGAAGTTCTCCAAGAAGTGCTGTATTTGCTGCAATGACTGCTAACCCAGGTGGAATTCAATCAACAGTTCAATTAGGACTAGATGATGCTGCTACACCAATACAAATGTATTTCAGATCATTAACTGTTGCTACTGCTGTAATAGCATAATTAATTTATGAAATCAAGAGGTCTAGGAGACGACATAGAGAAGTTCACTAGAACTACTGGTATCAAAAAATTAGTTGACAATGTATCAAAAGGTTTAAACATTCCCTGCGGCTGCAAAAGTCGTAGGGATGCTTTAAACAAAATATTACCCTACAACAAATAATATGGCATTTACACTTAAAAACCCACCTTATATAGTAGACAATACTCCAATATACAAAGTAGATATGGAAGAAGGTGTAATGGGTAAAGCCAATAATAACGGTTCTATCGTTATAAATAAAGACTTAGATCCCAGTCAAATAGACGAAGTTATCTCTCACGAGAAAGTTCATTTAGATCAAATGAAACGTGGTGACTTAGATTACGATAACGAAAACGTTTACTGGAAAGGAAAAAAATATTCAAGAGCTGATATGGAAGAAGGTGCTAAAAACCTACCATGGGAAGCTGAAGCATATAAAAAAGGATAATGAAAAAGAAATTTAATGAAACTAAGGTTGGTGCATTTTTAAGTAAAGCTGCTCCTGGTATATTAGATATAGCTGGTGATGTATTACCAGACGCTGGTGTATTTGGTTTAATTAAAAATCTTATCCACAAAGATCCTGTGCTTCCTGCAGAGGATAAAGAAAAAGCATTAATGTTATTAGAACAAGATATGACAGAAATGCAAGAAATATCAAAACGCTGGGAAAGCGATATGAAAAGCGATTCATGGTTAAGTAAGAATACACGTCCAATGAGCTTAATATTTCTTACTGTAATGACTATAGCTTTTATATGGGTTGATAGTCATGAATCATTATCATTTACAGTAGAACAAGAATGGATAAGTTTATTAAAGACATTGACAGCAACAGTATACGTGGCGTATTTTGGATCACGTGGTGTTGAAAAATATAAAACAATTAGTAAAAAATAAAAATAAAAATGGGAAATTTTAGTAGATCACTAAGTATCACACCAAGTGACACAATCAACGCATTGCCGGCTTGGGAGTTTATGAACCAAACAGGTACATTAGGTACTAATTTAAGAGGTTCTCTTATATATGTTGGAGGTACTGCTGCAGCTTCAAACGTTAGCGTTATAACAGCTGGCACTGTTGGTGTTCAAAACACTGTAGTGGCTTTATCAATAATAACTGCTGGAACTGGTTACGTAACAGCTACTCCTTTAGTTACTACTTTCACGAGTATTGTTCCAATTTCAAATGGACCAAAAGTAGCTAGTGGTTTAACAATAGGTATTACGGCTACTGCTGGCGCAGTAACAGCGGTTACACTTGTTGTTGCAGGAGAAGGTTATTCTATAGGAGATATAATAACAGTTGTACAAGCTGGCGGTGCTAATTGTACTCTTAGAGTAGATGCAGTAAGAAGTTTATTACCAGTAATAGGTGACGCTGTAGTGTTTAACAATGTTCCAGTTGGAACTGTATTGCCGGTTTACGTAGACTACGTTACAGCTACAGGTACTACCGCAACGTTGCTAGTAGCAGGTGTATAATTAACAAAGGGTAAATCACTTTAAAACAAGTAACTATATAACTAAGAATATACTAACAATTAAATTAAATTAAATTATGGAAGAAGCAAAAAAAATGATTACTGAAGAACAGTTAAAAACTATTAGTGATCAGCAATCTAAATTAAGCGCATTACTAAGAAACATAGGTGTTGTAGAGGTGCAAAAACAAAACATTCACAGTCAAATAACAGAAATTTCTAAAGAAATTGAAGCTAGTAAAAAAGAACTAGAAGACGAGTATGGTCAAGTAAACATTGATCTTACAGATGGTTCTTATACTGAGATTGAAAAAGAAGATGCAGAATAATATAAGAAAGATTAGTATCGGGTCTGATTATAAAAATGACGCTATGCATTATGCTATTGGTCAACAAGTTTATGGAGGTCATGAGATCTCTCATATTCTATTAGATGATACTGACAAGTCCTATAATATACACATCAAAAAAAACAATGAAATATTGCCATGGAAAAAATTTAATTCTAACATGGCAATATCAGTTGAATATGATTTAGAATATTAATGAAAAGTTTATATGATTTTATTATACAGCCTATGGGTGATAAGTATAGTAACACTGTTAAAATTGGTAACAAAGATATAGTAGTTAATACTAAAATAGAAAATTGGAAGTTTGTTAATAGATTAGCTATTGTAAAAGAAACTCCTTTGGCCTTTGATACTAAAATTAAAAAAGGTGACATTGTGATTATACATCAAAATGTTTTTAGAACTTTTTATGATATGAAAGGTAGAAAGAAAAAAAGTAGATCTTATTTTAAAGATGATTTATTTTTCTGTGCTATTGATCAACTTTATCTATATAAAAATAAAAACGGTTGGCATAGTTTTGGCGATAGATGTTTTATAAAACCTATCAAAGATTCTAATGATTTAACGTTAGACAAAGAAAAAAAGCTTATTGGTATACTAAAGTATGGTAATAGCTCATTAGAGGCACTTAATATGAACCCAGGAGACTTAGTAGGTTATACACCTAAAGGTGAATGGGAATTTTTAGTTGAAGGAGAGCGTCTATATTGTATGAAATCAAATGATATTGTTATAAAATATGAATACGAAGGAAACGAAGTTGAGTATAATCCAAGCTGGGCACATAGCGGTTGAGGAACTAATTAAGGTTGCTAAAGAAGCTATTGTAGATACTGCGGATGACATATCAGCTGATAGACTAAAAAATGCTGCTGCTACAAAAAAACTAGCTATATTCGATGCTTTTGAAATTCTTAATAGAATTGAAGAAGAGAAAAATATGTTAGAGGAAAAACCTAAAGAAGTTAAAAAAGAAAGCACGTTTCGTGGTTTTGCTGAAGGAAGGTCTAAGTAATGTATATACAAACTTTATATAAAGTATTAAAAAACCATATAAAACCTAAAGTTCTATCTAGAATGAATAGGTATAATAAATGGGAATATGGATATAACCAAGATCATGATATGATTGTTATATCTAAGACTGGTCAAATTGGAGAGGTTTATGAAATACAAAACCTTAAAATAGCTTTACCTAAAGCTCAAGAAGTTCATGAGTTCAAAGAAAACAGATGGACTTTGTTTAATTATCCTAAAGAGTTAAAAAGAATAAAAACAGTATTCGACTGGAGAGAGTATCCAGAAGAATTTAAAGAAAAATATTACGACTATATTGATAATGAGTTTAAACGCCGTGAAGAAGGTTTTTGGTATAAAAATAAAAATATTCCTACTTACATCACTGGTACTCACTACATGTATTTACAATGGTCGAAGATTGACGTAGGTCAACCTGATTTTAGAGAATCAAATAGATTGTTCTTTATATTTTGGGAAGCTTGCCGAGCTGATGATAGATGCTATGGTATGTCTTACTTAAAGAATAGACGTTCTGGATTTTCATTTATGGCATCTGGTGAATGTGTTAATATGGCTACAATATCAACTGATGCACGTTTTGGTATTTTATCTAAATCTGGATCTGATGCAAAGAAAATGTTTACAGACAAGGTAGTTCCTATTTCGGTTAACTATCCTTTCTTCTTTAAACCAATACAAGACGGTATGGATCGTCCTAAAACTGAACTAGCTTATCGTGTACCAGCTTCTAAATTTACAAGAAGATCTATAGTTTCTACAGATAAACCAGAAGATCTTGCTGGGCTAGATACAACTATAGATTGGAAAAACACTGGAGACAATGCTTATGATGGAGAGAAACTAAAGCTTTTAGTTCATGATGAATCAGGTAAATGGGAAAGACCTAATAACATATTAAACAATTGGCGTGTCACAAAAACTACGCTTAGATTAGGATCAAGAATTATTGGAAAGTGTATGATGGGATCAACATCAAATGCTCTAGACAAAGGTGGTAGAAACTTTAAAAAACTATACGATGACTCAAACGTTAACAAAAGAAATGCAAATGGACAAACTCGTTCAGGACTCTATTCTTTGTTCATTCCTATGGAATGGAATTACGAGGGATACATTGATTCTTATGGCTATCCTGTCTTCGACACACCACAAAAACCAGTGTTTGGACCTCATGGAACGCCAATCAAAATCGGGGTTGTTGAATACTGGGATAATGAGGTAGAAGGTCTTAAGGAAGATCAAGATGGTTTAAATGAATTTTATAGACAGTTTCCACGTACTACAAAACACGCATTCAGAGACGAGTCTAAAATGTCTCTATTTAATTTAACTAAGATCTATCAACAGATAGATTTTAACGAGGATTTAAAAAATTCACTCTCCGTAACTCAAGGAAATTTTCAATGGGAAAATGGACACAAAGATACTAGAGTAATATTTTCGCCAAGCAAGCAAGGAAGATTTTATATAACATGGGTTCCACCACTTAATCTACAAAATAAAAGATATTTAAAGAATGGAATAAGTTATCCAGGTAACGAACACTGTGGAGCATTTGGATGTGATCCATATGATATATCGGGTACAGTTGATAAAAGAGGTTCTAACGGATCTTTACATGGCTTAACTAAGTTTAGTATGGAAGAAGTTCCTCCTAATCATTTCTTTTTAGAATATATAGCTAGACCTCAAACTGCTGAAATATTCTTTGAAGATGTACTTATGGCTTGTGTGTTTTACGGAATGCCAATACTAGCAGAAAACAATAAACCTAGATTACTTTATCATTTCAAAAGAAGAGGTTATAGAGGTTTTGCAATGAATAGACCAGATAAAAAAAGAAATAAACTATCAGTGACAGAGAAGGAAATTGGTGGAATACCTAATTCAAGTGAGGATATAAAGCAAGCTCACGCTTCAGCTATAGAAACGTACATAGAAAACTTTGTTGGTTTAAAAGAAACAGGACACGGAGATGTATACTTTCAAAGAACTTTAGAAGATTGGGCTCAGTTTGATATAAACAACAGAACAACTCATGATGCATCTATTAGTTCAGGACTAGCTTTAATGGCTTGCAACAAACACAGATACGCGCCTTCTAATAAAATCGAATTAAAACCAGTTGATCTAGGTATAAAAAGATACGACAATAAAGGAACTTTATCAAAAATAATAAGTTAAATGAATATATATACTAATACCAATAGCGCTTTCCCTAGTCAAGTAGTTAGTGATGCAGAAAAAGCAAGTGTTGAATATGGAAGTCAAGTTGCTATGGCTATTGAATATGAGTGGTTTCGTTCAGGAAGAACTTCTGGTAATAGATATCTAACTAATTGGAATCAATTTCACCAATTAAGATTGTATGCTCGTGGAGAACAAAGTGTACAAAAATACAAAGATGAGTTGTCTATTAATGGCGATTTGTCTTATCTTAATTTAGATTGGCAACCAGTTCCTATTTTATCTAAATTTGTAGATATAGTTGTTAATGGTATATCACAAAAAAGTTACGACATAAAAGCTTACGCTCAAGATCCTGCGTCCGTTAAAGCTAGAACAGAATATGCTTCTAAGATACAAGAAGATATGATAGCTAGAGAATATCTTGATGGATTAAAAGAAACTTTAGGTATAGATTTATACCAAAGCATTAATCCTTCTGAGTTACCTGAGTCACCAGAAGAACTAGAACTTCATATGCAATTGTCATATAAGCAATCTATTGAAATAGCCGAAGAAGAAGCTATATCATCTGTGTTAGCTCAAAATAAATTTGATCTTACTAGACGTAGACTTAACATGGATTTAACAGTTATTGGTGTTGCTGCAAGTAAAACAAGTTTTAATACGGCCGAAGGAATTACTGTTGATTACGTAGATCCTGCTTACATGGTTTATTCATATACTGAAGATCCAAACTTCGAAGACATATACTATGTTGGTGAAGTTAAATCAATAACTATAGCAGAACTTAAAAAAGAATTTCCAGATATTAGCAAAGACGAACTAGAACGTATACAAAAAATGCCTGGCAACCGTCAGTTTTTAACTGGTTGGGCTGGATATGATGAGAACACTGTTCAAGTTATGTATTTTGACTATAAAACATTTTCAAATCAAGTATTTAAAATCAAACAAACTGATCAAGGTTTAACAAAAGCCTTAGAGAAAGATGACACATTTAATCCTCCTGAAAACGATAGTTTTGAAAAAGTATCTAGATCTATAGAGGTTTTATACAGTGGAGCAAAGGTTTTAGGTACTGATACAATGTTAAGATGGGAACTAGCTGAAAACATGTCTAGACCTTTAGCTGATACTACAAAAGTAGAAATGAATTATTCTATTTGCGCTCCAAGAATGTACAAAGGTAGAATTGAATCTTTGGTAAGTAAGTGTATTGGTTTTGCTGATATGATTCAACTAACTCATTTAAAACTACAACAAGTAATGTCTAAAATGGTACCAGACGGTGTTTACTTAGATATGGATGGTTTAGCTGAGGTTGATTTAGGTAATGGTACAAATTACAACGCTGCAGAAGCTCTTAACATGTATTTCCAGACAGGTTCTATAGTTGGTAGATCACTTACACAAGATGGAGACCAGAACGCTGGTAAAGTACCTATTCAAGAACTTAGCAGTTCTAGCGGTCAAGGTAAAATACAAAGTTTAATACAAACTTATCAATATTATTTACAAATGATAAGAGATGTAACAGGACTTAACGAAGCAAGAGATGGGAGTACGCCTGATAAACAAACATTAGTAGGTTTACAGAAAATGGCTGCTAACGCATCTAACACTGCTACTAGACACATAAAACAAGCAAGTTTATATATAACTTTAAGAATAGCAGAGAATATAGCACTTAAAATTGCAGATGCATTAGAGTTTCCGTTAACTGCTGAGTCTTTAGTTAATACTATATCTAATTATAATGTTAACACGTTAGTAGAAATAAGTAACTTAAACTTACATGACTTTGGTATATTCTTAGAATTAGAACCAGACGAAGAAGAAGAACAACAATTAGAGCAAAACATACAAGTTGCTTTACAAAGTGGTGGTATTGATTTAGAAGATGCTATAGATTTAAGGCAAATTAAAAACCTTAAGTTAGCTAATCAAATGCTTAAAATAAGACGTAAGCAAAAAGGTAAAGAAGAACAACAAAATGCTATACAACAGTCGCAAGCTCAAGCAAACGCTCAAGCTGATGCTGCTGAAAAAATAGCTATGTCTGAAGTGCAAAAACAAGAAGCTATATCAGGTTCTAAAGTACAATTTGAACAAGCTAACAATCAATTAGAGATACAACGTATGAATTTAGCTGCTCAATTAAAGCAGCAAGAAATGCAAATGCAACATCAGTTTGATATGCAACTGAAGCAAATGGACATGGAAGCGGTAGGGGAAAAAGAAAAAATGATTGAAGACCGTAAAGATAAGCGTATCAAAATGGAAGGCACTCAACAAAGTGAAATGATAACTCAAAGAAAAAACGATTTATTACCAATAGATTTTGAAAATAAAAATCAAGGTCAACAAGCTCCAGTAGCTTAATTTATTAACTATTTAATTATATTATATTATGTCAGAAATTAAAACAAATGCACCTGCTAAGCAGGAGGGTGACTTTAAAGTAAAGTCTAAACCTACAAGACCTAAGCAATTAGGTGACAAAAAACAGGAAATCACAAAGGTTAATTTAAAAGAACCTTTAATAGAAGTTCCAAACGATATTATTAAGGTTACAATACCTAACGAACCAGCTAAAAAAGAAGAAACAGATGCCATTCAAATCGGAGAAACAAAGGAAGTACCTGTGGGCAAACCATCCGAAGATAGCGCAAAGGTGGGAGAACATATACAAGAGTCCAACGAGACTGTTGAAGGGTTTTCTCCAATCAAAGAAATAACTCAAGAAGAAGTTAAAGAAGTTAAGAAAGAAGTTAAAGAAGCTATTAGAGATGAAAAACTATTAGGTAAACCATTGCCTGAAAACATTGAAAAATTAGTTAACTTTATGGAAGAAACTGGTGGAACTATAGAAGACTACACTAGACTTAATGCAGATTACTCTTCTATTGATGAGAATACTTTACTAAAAGAATACTACAGAAAATCTAAACCACATTTAGATTCTGAAGAAATAGATTTTATAATGGAAGAAAACTTCCATTTCGATACAGATCTTGACGAAGAGCGTGACGTCAAAAAGAAAAAACTCGCTAAAAAAGAAGAGATTGCAAATGCCAAAAACTTTTTGGAGGAAACTAAGAAAAAATATTACGACGAAATCAAGTTGAGACCCGGAGTAACTCAAGACCAACAAAAAGCTACAGACTTTTTCAATCGATATAATGAGCAGCAAGAAGTAGTTGAGCAAAAACATGATACATTTCAAAAAAATACTCAAGATTATTTCAGTCAAAATTTCGAAGGTTTCGATATTTCAGTTGGCGAGAAAAAATTTAAGTATAACATTAAAGATGTAGATAAAGTTGCTGAAAACCAATCAAACATTAACAACCTAGTCGAGAAGTTCTTAGACACAGAAGGTAACGTTAATGATACAAAAGGTTATCATAAAGCTATATACGCAGCAGACAATGTCGACAAAATTGCAACTCATTTTTATGAGCAAGGAAAAGCAGACGCTGTTAAAGAAGTGGTTAATAAGTCTAAAAACTTATCATCAACAAAAGCTAGATCCTCACAAGGGGAAGTTTTTGTAAACGGATTTAAAGTTAAAGCAATTTCTGGTGCAGATTCTTCAAAACTAAAAATAAAAACAAGAAAATTTAACAATTAAAATTTAAACAATTATGAGTTTACAACCACAATTTGGTGGTATTGTACCAAGTCCAATTCAAACTCCATCTCCTTCTGCTTATTTAGCATTTAATGGTGGAGCAAATGATTTTGCACAACAATATTTACCTGAAATTTACGAACAAGAAGTAGAAAGATACGGAAACCGTACTCTATCTGGTTTCTTAAGAATGGTTGGCGCTGAAATGCCAATGACGTCTGATCAAGTAATTTGGTCTGAACAAAATAGATTACATATATCTTACGATAGCTGTGGCGTTGGTGTCGCTGCTGGAGGTAACAATCAATCAATAGTTTCTATTGGTGGTGGTGCTACTGCTGTCAATGTTATATCTATAAATGATACTGTTGTACTTTTAGATCCTGTTTCAGGAGCTGAAGCAAAAGGTATTGTTGTAGCTAGAAATGCTGGTACTGGTGTTGCTGGTGGTGGTACTGTAACGGTACAACCATTTTTTAATACAACATTCCTTGCACAAGGAATTACTCAAACTGGTGCTGGTTTACTAGGAGGTATCAAAATGTTTGTATATGGTTCTGATTATACTAAAGGAACTACTATTGGAGCAGGTGTAGGTAACTCTGCTGCTAGAATTAGTATCGATCCTTCTTTCACACAATTTGCTAACTCACCAGTGATCATAAGAGATCAGTACGTTGTTACTGGATCTGATATGGCTCAAATCGGTTGGGTTGAAGTTGCTACTGAAGATGGTGCTTCTGGATTCCTATGGTATCTAAAAGCTGAATCTGAAACTAGATTACGTTTCGAAGATTACTTAGAAATGGCTATGGTTGAAGGTGAATTAAATGCTAACGCTGGTGCAGCTGCAGGATATAATCAAGCTAACTTACCAGGTACACAAGGTTTATTTGCTGCTGTTAGAGCTAGAGGAAATGTAGAAGTAGGATTTACTGCTGCTGCTGGACTTGATGAATTTGACGCAATTCTTAAAAACCTAGATACTCAAGGAGCAATTGAAGAAAACATGTTATTCTTACAGAGACAAACATCTCTTGATTTTGACGATATGTTAGCTTCTATCTCTGGTGGATTCTCTGGTGGAACTGCTTTCGGTTTATTTGAAAATTCTGAAGAAATGGCTTTAAATCTTGGATTCTCAGGATTTAGAAGAGGTTCTTATGACTTTTACAAAACTGATTGGAAATACTTAAATGATGCTTCCACTCGTGGTGCTATCGTTGGAGTTAATTCTATCGAAGGTGTATTAGTTCCTGCTGGAACAAGTACAGTTTATGATCAAATCTTAGGTACTAACATTAGAAGACCTTTCTTACACGTAAGATATAGAGCTTCTCAAGGTGACGACAGAAGAATGAAATCATGGTTAACTGGTGGAGCTGGAGGAGCAATGACTTCTACGCTTGATGCAATGCAAGTTAATTTCCTTTCTGAAAGATGTTTAGTAACGCAAGCTGCTAACAACTTCGTTTTATTCCAAGGACTATAACAAGTCAATATTAATGTAATGCTTACCCTCGTTGTATTAACGGGGGTAATTATTACTCTTATAAACTATTTAATTATATTATATTATGGCTAAAAAAGCTCAAGCAGAAACTATAGAGGTTGCACCTCAAACGGTAGCTACAAAAGTAGCACCAGTAAAACCAACTAAACCAAGTTGGGAAATAAAAGATAGAATTTATTATTTAAAAGGAAGTAAATCTCCTTTAACTTTAACAATACCTGGAAGACATACTAGAAAACATTCTTTATTGTATTTTGATTCAAAATCAGGAATGCAAAGAGAATTAAGATATGCGACAAATCAAGATTCACCTTTAGTAGATGAACAAAAAGGAGAATGCACGATGGGTCATATAGTTTTTAAAGATGGTTTCTTAAAAGTTTCTAAAGAATTAGGAAACTTACAAAGGTTACTTTCATTATATCATCCTTTGAGAAATAAAATTTACGAGGAATATAGTGCGGTAGAAGAAGCTAAAGATGATTTAGAAGACTTAGACCTACAGATCGACGCTTTAAACGCTGCACGTGCAATGGATATTGATCACGCAGAAGCTATTTTAAGAGTTGAAAAAGGTTCAGAAGTAAATAATATGAGTTCTAAAGAAATTAAAAGAGATCTATTATTATTCGCGAAAGATAACGCACTAGAGTTTATTAGTTTAGCTAACGATGAAAACGTTCAGCTTAGAAACTTCGCAATAAAAGCTGCTGAAGCGGGAATAATAACTTTATCTCCAGACCAAAGAACTTTCAACTGGGCTTCAAATAACAGGAAACTAATGAATGTTCCTTTTGATGAAAACCCTTACTCAGCTTTTGCTGCGTTCTTGAAAACAGACGAAGGTGTGGAAATTTACAGATCTATAGATAAAAAGCTATAAAAACAAGTGATACTAATATAGGGCGGTTTCGGCCGCCTTTTTAGTATAAAAAATAAAACCAATGGTAAATATAAATTCAGTATATACAACAGTCTTGTACATATTAAACAAAGAACAAAGAGGATATGTAACTCCAGCGGAGTTCAACAGTCTTGCTGTTCAAGTTCAAGATGAAATATTTCAGTCATATTTTCCTGACGGTAATCAATTAAATAGGTTTAACCAAAACAATCAACAAAACGATACAGAGTTTTTTAACATGTTTAAAGGGCAAGCTTACAAGTTATATCCTTTTGAAAGAGATACAACTTTTACATTCAATACTGTTAACGATGGTTGGATATATACTGGTACTTCTGATTTATTTAAAATTGGAGAAGTTATATCTACTTACAACACAACAAATCCTCAGTTTGATTCCATTACTCAACTCTCGAGTAAATCAGATTATTCAAAAATAATAAGATCAAACTTAACTGCACCAACAAATCAATACCCTATTTGTTATACTACGCAGACAGAAACACTAGTAGCTCCTTCTACTGTGCAACAACTTTTAATCAAAGTTAATCCTCAACCAAACATTTTAGTTATAAATTGTGTTTTTAAACCAAATGATCCAACTTGGGCTTTCACTGTTGGTACATTAGGTCAATACATATACAATAACACTACATCAGTTCAGTTTGAACTAGACACTTCAGAACAAACAAATTTAATATCACAAATCTTAAAGTATTGTGGAATAATTATAAATGATCCAACAGTGATACAACAAGCCGCGCAAGAAGCTCAACAAGTATCAATTAACGAAAAATCTTAATAAGACATGGCAATAACTGAAACAAATCAACAGTATTATCAAGGCTCACAAGGTTTTAGAGGTAATGTTGGTAATGATCCAAACCAAGCGTTTTTAACAACATTTGATACTAGTCTAGTACTAGGATCTCTTACTAGCTGGAGTCCAACAGACGCTAACTATGGTTTAAATAATTTCAAAGCATACACTAGTGCTACTGGTCTTCCAGGAAGCTGGAGTGAATGGGTTACTCAAATGCTAGTCACTAATAACACTATAACATTAGTTGCTCCACCTGGTGCTAATATATATATAGTTGTTCAACTAACAACATTAGATGGAGGTCAATATGCTACTACTCTTCCTGAAGAAGCAAGAGGTGAAGCTGTAGAAGAAAACTATGGATCTTATCAATACGTTAAACTAAGAGATATTATAGATAACTACATGGTTGGTTACGTAGGTGATGGTAAAATTATTCAAACAGCTAAAAAATCTGATGTATTATTCTTTGCTAAAAGATCTCTACAAGAATTTAGCTATGACACTTTAAAAAGTATTAAGTCTCAAGAGCTTACTGTGCCAGCTTCTTTATCTTTAACAATTCCTCAAGACTATGTTAATTACGTGGCTTTATCTTGGATAGACATACATGGAATAAAAAGACCATTATATCCAAACAATAACCTAACCATAAACCCTTACCAAACTCCACTACAAGATCAACAAGGTCAACCAACTCAAGATAGTTTTGGTGAAAATTTAGAAGGAGAATCTATAACTATAGAAAGATGGAGAGAGACAAATGCAAATAGACTATTAAACGGACAAGCTTTAAGAGAGTTTGATAATTTAGCATATGATGTTTATGGAGATGATTTTGGTTCAGGTCCTTGGAATTGGGGAAGACTATATGGTTTAGATCCACAATACTCTAACGTTAACGGTTGGTTTGGAATAAATGACAGAGACGGAACGTTTACTTTTTCTAGCAACTTAGCTAGTAGATTAATTGTATTAGAATATATATCTGATGGACTTGCTTATGACTTAGATACTAGAGTACCTAAGATGGCCGAGGAGGCAATGTATTTAAGTATATCATATAACATATTAGCTAACAGATCTGCTGTCCCAGAAGGTATGGTAGCAAGATTCAAAAAAGATAAAAGAGCCGCGTTAAGAAACGCTAAAATAAGATTATCAAACATTAAACTTGAAGAAATAGTTCAAGTAATGAGAGGTCAATCTAAATGGATTAAACACTAGAACTTAATGGCACAAGCAAGAAACACTTTTGTTAAAAGCAAAATGAATAAAGATTTAGATGCTAGGTTATTACCTCCTGGAGAATATAGAGATGCTCGAAATATTCAGGTTAGTAGATCCGAAGGCGCTACTGTTGGTTCTTTAGAAAACATACTTGGTAATGAAGCCGTATTAAATATAGACATTTTAACAAGTTCAGTTCTTCAAAAATGCATAGGATACGTTACTGACGAAGCTAATAGCCACGTTTATTTATTTATAACAGACAATGTTGCAAATGCAGGTTTTGATACTGGTGGTAAAAACTTTATAATAAGATACGATTCAACGAATACTGGGCAAGCGTCTGGAATTATTCTAGTGTCAGGTGCTTTTTTAAACTTTGACCCTGCGTTTCCTATATACGGAGTTAATTTATTAGAAGGTCTTTTATTTTGGACAGATAATAAAAACCAACCAAGAGTTATAAACGTTATAACAGCTGCTAGTAACAATACTTATTATTCTAGCGAAGATCAAATCTCAGTAGCTAAATACAATCCTTATCAAGCTATAGAACTATGGCAAGAGGTAGATCCTGTTACAAGTCCTGCTACTTACGAAACTACAATGCAAGACGTAACAACTCCTTATTTACCTAATGGTGGTAGCGCTGTAAATCCTACTGCTTTTGCTGGTGGTACAACTGCTATTAACGTAAACCAATTCGAAAACAATATAATACAATCCGCGATAGGCACTGGTTCTACAATATCTTATATAAATGGCGCTGGCAACATGGTTAGCACAGGGACAACGGTAGCGGGATTTATTTATGTCGTACCAACAACACCTAGTCCAATTCCTGATCCTCCTTACTGGACCGTAACAGCTAGTTCAAATTTACCTGTTCTTCCTGTAAACACTACTTTGGTCTTTAATCCTAACCCTTACTATGATGGTCAATTTGCTGGTGATCCTAATTATTTAGAAGATAAATTTGTAAGATTTTCTTATAGATTTAAATTCGATGATAATCAATATTCTATATTTGCTCCCTTCACACAGATAGCATTCATACCAAAACAAGATGGTTATTTTTTATACGTTAAAGACGATACTTTAAATTATCCAGAAACAACTGATCAAGACGCTGCGTATAGAAGTACTGTTGTTAGTTTTATGGAAAACAAAGTAGATCTTGTAAAGCTAAGAATACCTTTACCTTTTAGCAAATCAACATTGCTTGATGACTTAAAGGTAACTGAAATGGATATTTTGTACAAAGAATCCAATGGTTTAGCGGTTAAAGTTATAGATACTATTACTATAACAGATATAGAAGCGCAAACAGTAGAGCCAAATGTATTTACTTATGATTATATTTCTAAAAAACCTTACAAAACTTTACCTGCAGACAATTTAATTAGAGTTTATGATAAAATACCAGTAAAAGCTTTATCACAAGAAATAGCAAGTAATAGAGTTATTTATGGTAATTTTCAAGATAAACACACTCCGCCCGCTACTTTAGATTATAGTGTTAATTCTGGTGCTAAGGCAGATTTTGATTTAAATATTATCACTGCTGATAATGATCCAGACTTTGGTATTATAACCGCTGGCACTAATATAAGAATACAAAACGCTACGGGTACTCCTGAAGTAGGAAGTATAGTAACTGGAGCTGGAATACCTGCAGAAACTTCTGTAGTATCAGCAACAACAACTATTATAACTTTAAATAAAGATACCACAGCGGCTTTTATACTTAATACCACTATAACTTTTAATTTAGTAGGTCCAGATACAAACACTGTAACTAAAATAGAATATCCTAATTCAACATTAAAACAAAATAGAAACTATCAAGTTGGTGTAATGCTTTCAGATAGATATGGTAGAACCTCTACAGTTGTATTATCAAGCAACAAAGAAGAAGTTATTACTACAAACGGAACTTTTATAGGTGACACTATTTATTCACCTTATTTAGCCGAAAGTATAAGAACTGATCAATGGCCTGGTGATTCTTTAAAAGTATTATTCAATCAACCTATTGGTCCATCTTCTCCTGACCTTTCAACTGGTTGGCCTGGTATATATAACGGTGACCTTACTAGTAGTCTTTACAATCCGCTTGGTTGGTATTCGTATAAGATTGTTGTAAAACAAACAGAGCAAGAATATTATAATGTTTATTTACCTGGCATCATGGCGTCTTACCCTGAAGAAATTTCACTAGAACTTGGTCAAACTTCTCACGTTGTATTAATTAACGATAACATAAATAAAGTACCTAGAGATTTAACTGAAGTTGGACCACAGCAAAAGCAATTTAGAAGTAGCGTTAAATTATGGGGTAGAGTTAACAACACTACAACAGTTATAACTTATGACCCAACTGATGGAGATTATACAAACATAGCTGAATCAAATGCTCAGTACTATCCAAACAGAGGCGATGATGTAGTTTCTACTATATCAACTATAGGCGATCTGTTTGATTACTTACCATCTGAAGCACCTCAACCTGATTACTTTCCACAGTTTTATCTTTATAAATCAAACCCTTTAATAGCTAGATTAAGCACGGAAAAACAAATAGGGCAAATAGCTACTACAAATTATTCTCCAGTAAGTGGTGAAGTTGCTATAAACTCTACTAGTGATGAGATATTCTTAAAAAATGTAATTGGCGAAGGACCTTCAGTCACTGGAACTATAAACGGTCTTCAAACCAACGTCCCTGCTGGTACCCCAGCAATTTTTAATACTTTTACTACTATACCGTCAGTAGGAAGTGTAGCTGTTGGGTTAGGTATTTTTCCAGATACTAATGTCACCGCTGCAACAACTACCAGTGTTACTTTTGATAAAGCTACTCAGTTTGTTGACGGAACAACTGTAACTTTTACTTTAGTTGAAATAGCTTTAGGTGATAGTGTTAGAGGAGGTGGTTTACCTAGCGATACTATTGTAATAACCCCTGGTTTTACACCAGCTACAGTAGCTGTAAATCCAATTCCAACAACGACAGGCGTTAGTGATTCTAATATTATAATTGTTAATGACGCTACTGGTATAGAGCCAAACCAATACGTTACGGCTACAGGTGTACCAGAGGGCACAGTTGTAGATAGTATTAGTGGCTTGAATGTGACTCTTAGTAATGTTGTAAATATTGGAAACGCAGTACCTGTTACTTTCAACACTCCTGCTAAAATAAAAGTAGGAAGACTAAATGACTCAGATCCTCCAGTTCCTGTTGCTACTCCAGTTACGGTTACTTTTGATAGTCTTCTTACTATAGTTAACGAAGAAACTCCAGGGTTACAATATTTAGCTGTAATGGAAACTGAAGCTGTAGATAGTCTTTTAGATATATTCTGGGAAACAACATCCACTGGTTTAATAACTGATTTAAATACATTGATATTAAACGCAAGTGACGGCGCTGCTAATTTTAGTAGTTTTGATACTAGTACTTTTAAAGAAGATTTAGCGTCCGGAACAAATATATTAAATGCTAATTTTACACTAGTGGATTTGTTTGGAGCAGTCATTCCTTCTGGAAACATAACAAGTTTCACTTTAGATTCTGTAACAAATAGCAATGGAACTCTTGTTAGTTATTTTACTTTAGTTGATCTTGGAACTGGTTATTACAATGTAGCAACAACAGCAGCTTATTACAGTGCTGTTTTTTATGGTAACAATGCTAACTTAAGAACATTTACTTTAACATTTACCTCAAATATAACTAAAGGTACAGACGTAACAATAACATCTTATAACGAAACAATAAGTCTACGAAATGTAGATCCTAGCATAACAACTGCTACTCCAGCTTCTGGAACTACAATACAAACAAATAGATACGAAACAACGTTAGCAACATTAGACGGCGTTAACGGAGCTAATAACACTACTCTTAGAACTCAAGATTTAACCTGGGAAATACTAAGTGTATTTAACACTGCAGGTTCTTCACCAACTACTGATATAGGACCAAATGGCACTAATCTAGGTTATTTTTCATTACCAACTAGCATTGTTACGAACCAAAAAAGAGCTGTTCTTACTAATAATTCTGGAGGTAATATGCCACCTGATATTTATAATATTAACTTAAGACTAGTTGACGCTTTAAATTCAGTATCTGCTACATACACTATAGACATGCAAATAATACCTGATGTAGTTAGGGAGCTTACGTGGCAAATACTGTGTCAAGGAGAAACACAAGCTGAGGAATTTCCAGCTGTAGAAATAGAAATAACAGATGGATCAGCGTCGCCTACGGTACAAAATGGTTGGTATCTTTTTCCATTAACCTGGGGTTATTTAACACAGCAATTTGGTGGATCGGTAATTACTATAGACAGAACAAATGCAAGATTGACAAATCCAGTAGGAGCAGCGTGTCCTTCTCCTGGTAATGTTTTCTTTTCACCTACATCAAGTGCTGCTGTTAGAGCTTTATGGACAAGTAGCGACTGTACGTGTACTGGAACTGGTAGTTCAATAACTCAAAGTAGCAATGTAGATATAACTGGTTATCAATTTGAAATTACATAATGGAAATAACAAACAAAATAAGTAATAATAAACTATGGCAGGAGCAATAGTAGAAGTAAAGTATTTTAACTCTTTTGTACTTAAGAAGATAGTAAATCATAACTCTGGTTATCCTGAAGATAAAATCATATGGAATGGATCTTTTGGTATACCAGCTGCTAAAGGTGGATACCCTGTCGTGTTAAACGTTAGCACTAATACTCCTGATTATAACTGGATTATTGAAGAATCTAGAATTAGAGGTGGTTATAACAATACATCTACTGACTATGGAGCTAAAGCTTATTTAGTTGAAGAAGAACCGAATTCAGTTATTAGAGCCAATTCTTTAATATACTCAGGTATATTTAACTCAAGAACTGGAATAAACAGAACTAACGTATTTTCTGTAGCAGAAGATATAACAAAAAGTGCAGATCCAGCTAATGGATCAATACAGAGGTTATATGCAGAAGATACTAATTTAATTGTTTTTCAAGAAAACAAAGTTAGTAAAGCGTTAATTGATAAAGACGCTATATATACAGCTGAAGGAAATCCAGCGGTAACATCTACAAATCTTACAATAGGTGTTATTCAACCTTTTCCTGGTAGATATGGTATAAGTAAAAACCCAGAAAGTTTTGCTGTCTATGGTTATAACAAATATTTTTCTGATAAAAATAACAACGTTATAATGAGACTAGGTAATGGTTTAGAAGAAATATCTAGATTTGGTATGATTGATTACTTTAGAGATGAATTAAATACTGATTTTACAGATGGAAAAGTTCTAGGTGGTTGGGATATTTACAGTGATCAATATGTTGTATCAACTCAACGAAGCAAGTCTGGATCTAATTATAACACGCTTTCTTTTGATGGGCAAGTTCAAGGATGGACTAGTTTCTTTGATTACAAACCTGACCAAATGTTTAGTTTAAATAACAACTTCTATACTGTAAGCGAAACCTACAACATAGGTGGACAATATTCTTTATACAGACATAATTCTACAACTGTTAATAGAGGTATTTTTTACGGACAAAATTTCCGTAGTACAGTTACGTTTATATTAAATGCTGACTCGCCTACTATTTCTAAAAACTTTAAAACAATATCTTACGAAGGTTCTAGCGGTTGGCAATTATCTACTTTAGTTTCTGATGGAACTGGAGATGGCTTAAGACCTTTAGACAGTCAATGGATAACAACTAGCGATGAATCAGCTTTGGTTTTAAGTTTGCTAGAAGGTGAATATGTATTTAACCCAACTGGTGGAGCTGCTGTTACAAGAGTTAATTATCTTGCAACATTAGGAACCGCACAACCTCCTTTACCACGTTATAACGCTGGTTTTACATTAAAAGAAAACAGGTACGTTGCTAATCTTATTAACAACAGTAGCGCGACTACAGGAGAAATACTATTTGGAGCTGAAATGAGTGGAGTAAAAGCTTTCTATGTAACTGGAACTTTTGCAACTGACTTAATTACAAATCCTGGTGGTGAAAAACAACTGTTCTCTGTAATGTCAGAATACGTTAAGAACAACGGTTATTAAATAAAATCAAATGGAATTAAAAAACATTGAAAATATAGATGCTTTAAAAGACTTAATGTTTTCTGGTAAAGAAAAAGATGGTTTTTATGGAGACGGAAAAGAAATAGTTGCTATACCAGACATACCTATTAAACATAGTTTTGCAGATCAATTATATGTAAGACAAATGGATTTAAAAAAAAATCATGTAATAATTGGAGCTGTGCATAATCATTTGCATATATGGTTTTTATTAACCGGAAAGGTTATGATAAATAACAATGGTGAAAAAATTGAACACATTGCTCCGTGTTACACAGTGTCTAAACCAGGATCTCAAAGAGTTATATTAGCTCTTGAAGATTCTATATTTGTTAATGTTCACAAAAACCCAACAAATACTAAAGACATATCTAAATTAGAAAAAGAAATAGTCTCAATGACAATAGAAGAATATAACAATAAAAATAATCACGTATGAGTTTTGTAATAGCAGGTGGAGCTGCGGTAAGCATTATTGGTGGCCTTATCGGTGGTGGTAAAGCTAAAAGAGCCAAAAGAGCAGCCGCTAAAAAGTTAAAAAAAATGAACGCTAAGATGGAAGACTTAGAGGCTAACAGACAAGAGATAATAAATCCATATGCTGATTCTGAAAACTTAAGTAGTCAAATGAGTAATCCTATGGCTAATTTATCTGTAGCTACGCAAGCTACTGAAATGCAAATAGAACAAACTGATATAGCGTTAGCTAATACTTTAGATACATTAAGAGAGTCCGGTGGTGGTGCTGGTGGTGCAACTGCTTTAGCGCAAGCTGCTTTACAATCTAAAAAAGGTGTTGCTGCTGATATAGAATCACAAGAAAAAGCTAACGAAGATAAAAGAGCTCAAGGAGAACAAAGACTTCAAGATAGTAAATTAGCTGAAGAAAAAAGAATGCAAGGTTTAGATGCTGCAGGTAAACAGTTTGTGTATGGACAACAAGAAGGAAGAGAAATGATGGCGTTAGAAAGATTACAAGGACAAATAGATAATCAACAAGGTATTAAAGCACAAGCATCTGCTGATCAAACCGCTGCGTTCACGGGAGCTATCTCAGGAGTAGCAGGAGCTGTTTCTGGAGGTTTTGGTAAATAAGAAAGTTAAAAACATGGAAAATAAAAATATCACAACAAATCTATTGATAAAGCAATTACTACAAAGTGATAATATGGCCTACGTACCAGGTTATATATCTTCTAAAGTAGACATTGAATTTGGAGTTTTAAACAAAGCTTATCAAGATACTGGTAAAGAATACGCTAAGTTAAAAACATCAATGGAACAAGGCAAGTGTGGCGATTGTATTGAAGAAAACAATAGACTAACTCAAATAGAAAACTCTCCTAAATTATCTTTAGCTTTTTTAGAAAACATAATGGGTGAACTTGCTGTAACTCAAACTCCTAGCTATGATCCAAATAACTATTTTGGATTTCTTGTTTCTAATTGCATTATAACTAAAAAACCAGGGTTTTCTAGAACTGATGGTTACGATATAGAATTAAACTTATTAGACAACGGAACTCAAGAAATAACTTTTAGTGGTCCAGTTTTTGATAAGCCTTTAGTTATTAATAGTGCGGCTCTTCAAAGTTTACTAGATTCAGGTACTTCTATGGTTGTGGCAACGCCAGATATAAACGTAAGTATGACAGAACTACTAGTAGAGTCTCAATTGTTTACACCAGACAACGTAGGAGAAAATGGACAATTATCTTCCGCTGCTAAAATATCAGATGAATTTGTATTAAAATTCAACGGTGAACCTGATTATGAAATTCTTGACATTGGAAATGGTAAAGGAAGAAACATCCTAAGATTTGATATGGATAAGATTGAAAGAAAAATACAACCTTTTATAAACGCTGAAGTTGCAGGTTTACTTTCTACTGAACAAGAAGCTATCGCTGCTTGGAATGTTTATTTATCAAAAGGAACAAGCTCTGAAGAAGATGATCAAATGGTTCAAAACGCTAACGCAGGTGAAGAGTCTTGGATATATGAAAAAGATCTACCTTTGTATCAAGATAAAAAAATTAAGTTTGCAGAAAAATATAAACAATATTTTTATAAGAATTACTTAAAACAATTCCTAGAAAACAAACTACCAAGCGTAGAAGAAGATGCTGCTATATTTGATTTAGAAGAAGCAAGAAAAGCCAAGGCACAAAAATTAATGGGTAACCAATAAAATTAAATTAAATGACTAAAGAAGAATATATAACAGACTTAGTATCTCAGAACCTAACAGGTAAAGAGATTGTTGATCTTGCTTCAAGATTTCAAGAGGAAGAAGAAGTAAAGACAAACGATGTTGCAACACAGGATGCAGATGTAACATCGACAACAGGTACGGCGTCCGAATCTTCGGATGGTATATCGGATTATATTTCCGTCGCTAAACCATCAGAAACATACTCGCCAGGAGACGGTTATGAATATAAATATGAAGTAGACGAAAAAGGAATGCCTACTTATTATAGTAAAACCACAAACTCTAGTGAATGGTTACCATCAGAATCAGGATCAAAATCAGAACTTTCTGTTGCTAGTAAATTTAAACACGCAGATGTAAATACAGATGCTTTTGCAGAAACTGAATCTGCATTTGAAAAAGCAAATAAAGCGCTAATAACTGCAGCTGAAGAAAGCGGTTCTGGAGAAGATACTGCAGAAAATATTGCAGAAAAAAAGAAGCTATTAAACGAGGTTAGTCAATACTATAGTAGCGACATAAAAGAAGCAAAGGAAAAGTTAAATGAACTAAAGTCAACTCCTCCGGCTGACGATGCTAGCGAAAAAGAAATAAAGGAATACGCAGATAAGATTCAAGAGCTAGAAAACTCTACAACACCATTAGGTATAGCCAGAGTAGAACTAAAGAAACTTCAAGAAAAAACAGCTCCAACCACGGATCAATTAAAAATAATTGATAAAAAAGTTTTAGAATTTAGTCCTACTAAAATGCGAAAAGGTTCATGGTTGGATGATGATGCAACAATATTTACTATTGATGTTGAAACTGAAGTTGATAATCAAAATTACTCTAAACTTGTAAACGGAGTAAATGGAGCAAAATCGCAATTAAGTAGAGATGGCATAGAACCCCCGAGTTATAATACTAAATCTCCTTCTGTAAGTGAACAAAAAACTTTTCAAGAAGAACTAAAAGTATATAATCAAAAAATTGACGAAATAGTTAAGAAGGATTACGAGGCTGAATTAATACAAGCACAAAAAGATGATAATGTACAAGATTGGGCAGATAGCGAAGATAATAACTGGTCGCAAGCTTGGAATTTTATAAAAGAAAACCCATCAACATATTTGTTTAAATCCGCCCAAGGATTTAAAGAGGTTTTTATTGATGAAAGTGACTCACAGGAAAAAAAAGAAAGCTTTAAAAGGCTACTTGAACTTAACGTTGCTCCTAAACTTGAGAAAACTATAAAAATAGCTGCCACATCTCCAAAAATTATAGAAGACCTTATAGCGCAACAAAATGCTCTTGCAACGGGAACATACCAAACCCAAGAAGAGATTGACGAGGCAAATAAACTAATGGTTGGCTTGAACAACAAAGCTAAGGACGTATATAAAATATACGAACAAAGTACTTTAGAAGCAAGAGAAAATCTAATTCCAGATTTAAAAACTATAGAAGATCTTAAGATGCTTGATTATAATTTTAACGTAGTGCCTATATTCGCTACAAATGCTTTAAACGCTACAATTGAAGGCGTTCAGTCTATAGGCGAATTAGGTTATAGAATAGCAGACATGCCTAACGCTGTGGTAGAACAGGTCGAACGTTGGACAGGTAAAAAGGTTCCACCTAATATATCTGCTGCTCAAAAAACAATGGCACTTATGCTGACGGCTCCTTTTACTGGTGGTGCTGGAATTATTCAAAGCATCTATCCAGAGTCTGTTAAAGAAGGTAAAGACAAATTATGGGGTGTTTTTGATGAATACCAAGATCAACTAATGAGTGGATTACCACCTGCTAAAACATTAGGAGAACTTGAAGACATGGGAGATTGGGGAAGATACACGGCGACAATGGTTGGAAGTCAACTACCTAACACTGTAGTAATGTTTGGAACTGGCAGCTTAGCTCTACCATTACTTACAGCACAGGCTGGTGGAGGTGCTTTCTTAGAAATGGAAAGTGACATGAAAAACAGTAGAGAAGCTAACGCAGCGTGGTTAGGTAGTGAACCTGAAGATAAGAACGGTGAAGCTTATAGACAGTGGAAAGAAAATGAACCTGTTATTCTTGATTATACTCCAGCACAAATGTATGGTGTTGCTATGGGTAAAATGGCTTTAGAATATGCTACAGAAAAAGTAAGTTTAGGTTTAATAAAAGAAGCTAAAACTATTTTTAACGCTAATAAAATAGCGTCTAAAGGTTTTATTGAAAACGTAGCTGGTCTACTTACTCCAAACGCTTTAAAAGCAGGTTTTTATGGAAGCCTTGGAGTATTAGGTGAAGGTATAGGTGAAGGAATTGTAGAGCTTGGTGGAAACTTCTTAGACAGGGAGATATTGGGTAAAGAAGTAGACTTACTTGAAGGCGTTCCAGATGCTATGTTTTCTGGTGTATTTATGGCGGGTGTAGTTTATAAAGCTCCTGGTTATGGTAGACAAATATTTGACATAGTTAAAAGCGCTGATACAGCAGGTGTTTTAGCAAACAACCAACTTAAGATAGAAAAACTACAAGAGGATTTAAAAAATAATCCTAACATGTCTGTTGATAACAAAGAAAGGATAAAACTACGCATTGCTAAATTAGTAAAAAAATCTACAGATTTTGTAAACAAAGATTTAGATAGATACTCTACAATGACCGTGAGTGATATTAGAGAATTATCAAAAATAGAATTAGAAAAATTTAAATTACAGAACGAATTAGAAAGTGTTAAAAAAGACACCGGTATAGTAAGTGGTAAACAAGATTTAATAGCTGGTATACAGCAACAAATCACAGCTGCTAATGTAGCTAAAGCAGAATTGCTAGCACCTCAAATTGCTTTAGAAAAGAAAAATCCAAACAGACCAACTCTTAGTAAAAGAACAGATATGGTTTTAGCGCCAGAAAGCATGCAAAATAAAGATGTTGGTACTGAGACTAATGAACAGAGTGAATTAGAAATTAAAAAACAGAAGGTTAAAGATAGAAACCAAAAAAGTATAGACTCAGTAGACCCTAGTGTTAAAACTCCTTTTAATAAAGTTGGAGACAAATGGAACTCTGGTTTTACTAGCCAAGAGAATCTATACGAAACTGATCCTAGTTACAATCCAGATACTGATGGTGATGGGTATGAAGTTATAACAAAAGTAATAGATCCAGGTGCTAAAACAGATGGTAAATTAAGTAAAGCGCCTAAGTATAAAATAACAGTGTTTAAAGACAAAGCATCAGCTGATGCAGCTATAGCTAAAAAATTACTAGAAATAAAAGATAAAGCAGCAAAGAAAGAAGCTACTTTAGAAACAGGAGGTGAAACCAAGCTTGATCAAAAAAAAGCAAAAGGTAAAGAGAT
>Ga0209711_10001000_pt1 | contig 28348 bp, 29 predicted proteins | sample ArcticOcean_MG_C_7_FD_187441 | JGI IMG/M metagenome (GOLD analysis project Ga0209711, IMG submission 187441) | Marine microbial communities from western Arctic Ocean - ArcticOcean_MG_CB11_88 (SPAdes) (version 2) | ecosystem: Environmental > Aquatic > Marine > Oceanic | place: Arctic Ocean...
ATGCAATAAATGGTGATGAGTTAGAGGGGCCAAGAGGTAGAATTTATTTAATTAAAGACATGCTGGAAAACAACAAACCCGCTAACCAAACAATTACAAAACATATAGATAGCTGCCTCTCTTGTTATGGATGTATGACAACATGTCCTTCGGGTGTAAATTATATGCATTTAATCGATCACGGCAGAAATCATGTTGAAGAAACATACAAGAGGCCTTTACTCGATAGATTGTTTAGAAATATTTTATCTTACACTTTGCCAAAGCCCAATGTTTTTCTTTTTTTGGCATTTGCAACAAAAATTATAAGACCATTCAGTTTTCTTATGCCAGAATTTTTAAGTAATTCTTTGAATTTAATGCCTAAAAAAATTCCATCAAAAAAAATTAAAACTCAAAAAATTTATCCTTCAGAAGGCAAAAAGACAGTTGCACGTGTTGCGCTATTAACCGGCTGTGTTCAGAGAATTATCTCACCTGAAATTAATGAGTCAACAATTAGACTTCTTAACAGACATGATGTTGAAGTCGTTGTTCTTCCAAAAATAGACTGTTGTGGTTCACTTAACCATCATTTGGGAAAAAGAGAATTAGCTCATGTATCGTTTACCCAAAACATAGAACTTTGGCATGAAGAATATTTAAAAAATGGATTAGATGCTATAATTAGCAACACTTCAGGTTGCGGGACGACTTTAAAAGATTACGGTTTCATTTTAAGAAATAATAAAGAGCTTAAGAAAAAAGCAAAAAAAATCTCAGAATTAACTAAAGATATAACAGAATATTTAGATGAAAATTTAAAACTTAAAATAAAAAACAATAATGAAAAAAAATATAAGATCGCATATCACTCAGCATGCTCTATGCAACACGGACAAAAAATACACGATCAGCCCAAAAATTTAATTAAGCAAACCGGAAATATTGTTTTAGACGTCCCAGAAGGGCACATATGTTGTGGTTCTGCAGGAACATATAATATCTTACATCAGAAAATGGCAAAATCTTTACTTAAAAATAAAGTAGAAAATATTGAAAAAATTTCACCAGATTTTATATCTACAGGAAATATTGGCTGTATGACGCAAATTGGAAGTGGAACTAAAATTCCTATAGTGCATACTATAGAAGTAATGGATTGGTTAACGGGAGGACCAAAACCTTACAAATTAAAAAATTTTTAATAATGAAAAAAATTCTTATAACTAGAAAGTTGTTGAAAGAAAATGAAGACAAATTAAGTGAATTATTTGAAGCAAAACTAAACACGAATGATAAAATTTATTCTGCACAGGAAATAATTGACAATTCAAAAGATTGTGATGGCATATTAAGTTCGGTAACAGACCCAATAAATTCAGATACTATTTCTAGATTATCACCTACAGTTAAAATTATTGCGAATGGAGCGGTAGGTTTTGGAAATATAGATTTCAAAGTAGCAAGAACTAAAGGAATATCTGTAACAAACACCCCGGATGTTTTAACCGATGCAACAGCAGACATTCAAATATTGCTTCTTTTAGGCGCTTCTAGAAAAGCTTACGAGGGAAGAATTGCTGCTGAAGCACAAAACTGGAAATGGTCTTGGGACTTTTTATTAGGCAAACAGATGTCTAATAAAAGATTAGGAATATTAGGAATGGGAAGAATTGGAAGAGCTGTTGCGAGAAGAGCAAAAGGTTTTGGCATGGAAATTCATTACCATAATAGATCTAAACTTCCAGCAAATTTAGAAGGTGATGCGATTTATCATAAAGATTTAAAAAGTCTTTTTAGTCAAAGTGAATTTTTATCAATTAATTGTCCAGCCACACCTGGGACAATAAAAATTATTAATAAAAAAACATTAAGTTATCTAAGAGATAATGCAGTTGTTGGAAACGCAGCACGAGGTGATGTTGTTGACGATGACGCAATGGTAGATGCAATAAAAAGTGGAAAAGTTTTTGCTTATGGGCTCGACGTTTATAATGGTGAGCCTAAGATTCACCCTGAATATTTAAAGTTAAAAAATATTTTTTTACTACCTCATTTAGGAAGTGCAACTAAACGAACTAGATGGGATATGGCTTATAGAGCTACTCAGAATTTAGAGGATTTTTTTCAAGGAAAGAAACCACAAGACTTGATAAATTAGTACACGCATAAAGTGTATATTTATATTTACCCAGTAATAGTCAAAAATAAAATCGAGACTCTTCAAAAAGTTTATGTTTAAATATTCCTTTAATTAATGAAAGGAAACATATGTCAAAAAAAAAAATAAAAGGAGTTAAAACTCCTTCAAGACGTAAGTTCTTTAAAGCAGCTGCAGCGACGGGTGCAGCAGCGGCAGCAACAGTTGCAATGCCAAATATTGCACTTGGAGCTCCGATGACTTTAAAGATGCAAGCAGCTTGGCCTTCAGGAGCTAATATTTTCTTCGAAATGGCTAAAGATTACTGCGATATGGTAGGTGCTATGTCAGGCGGGGAGCTTAAAATAGATCTTCAGCCAGTCGGTGCTATCGTAAAAACTGGAGAAATAGGACAAGCAGTAAGTACTGGAGTATTAGATATGGGTCACTGGGTGACTGCATATTGGTATGGTAAAAATACTGCAGCTTCTCTTTTTGGAACAGGACCTTCGTACGGAATGTCATCTCAAGAAGTTATGGGATGGATGGAGTACGGTGGAGGAAGAAAGCTTTACAACGAAACTCTAGCGAAAGTTGGATTTGATTATGTAGGGTTCTTTCATATGCCTATGCCAGCTCAACCTTTCGGTTGGTTCAAAAAGAATGTAACTAAAGTGTCTGATGTCAAGGGAATGAAATACAGAACAGTTGGTTTAGCGACTGATGTTTTGACAGCTATGGGAATGGTAGTAAGAAATTTACCAGGTGGAGAAATTCAGCCAGCGATGAAAACAGGTTTGATCGATGCCGCCGAGTTTAACAACCCAACATCTGACTCACAATTTGGTATGCAAGACGTATCTAAACATTATCATTTAGGTAGTTTTCACCAATCTCAAGAAATGTTTGAAATACCGGTGAACAAAAAGAAATACAATTCAATGTCACCAGCACATCAAGCTATCTTGAAGAATGCTGCTTATGCTGCGAATAGTGATAACTATTTTAAAGCACTAGTTAGATATTCTGCTGACCTAGCTAAATTAATGAATGAGCACAAAGTTAACGTGTATCAAACATCAGACGCAATTTTAGCTGCACAGTTAAAAGGTTGGGATAAAGTTGTTGCACAATTTGCAGGAAAAGATCCTCACTTTAAGAAAATCATCGACTCTCAAAAAGCTTACGCTAAGAGAGTAATGAAATACTTATTGATGAATCAGCCTAATTACAAACTTGCCTATGAAAATGAGTTTGGTGCAATTGGAAAAGTTAAGATTTAATTAACTTTGAATTAAATTATAAGGGGGCTTTGCGCCCCCTTTTTTTATAGAATTTTAAAAAAAATTGAACTAATTTATAATTATGAGAAATTACATATCATTTGCAGATAATCTCAGCACTACTGTAGGCAAATCCTTTTCTTGGTGTATTGTGGTTTTAATGTTTGGAACTTGTTATGAAGTAATCATGGCATACGTTTTTAATGCCCCAACACTTTGGAATTTTGATTTAAGCATGCAAATGTATGGAGCAATTCTTATGATGTCAGGAGCGTATTGTTTAGCAACTGAGTCCCATGTGAGAGGGGATGTTATTTACAGATTATTTAAACCAAGGACCCAAGGTTGGGTTGACCTAATTCTTTATTTTATTTTCTTTTTTCCAGGTGTGCTAGCTTTAGTTTTTTATGGTTATGAATACGCAGCATTTTCTTGGAAGCTAAAAGAATCAAGCTGGAGTAGCCCAGCTCAAATTCAAATTTATATGGTAAAAGCATTGATACCTACATCAGGCGTTATTTTAACTATTCAAGGTATTAGTGAAGTGTTCAGATCAATTATATGTATTCAAACTGGCCACTGGCCAGCAAGAATGGTTGTTGCAGAGGAAACTGAAAAAATTTTAATGAGAACTTCGCAAGATGAGGATCAAAAAGATGCTATTTAGTTTAACTAACCCTGAAGTAGCTATCTTAATGATGGGTGTATTTTTATTTGCAGTGTTATTAGGTTTTCCTATTGCATTTACATTAATGGCAATGGGAATAGGTTTTGGTTATTATGCCTACTATGACCCAGCATTAATGGAGCATTTTTTTGATAACAGAATTTTTCAATTATTTGTTCAAAATACTTACACTGTTATGGATAATAATGTTCTCACAGCAGTGCCCTTATTTTTATTTATGGGATATTTAGTAGAAAGAGCTGGAATTGTTGCAAAACTATTTTTTGCAATAAGATTAGCTGCACACAGGCTACCTGCATCAATGGCAGTTGCAGCATTAATAACCTGCACTTTATTTTCTACAGCAACTGGAATTATTGGCGCTGTTGTTACATTAATGGGATTGCTCGCATGGCCGGCAATGGTTAAGTCAGGATATGATAAAAAATTTGCATCTGGAATAATATGCGCCGGAGGCTGTTTAGGAATTTTAATACCACCAAGCATTATGTTAATTGTTTATTCAGTGATTGCACAATTATCACCTTTAAGATTATTTGCTGCAGCAATTTTCCCGGGATTAATGCTTGCGGGTTTATATATAACATATGCAATAACTAGAGCTTATTTTGATCCCTCAATTGCACCAAAGCCAAAAGCAGAAGATATACCGCCTCGATCAGAAATTTTAAAAGAGGTATTATTTTCATTTGTTCCACTTTTTGCATTAATAATGTTAGTTCTTGGAACTATTTTAGCGGGGATAGCTACCCCAGCTGAAGCAGCAGCTGCAGGTGCATTTGGAGCATTAGTTTTATCTTATTTTTACAAAACTCTTAAGTGGGAAAATTTTAAGCAATCAGTTTTTTTAACTGCAAAAACTACAGCAATGATTATGTGGTTATTTATTGGGTCATGGACATTTGCAGCAGTTTTCTCATATCTAGGCGGCCACGAAGTTTTCGAACAATTTTTTAAATCAATGGATTTAGCTCCTTGGCAATTTTTAGTAATTACACAAATAATAATATTTTTGCTAGGTTGGCCTTTAGAATGGACCGAAATACTAATTATATTTGTTCCAATATTTTTACCTTTGTTGGTATTATTTGATGTTAATCCATATTTTTTCGCGATGCTGATTGCTCTCAATTTACAAACTTCTTTTTTAACACCACCTATGGCCATGTCCGCCTATTACTTAAAAGGTGTTCAATCTAAAAATGTTGAGTTAATGGAAATATTTGCTGGCATTATGCCATTTCTTGGAATAGTTATCTTTGCTATGGTTTTAATGTACTGGTTTCCTGGAATAGCTCTATGGTTACCAGAAACTCTTTTTGCGGACTAAATTATCATGATAGATATTTTTTCACTTTCAACTAATGAATTAGTTACAAAAATGAGAGAGGGTCAGATTTCTTCAGTTGAAGTTTGTAAAATTTACATTGAAAGAATTAGTAAATTTGAAAAAAATGTCAAAGCGTGGAATTTCTTCGATAAAAAAATTCTTTTAGAAAAAGCCGAGGAAGCAGATGAATATAGAAAATCTGGAAAACCCCTTGGCCCTCTCCATGGATTACCGATTGCAGTGAAAGATATTTTTGGAACATACGATATGCCAACTGAGTGTGGAACTATTTTTAGGAGAAAAAAATCCGCAGCACAAGACTCGGAAGTAGTAAATTTATTAAAGAACGCAGGAGCTTTAATCATGGGTAAAACAGTAACTGCTGAACTTGCCTATATTCATCCTGGCAAAACTACAAACCCACATGACTATTCACGTACACCAGGCGGGTCTTCAAGTGGATCAGCTGCAGTTATAGCTGCTCAAATGGCTCCTTTATCTGTTGGATCACAAACAGGAGGTTCGATTATAAGACCAGCATCATACTGCGGTGTAGTAGGGTACAAACCCACTTACGGATTAATATCAAGAAATGGAGCATTAAAAACATCTGAAAAACTAGATACTGTCGGTGTATTTGGTAAATCTGTTGAAGCTGTAGCTTTACTGGCTAGAGTATTAATCAAAAAAGATTTATACGATCCAGCTACAATTCATTTTGCAGCTGATGAAATGTTAGAAGCATCCCAGAAAGATCCACACTTTGAACCTAAATTTATTTTTTATAAAACAGATAAATGGAAAAATATTGATAAAGAATCAAAAAGCGCTTTTGAGTTTTTTATAAAAAATTTTAAAAAAAATATTGAAGTATTTGATGAGCCAGGATATTTTAAAAACATTCCTAAGAATCATCAAATTATTCATGAAACAGATTTATCAAATAATTTTCAAGCTTATTATAAAAAAGATAAGAAAAAACTTTCTAAAGAAATGAGAGATGCAATTGAAAGAGGATTAAAACATTCAGCCTACGATTATGCTAATGCCATAGATTTTATGGAACAAAGTTATCAATCCTACAAAGAAGTTTTTGAAGATTATCATGGAGTAATTACTCCATCCGCAAGTGGTGTGGCAGATAAGGGTTTAAAGTCAACAGGTAGCGCGGACTTTCAAAAAATTTGGACATACATGGGTTTGCCGACTATTTCACTTCCTTTACTTACTGGTGAAAGTAATTTACCATTAGGTATTCAGTTAATAGGCAACAAATTTGATGATATTAGATTTTTAAGTGCAGCAAATTGGTTAGAAAAAAATTGCAAAGATGATTAATAAATTAACAACGTTGATTGGAGTTTCACTGGCTATAGCTTTTTTAGTAGGGTTATCATCAACTCTAACTAGATCACCATCAATTGGTTTTTGGGACATACTTCCAGCCTACATTTTTGTAGCAATGTCGATAGGCATGATGATTTACGAAACTTTCAATAACAAAAAATAGTCTAGCTTAACTTGATCAAGAGAAATCATCCATATCTTCCATATATTTTATTATTTATACAGCCTATCTTTATGGCAACTAATATTATTGTTGCAAGAGGGGGGGTTGAGTATGTTCCACCAATTTCATTAGCTTTTTGGAGATGGCTTACAGTCTTTATAATTTTACTTCCATTTTTTTTAAATGAAATTTTAAAAAAGAAAAAAGAATTTACAAAAGAGTTTTGGAAATTATTCTTTCTAGGGTCCATGGGATGTGGTGTGTGTGGGGCATTCCCTTTCATCGCCGGAATGTCCACTACAATGGCAAATATGGGTATTATTTACACTTCATCGCCTATTTTTATAATTATTTTATCGGTTATACTTTTCGGTGATAGAATTAATTTATCAAGAGTTATTGGTCTATTGTTATGTTTAGCGGGTGTCTTAACAATTATTAGTAAGGGTAAAATTGAATTATTACTAAATTTCAGATTTACATCTGGTGATTTATGGATGGTTGGAGCTTCAATAGGTTGGGCAATTTATTCAATTTATTTATTAAATTGGAAAAGTAACTTTAGTTTAATGGCAAGATTTACATTAATTGCATTTTTTGGAGCTATATCTCTTTTTCCATTTTATATTTTAGAAGAAGTTTATTATTTCAATACAATTTTTAATTCTAATTTTATTTTTTGGACTTTATTTGCAGCTATTTCACCCGGAATAATCGCTTTTACACTATATACCAGAGTACAAAAATATGTCGGAGCATCGTTGGCAAGTTTTACTCTCTATATTTTTTCGATCTACTCTGCTATTTATGGAATATTATTGTTTGAAGAAATTTTGTTAAATTTTCATTATATTGGAGCAGCTTTTGTGTTCCTAGGTGTATATCTAGCAAAGAAAAATTAATAAAATAATATTTAAAATTTAAAAGATGTGTTCAGTACACTTATAAAACAACCTAAATAAAATGAAAAATATTTATCTATTAATTTTATCTTTATTAGCCGCATATACATTGCTCTTAATTTTTATATATTTTAATCAAAGAAATCTCCTCTATCATCCTGCGGAAAATAAATATTTAAATGATAAAATTAAATTTAAATACGAAGAAGTTTTGATAGAAACTGAAGAAAATATTAAATTAAAGTCTTGGTTAATAAAAAAGGATTTTAAAAAATATAAAACTTTAGTTTTTTTTCATGGTAATGCGGGAAATCTATTAAATAGAGTTTATAAATTAAATGAACTTAATAAATTAAACATCAATATTCTCATAATCTCTTGGAGAGGGTTCAATGGAAATTCTGGAAACGCGACAGAAAAAAATTTATACAACGATGCAAATAATAGTATCAAGTGGCTAAATAAAAATGGTGTTAAAAGTAGTCAAATAATTTTATATGGTGAGTCACTTGGCACAGGTGTTGCTGTTGAATTAGGAAAAAGTAATATTTTTAATAGTATCATTCTCGAATCTCCATTCACCTCAATAGCAAAAGCTGCAAAAATCTATTACCCTTATTTACCAATAAACCTTCTTTTAAAAGACAGATACGACTCCATAGATAAAATTGGTAAAATAAATAAACCTGTTTTAATAATGCATGGAATGAAAGACGATATTATTCCTTTTACTATGGGTATTGAGATCTTTAATAAAGCTAATCAACCTAAATATTCTTTCTTCCCCAAAGACGATAATCATATGATGGATTTTAATAATATTTTATTAAATGAAATAAGAACTTTTATTAATAAAAATTAACTTTCAGTACTCATCAAGGCTTTTATTTTTGCTGGAATTTATTTAGCTAGAATAATTTTTTAATAATTTAAAATATTTTTTGTATACCATCGAGAATAAATTGAACACTTAACCCCGCAAGTATTATTCCTGTTACTCTTGAAATTACACTGGTCACCTTTTTATTAATAATCTTTGATGATTTTGAGACTACATAAAAAGATATAAAAGTTAAAATCATTACCAAAATTAATGCCAACAATCCTGTGGCTTGACTCACTAGATTTGTACCCATATCCGCGACTGAAACCATGACAGAAGTAATTGCAGCAGGTCCTGCCAACAATGGAATAGCTAATGGAAAAATGCTGGTCGCAGCAGAGCTTTCTTTAATTTCATCTTCTTTTCTTTGACTTCTTTTATCAAACAACATTTCAAGAGAAATAAGAAACAATATAATACCTCCAGCTATAGTGAACGCAGAAAGTGAAATTTGAAGATAGGATAATATAAAGTTTCCTAAAATTGCAAAAAATATTAAAATTAAAGTTGCAATTAAAGTTGCTTCAAAAGCAGTCTTTAATTTAATTTTTACTTTAAGACCTTGAGTTACAATCAAAAATAAAGGTGCAGCTGCCAAAGGGTCAATAACTACAAAATATAACACAAATGTTTGAAAAAAAATTTCTAACATACAGTGCGCTGTATCAGTTCTAATTAAGAACCAACACCTAATAATGCTTTAGCAAAGTACTCAGCATTGAATGGATGTAAATCTGTTTCTTTTTCACCCATTCCTACAGCAACAATTGGTAAATCGTATTTTTTGCAGATAGCTAGTACCACTCCGCCTTTTGCACTACTATCTAATTTTGTTATAATTAATCCAGTTAATCTATGTATTTTGCTAAATTCCTCAACTTGATTTAATGCATTTTGACCGGTCGTGGCATCTAAGACTAAAATAACTTCATTTGGATAAGAGGGGTCAATTTTTTTTAGAACATTTATAATTTTTTTGTATTCTTCCATTAAATTTTTTTTGTTTTGAAGTCTGCCCGCTGTATCAATTAGAGCTATATCTATTTGATTTTTTTTTGCAAATTCAGCAGTCTTAAATGCAACAGATGCAGGATCACTATTAATTTCTGATTTAATTATGTCTACTTTTACTTTTGTAGCCCAAACTTGCAATTGGTCAATTGCTGCTGCTCGAAAAGTATCTGCCGCACCAAAGACAACAGATCTATTATTATCTTTAAAATATTTACCAAGTTTACCTATTGTAGTTGTCTTACCTACCCCATTTACTCCTGAAAGAACAATTACTGATGTTTTGGCATTTCCCATAAGATTAAGATTTTTTTCATACTTAAGCAAATCTATAGCCATTTTATCTGCTATTAATTTTAAAATTTCTTCATGACTTTGTAATTTGTTATTGACTTTAAAATTTTCAAAATCTTTTCTCAATTCTTTTGCAACATCAGCGCCAGTATCAGCTGTAATGAGTAAATCTTCAAATTTTGTTAAAACATCATCATCAATTCTTTTTTTTGTAAAAATATTTTTAAATCCAGAAGAGAGCCCAGCTGAACTTTTACCTAACCCTAACTTAAATTTATTAAATAAACTCATTTTAAATTTCAAGTTTAGTATGTTTTATATCTGAAACTGGACCGGTCATGAAAATATTTAAATTCTCATCTATTTTTATATTTAAACTTCCCTCTTGAAAATTAATATTGACGTCATTTTCAGCTAGTTTTTTTATTAATGACGCAACAGCTGTAGCACAAGCAGCTGTCCCACACGCTTTTGTCAATCCAGCACCACGTTCCCAAACATTTACTGTAATATTATTTTTATCTTTTACTTGGGCAAATGTAACATTAGTTTTTTCTGGAAAAAGTCCATGATTTTCAATTTTAGGCCCTAATATTTTCAGATCATGTTCAAAACAATCTTTAACAAAAAAAATTATGTGAGGATTACCAACATTAAGGCTAAATCCATTAGTAAATTTCTTATCATCAATATTTAAAATTATATTATCGTGATCTATTTTTTTTTTTAGTGGAATTTTATTCCAATCAAATAGAGGTTTTCCCATTTCTAGCTGGACATTATAATCTCCAATAATCTCTGCATTAAGAATTCTATTGTTTGTTTTTAATTTAATTTCTTTAATACCCAAATCTTTGCTTAAAAAGTAAGCCACACATCTGCTTCCATTTCCACAGGCACTTATCTCACTTCCATCTGAATTAAAAATAGTGATTGGAAATGTTTTATTAATTTCTTTTTCAATAAAAATCATTTGGTCAAATCCAATATCACGGTGAAAAGATTTATGGTCACCTAGCTGAATTATTTTCTCTTTAGATATATTTACAGAGTTTTTTCTTCTATCAATAATAATAAATTTGTTACCTAAACCATCCATTCTAAAAGCTTTAATCAAAGACATGATACTAGATTAGTATAATTATTCGTTGACATTTAAAACCCCAAATTGTACTTTCCTTACACTTTCCGCAAATAAAAAGTTTTGCGGTGCTCTTAAAATTAAGAGTGTCGACACTAGTCAGCGAAGATTCGCCCACTAGTGCGATTAGTGTTGCGTGTATAAAATGTTTGATAACTTAACAAATAAATTAGAAAGTATTTTTTCTAAACTTAAAAACGCCCCTTCGTTAAGCGAAGATCAGGTTGACTCTGGGTTAAAAGAAATTAGACAGGCTTTACTTGAGGCTGATGTAGCCCTTCCAGTAGCCAAAGAATTTATAGCGAATGTAAAACCAAAAGCTATTGGTCAAGATATTATAAGATCAACATCTCCCGGCCAAATGATAGTCAAAATAGTTTATGATGAACTAGTTAATATTCTTGGTGCTAAAAATGAGGAATTAAATTTAAAAGCCGTTCCACCAGCTTCAATACTTTTGGTTGGGCTGCAAGGTTCTGGAAAAACTACATCAGCTGCTAAATTAGCAAAATTAGTTGTGAAAAATTTTAAAAAGAAAGTAATGCTAGTCAGCTTAGATGTTTATAGGCCAGCAGCACAAGAGCAATTAAAAATACTTGCAGAAAAAAATAGTATTCAAAATTTACCAATAGTAGAAAAACAGCAGCCTATTGATATCGCTAAAAGAGCATTAAATACCGCAAAGTTAAATGGATCAGAAGTTATAATTTTTGATACCGCTGGTCGCACACAAATGGACCTTCCCATGATGTCTGAAATTAAACAAATTAAGAAAATAATTAATCCAGCAGAAACTATTTTAGTTGCAGATTCATTAACGGGACAAATTGCTGTAAACGTTGCGAAAGAATTTGATAAAGCGATAAATCTTTCTAGCATAATACTTACAAGAGTTGACGGAGATGGCCGAGGTGGTGCTGCACTTAGCATGAAGCATGTAACGGGCAAACCAATCAAATATATTGGTGTAGGTGAAAAAATAAGTGATTTTGAATTATTTCATCCAGATAGAATTGCTAACAGAATTTTAGGCATGGGAGACGTAGTTTCATTAGTTGAAAAAGCTTCTCAAGATCTGGATGTAGAAAAAATTAAAAAAACTGAAGAGGAACTTAAAAAAGGCGTTTTTACAATGGACACTTACCTATCTCAACTAAGACAAATGAAAAAAATGGGAGGCATGGAAGGAGTGATGTCATTATTGCCCGGCGTAAACAAGATGAAAGCTCAAATGGACAATGCATCAATAAATGAAAAAATGTTAGTTGAAAATGAAGCTGTGATTCTTTCTATGACAAAAAAAGAAAAAGAAAACCCAAAAATTATTAGTGGATCAAGAAGAAAAAGAATTTCCCAAGGTGCAGGTGTAGACGTGTCAAAAATCAATAAATTGCTTAAACAATTTAAAATGATGTCCGACATGATGAAAAAAATGTCACAAGGAAAAAAAATTTCACCAGGAGTAATTCCAGATGAAATCATCAATCAACTAAAATGAAAGGCGTAAAATGTTAAGAATAAGATTATCAATGGGCGGTGTAAGAAAAAGACCTGTCTATAAAATTGTTATAGCGGATAGTCGATATCCAAGAGATGGAAAATTTATTGAAAAAGTTGGGTCTTACAATCCTTTATTACCAAAAGATAAAAAAGAAAGAATTAAGATTGAAGCTGAGAGAATTAAATATTGGATAAGCAAAGGTGCTCAGCCCACTTTAAGAGTTTCTAGAATTTTAGGAGAAGCGCAGCTATTTCCAATGCCCAAACCAGGAAATAACCCTTTAAAAGCTATTCCTAAAAAAGATAGAAAGAAAAAAGAAGGTGGTGAAGAACCTAAAGTAGAAGCTAAGAAGGAAGAACCTAAAGTAGAAGCTAAGAAGGAAGAACCTAAAGTAGAAGCTAAGAAGGAAGAACCTAAAGTAGAAGCTAAGAAGGAAGAACCTAAAGTAGAAGCTAAGAAGGAAGAACCTAAAGCTTAGTTTTAAGATAGGAAATTATGTTTGAAGTAAAAATATTTACTTTATATCCAGATTTATTTCCTGGGCCATTAGATACAGGTATTTATAAAAAAGCTCAGGAAAATAAAATTTGGAATTTGAAAGTAATAAACATCAGAGACTATGCAACTGATAAACATGGTTCAGTGGATGATACCCCTTTCGGGGGAGGAAGTGGAATGCTTTTGAGGCCAGATGTTGTAGCTTCCGCACTAGATAAAAATATACAAGAAAATGAAACAATAATATATTTATCACCTAAGGGTAAAAAATTTGATCAAAAGAAAGCTAAAGAGTTAAGTGGAAAAAAAAAAATAAATATTATATGCGGACATTTTGAAGGTATTGATCAAAGACTTTTGGAAACTAGAAATATCCAAGAATACAGCATAGGTGATTTTATATTATCTGGGGGTGAAACTGCTTCATTTGTTTTTATTGACTCTATTGTAAGATTACTACCCGATGTATTGGGAAATAATCATTCAATAAACGAAGAAAGTTTTGAAAACGATTTGTTAGAATATCCTCAGTATACAAAACCTCAAAATTGGGAAGGAAAAACCCCTCCAGAAGTGCTTTTATCAGGGGATCACGCTAAAATTAAGAGCTGGCGTTTATCTCAATCTGAGGATATAACACGTCGCCAGAGACCTGATCTTTGGAAAAAATATTTAGATAAAAAAAATGAAAAACATTGAAGATATAAATAGAGAAGCGATTAAAAGAATAGTTGCAGACAAAAAAATTACTGATTTTTCTCCAGGTGACACAATTAAAGTTGGAGTAAAAATTGTTGAAGGAAAAAGAGAGAGAATTCAATATTTCGAGGGAGTTTGTATAGCAAAAAAAAATAGGGATTTAAATTCCTCATTTACAGTGAGAAAAATTTCATTTGGAGAAGGAGTGGAGAGAACTTTCGCATTATACAGTCCCAACGTAGATACTATTAAAGTAATTAGATCAGGAAAAGTCAGAAGAGCGAAACTTTATTATTTAAGAGATAGAAAAGGAAAATCCGCAAGAATTGCAGAAAAAATTAAGAAAAAAATCGGTGTTGATATTTCGGTAAAAGCTGAAGAAAAAGCTAAAGTAGTTTTACCAACTGCAGAAACTGAAAAGAAAAAAACAAAAGATGCTGAAATCAAATTAAAAACCGAACAGCAAACTAGCGATAAAAAATAAATTTTTTTATATGGCTAAAACTCTATATGATAAGATTTGGGATGATCATCTTGTACATCAGCAATCTGATGGAACAGCTCTTTTATACGTGGACAGACACTTAGTTCATGAAGTTACAAGCCCACAAGCTTTTGAAGGCTTGAGAGAGCAAAATAGAAAAGTTAGAAGACCAGAATTAACTTTAGCAGTGCCAGACCACAATGTACCCACCACAGACAGATCAAAAGGAATCTTAGACAATGAGTCGAAAATTCAAGTTGATACGCTTAGAAATAACTGCAAAGAATTTGATGTACAGTTATTTGATGTAAACGATAAAAGACAAGGAATAGTTCATATAATTGGGCCAGAGCAAGGATTTACTCAACCAGGAACAGTTATAGTTTGTGGAGACAGTCATACAGCAACACACGGAGCTTTTGGTTCATTAGCATTTGGAATTGGTACGTCAGAAGTAGAGCATGTACTTGCAACACAAACATTAATTCAAAAAAAATCAAAAAATTTTAGAATAAATGTTAATGGCAAACTACCCGCTGGCGTGACCTCTAAAGATGTTATATTAAAAATAATTGGCACAATTGGAACAGCTGGAGGCACAGGGTATGTTATAGAATTTGCTGGTGAAGTTATAAGAAACCTAAGCGTTGAACAAAGAATGACGATTTGTAATATGACAATAGAAGGTGGTGCAAGAGCTGGATTAATTGCCCCAGATAATAAAACTTTTGAATACTTTAAAGACAGACCCATGTCACCCAAAGGAAATAATTGGAATAAAGCTTTAGCACACTGGAAAACCCTATATTCTGATGAAGATAGTGTTTTTGATAAAGAAATTAACATTGAAGGTAAAGATATTGAACCACTTGTTACTTGGGGCACATCACCTCAAGATGTTTCTCCTATTACAGGCTTGGTTCCGGATCCAGAAAAAGAAAATGATGAAGAAAGAAAAACCGCAATGTATAGATCCTTGGAATACATGGGGCTTAAGCCAAATATGAAAATATCTGACATAAAAATTGATACTATATTTATTGGAAGCTGTACTAATGGAAGGATCGAAGACCTAAGATTAGCTGCAAAACTTTTAGAAGGAAAAAAAATTGCTAAAAATGTAAAAGCAATCGTAGTGCCAGGGTCTGGACTAGTCAAAAGACAAGCTGAAGAAGAAGGTTTAGATAAAATTTTCACAGATGCTGGATTTGAGTGGCGGGAACCAGGATGCTCAATGTGTCTAGCTATGAATGATGACAAACTAGCATCTAAAGAAAGATGTGCGTCAACATCGAATAGAAATTTTGAAGGAAGGCAAGGTAGAGGCGGAAGAACTCATTTAGTCAGCCCTGGTATGGCAGTAGCTGCAGCAATTCAAGGTCGCTTAGCAGATGTAAGGGAAATAAATTAAATGGAAAAATTTAAAAATCTAAAGAGCATACCTGCTTATTTATCATTAATGAATATAGATACAGACATGATTATTCCCAAACAATTTCTAAAAACTATTAAGAGAACTGGATTAGGAAAAAGTTTATTTTATGAAATGCGCTATGATGAAAGTGGAAAAATTATTGAGAATTTTATATTAAATAATGAACCTTATTCAAAATCAAAAATTCTAATAGCAGGCAAGAACTTTGGATGTGGTTCGTCAAGAGAACATGCTCCATGGGCGTTGCTAGATTTTGGAATCAAATGTGTTATAAGCACAAGTTATGCGGACATATTTTATAACAATTGTTTTAATAATGGAATTTTACCAATAAAGGTGAATGAAAATATCATTCAAGAATTATCTGAATATTCAAAAAGAAAAGAAGAAATAGAAATAAATTTAGAAAATCAAGAAATTTCATATGGTAATAAATCGGTCAAATTTAATCTAGACTTAGCTAAAAAAACACGTTTGTTAAAAGGTTTGGACGAAATAAGCACGTCATTAGAAAAAGCACCCTCTATAGATCAGTACGAAAATAAAATAAAAAATACTAAACCATGGATTGCAAGAAATGATTAAGGTTAAAAATAGAAAAATTTTACTGCTGCCCGGAGATGGAATTGGTCCTGAAGTTATTAAAGAAGTAAAAAAAATAATTGAATGGCTCAACAAAAATAAATCTTTAGACTTTAAAATTGATGAAGACTTAGTTGGAGGCGCTTCTTATGATAAACATAAAAACCCTATTACAGATGAAGTTTTTTATAAAGCACTCGAAAGTGAAGCTGTAATTTTAGGCGCTGTAGGCGGTCCAAAATATGATAATTTAGAGTTTTCTAAAAGACCAGAAAGAGCTCTTTTAAAGCTAAGGAAAGAATTAAAATTATTTGCAAATTTAAGACCTGCGATTTGCTTTAAACAACTTGTTGACGCATCATCTTTAAAACCTGAAATAGTTTCTGGGCTAGATATAATGATAGTCCGTGAATTAACTGGAGGAATATATTTTGGTGAGCCCAGAGGAATTGAGCCAATAGAAAATAACGAGAGAAGAGGTGTTAATACGCATACTTATACTACTAGCGAGATACAAAGAGTAGTAAGAGTTGCTTTTGATTTAGCTAAAAAAAGAAAAAACAAAGTAACATCATGTGAAAAATCAAATGTTATGGAAGCAGGTGTTTTGTGGAGAGAAGAGGTTCAAGCTTTAAAAGAAAAAGAATATAAAAATTTAGAATTGAGTCACATGTTAGCCGATAACTGCGCTATGCAACTTTTAAGAAACCCAAAACAGTTCGATGTTATTGTTACAGATAATTTATTTGGTGACATCTTGTCAGACGAAGCGGCTATGTTGACGGGATCACTCGGATTATTGCCGTCAGCTTCATTAGGAGCAAAAGACAAAAATGGTAAAATTAGATCTATGTATGAACCAGTTCATGGATCAGCCCCAGATATAGCAGGTAAAAATATTGCTAATCCTATCGCTTCAATACTGAGTTTATCAATGGCTTTTAAGTATTCTTTAGACCTAGATAAAGAGGCAAAACAACTAGATTTAGCTGTGCAAAAAGTTCTTGATGATGGATTAAGAACTAAAGATATTATGTCCTTAGGTCAGAAAGAAGTTTCTACTTCAGATATGGGTGATGCAATTATTGCAAAATTAAAATAAAGTAGTTTTATTATGAATTTAGCAATAATTGGAGCGTCAGGTAATGTTGGAAGAAAAACAATAGAAATTTTAGAAACTTCAAATCTACCATTCGAAAAACTTTTTTTAGTTGCTTCATCAAAAAGTGCTGGAAAAAAATTAATTTTTAGAGGAAAAGAAATAGAAATTGAGGATTTAAATAATTACGATTTTTCAAAAGCTTATATAACTTTTTTTGCCGCTGGAAGTCAAATCGCTAAGGATTGGGCACCTATAGCTTCCAAAAAAACTATCGTTATAGATAATTCCAGTTATTATAGAATGCAAAATGATATTCCTCTAGTCATTCCTGAAGTTAATCCTGAAGCTTTAAAAAAACATAAAAATATTATTGCAAATCCCAATTGTTCAACTATGCAAATGGCTTTAGTTTTAAAACCACTACACGACAAATATAAAATTAAAAGAGTAATTGTTTCCACCTATCAAGCTGTATCAGGTGCTGGAAAAGATTCTATGGATGAATTATTTAGTCAAACGAAAAACTATTTGGACGGGAAGAAAATTATATCAAAAAATTTTTCAAAACAAATAGCTTTTAACTTAATTCCTCATATAGATTTATTTAGTGAAGACGGATATACAAAAGAAGAATTAAAGATGACAAATGAGACAAAAAAAATATTAGATCGGAATATTGAAGTATCAGCTACGTGCGTAAGAGTTCCGGTAAAAACTAGCCATTCAGAATCAATTAATATTGAATTTGACAATGTGTATGATCTTACAAATGTGAAAAAAATATTAGAAAATGCACCAGGGTGCAAAGTTGTAGATGAACATAAAGATGGCGGATATATAACTCCTATTGAAGCTGAAGGCGATTATACAACTTACATTTCTAGAATAAGAAAAGATAACTCCAATTCAAAAGCTATCAATTTATGGGTTGTTTCAGACAATTTACTTAAAGGCGCAGCCTTAAATACAATACAAATTGCCGAGTGTTTAATGAAAAAATACTAAATTTAGTCTATAATTAATTTATGCAATATAAGAACAATCCATTAAGTCCACATTTGCAAATTTACAAATGGCAAATATCATCTCTCTTATCAATCGCTCATAGAATAGTTGGAGTGATTAATGCTTTTGCTGTTACATTAATCTGTATCTGGGTATTGTTATTGCTTTTTGGCGAAAGCAACTATGAAGCAATTAAACTATTTTTAAATTCTTTTTTTGGAAAATTTATCTTAATTTCTTTGTGCTGGACTTTTAGTTTTCATATCTTAAATGAAATCAGACATTTGGCATGGGATGCTGGTTTCGGATTTGACATAAGAGTTGCAAGAATTACAGGAATTTTTGCTTTTTTTGGGTCTTTTGTTTTAACAATTTTATTTTATTTAATAGGAAAAAATATTTTTTAACATGCATGGATCAACTAAAAAATGGTTATTTCTCAAATATAGTTCATTATTACTAATTCCATTAATGATTTGGTTTATAGTTAACTTAGTATCCATTTATGACGCAGATTATATTGAGGTTTCTAGTTTTTTTACCCAACTATCATCAAAAATATTATTCTCCCTTTTTATAGTATTTGCCTATCTTTTTTCAGCTTTAACCATAAGTGAGGTTTTTGAGGACTATATTGATGATGAAAAAATCAAAAATGTCGCAAATAAAATACTCAATTTATTTGCTATACTAATTCCTTTACTAACTATTATAGGAATATACAATTTAACATAATGAGTGCTTACAAAATTATAGACCATGAATACGACGTAGTAGTCCTTGGCGCAGGTGGTTCGGGTTTAAGAGCCGCTGTAGGTTTAGCAGAAGCAGGATTAAAGACAGCCTGCATATCAAAAGTATTTCCTACTAGAAGCCACACATCAGCAGCGCAAGGAGGAATTTCTGCAGCCCTAGGAAACATGGGTGAAGACGATTGGAGATGGCATATGTACGATACAGTTAAAGGAGCAGATTGGCTAGGTGATCAAGACGCAATAGAATACTTATGTAAAGAAGCGCCAAGAGCAGTTGTTGAGTTAGAGAGATATGGAGTTCCGTTTAGTAGAACTGATGACGGTAAAATCTATCAAAGACCTTTTGGAGGTATGACTAAAAATTATGGAAATGGAACCGCGCAAAGAACTTGTGCAGCAGCAGACAGAACTGGTCATGCAATTTTACACACATTATATGGACAAGCTTTAAAACAAAATACGGAGTTTTTTATTGAATACTTTGCGTTAGATTTAATTATGAAAAATGGTGAATGCAAAGGTATAATTGCATGGAATTTAACTGACGGAACAATTCATAGATTTAGATCGCATATTACGATCATTGCTACAGGCGGTTATGGTAAAGTTTACCAATCCGCTACATCCGCCCACACATGTACAGGCGATGGCAATGCAATGGTTTTAAGAGCAGGATTACCACTTCAAGATATGGAGTTTGTTCAGTTTCATCCGACTGGAATTTACGGTGTAGGATGTTTAATAACAGAAGGTGTTAGAGGAGAAGGTGGATTTCTTGTTAACGGTAAAGGGGAGAGATTTATGGAAAGATATGCACCTAACGCTAAAGATCTAGCCTCAAGAGATGTAGTTAGCAGGTCAATGGAAATGGAAATTAACGAAGGTAGAGGAGCTGGAAAAAATAAAGATCATATCAATCTTCATTTAGATCATTTAGATAAAGCAGTTATCGACGAGAGGTTGCCTGGAATTTCTGAAGCGGCTAAAACTTTTGCAAATGTTGATGTAAACAAAGAACCAATCCCAGTGGTACCAACAGTTCATTATAATATGGGCGGAATACCGACCAACTACAAAGCTGAAGTATTGACCTTAAATGGCTCAGAAAAAACTGTTCCAGGTTTAATGGCAATTGGTGAAGCAGCATGCGTGTCTGTGCACGGTGCAAATCGTTTAGGTTCTAACTCATTAATTGATCTTGTAGTTTTTGGAAGAGCCGCAGCAAAAAGAGCTGCAGAATTAATTAAACCAGGCAAACCTCATGAAGAAGTTTCACAAAGTGAAACAGACAAGTGCCTCGATAGATTTGATAAAATTAGAAATTCTTCTGGATCGACTAAAGCTTCCGAATTGAGATTATCAATGCAAAAAACTATGCAATCCAAGTGTGCAGTTTTTAGAACTGAAAAAACATTAAAAGAAGGAATTGAACAGATTAGAGTCCCCCATGAAGGAATGAATGATATTTCAGTTAAAGATAAATCTTTATTATTTAATACTGATCTAGTTGAAACTTTAGAATTTGACAATCTAATTCGTCAAGCATTGACAACAATGGACTCTGCATACAACAGAAAAGAAAGCAGAGGAGCTCACGCGAGAGAGGACTATAGTAAAAGAGATGATAAAAATTTTATGAAGCACACTTTAGCGTGGCAAGACGGCAATAAAGTAGAAATAAAATATAGAGACGTTCATACTCGAACATTAACGAATGATGTTCAATACTTCCCCCCAAAAGAAAGAGTTTATTAGATGGTTCAATTTAATTTACCACAAAATTCAAAAATTGAAGTCGGAAATCATTATAAAGATCAAACAAATTCAAAAAATTTAAAAAAAGTAAATGTTTACAGATGGAATCCATCAGACGAAAAAAATCCTAGAGTAGATACTTTTGAAGTAGACATGGATAATTGTGGCCCAAAAGTTTTAGATGTTCTATTTAAAATAAAGAATGAAATTGATTCTTCAATAACTTTTAGAAGATCTTGTGCGCACGGTGTGTGTGGTTCTTGCGCAATGAATGTTGATGGCGTAAATACCTTAGCATGTATAAAATCTCATACAGATATTAAAGGAGATTTAAATATTTATCCCTTGCCACACTTAAAAGTAATAAAAGATTTAATAGGTGATCTAAGCACACTTTATAAACAATACGAGTCAATTCAACCATGGCTCAAAGTTACACAAACTGGAGAAGAAAAAAAAGAAATTGTGCAGACTCAAAAAAATAGGGAAAAATTAGATGGCTATTATGAATGTATATTGTGCGCTTGCTGCTCAACTTCTTGCCCTAGTTATTGGTGGAACGGAGATAAGTACTTAGGCCCAGCAGTTCTTTTGCAAGCTTACAGATGGATTAACGATAGTAGAGATGGTGATAAAAAAGAAAGACTAAAAAAAGTTGCAGATGAGTTAAAGTTATATAGATGCCATACTATTATGAATTGTACTAATTCTTGCCCAAAAGGTCTAAATCCAGCAAAAGCCATTGGATCAATAAAAAAAATGCTTGCAACAAGTTAAAAGCTTATTTAATCAATTATCACAATGAATTTAATAGAACACTTTGTTGATGGAAAAACATTTTCCGGAGACTCAAAGAGAAAAAGCAAAATATTCAATCCCGCTACCGGAGAGCAGACTGCAGAAGTTATATTAGCTTCAACACCAGATATTAACAAAGCTGTAGAAAATGCTAAAAAAGCTTTTGAAGATTGGTCAAACAAGCCACCACTTCAAAGAGCTAGAGTGATGTTTAAATTCAAAGAATTAATAGAAAAAAACTCTGACGAACTTACTAAAATTATCGTTTCTGAACATGGAAAAGTTTATGATGATGCCAAAGGATCTTTAATGAGAGGCTTGGAGGTTGTCGAGTTTGCTTGTGGAATACCTCAAATGCTTAAAGGAGAATTTACAGAAAATGTAGGGACAAATGTTGATAGTTGGTCAATAAGACAGCCGTTAGGAGTATGCGCTGGCATAACCCCATTTAATTTTCCGGCAATGGTTCCAATGTGGATGTTTCCCATGGCAATTGCATGTGGAAATACGTTTATACTAAAACCATCAGAAAAAGACCCCTCTTGTTCAATGAGATTAGCAGAACTATTAACAGAGGCAGGTTTACCAGATGGAGTTTTCAACGTTGTTAATGGAGATAAAGAGGCTGTTGATGCATTAATAAATAATAAAGATGTTGCAGCAATAAGTTTCGTAGGATCTACACCAATTGCAAAATATATTTATGAAAATTGTGCCAAAAATGAAAAAAGAGTTCAAGCACTAGGTGGTGCCAAAAATCATTGCGTAGTAATGCCCGACTGTGATTTGGACCAAGCAGTCAACGGATTGATAGGCGCAGCATATGGATCGGCAGGCGAAAGATGCATGGCACAATCAGTAGCCGTAGCTGTAGGAGACATTGGAGATAAATTAGTTAGCAGCTTAGCTAAAAAAGTTGAAGCATTAAAAGTTGGTCCTGGTATGGATAAAAAATCAGAAATGGGCCCACTTGTTACAAAAGATCATTTGTTAAAAGTTAGAGGATACGTTGATATCGGAGAAAAAGAAGGAGCAAAATTAGTTGTTGATGGACGAAATCTTAAACTACAAGGTTATGAAAACGGTTATTACATTGGAGGTTGTTTATTTGACCACGTTACTAGAGATATGAGAATTTATAAGGAAGAAATTTTTGGTCCTGTTTTGTCTGTAGTTAGAGCAAAAGATTTTAATGAAGCATTAAAACTCGTAAACGATCATGAGTTTGGTAATGGTGCAAGTATATTTACTCGAGATGGAGACTCAGGCAGAACCTTTTCAAGTAAAGCTAAAATAGGTATGGTTGGTATCAATATTCCTATACCAGTCCCTATGGCGTTCCACAGTTTTGGCGGGTGGAAAAGATCATTATTTGGAGACCAGCATATGCATGGACCTGAAGGTGTAAGGTTCTACACTAAATTAAAGACAATAACTTCAAGATGGCCTTCTGGATTAAGAGCTGACCCGGAATTTGTAATGCCAACAATGAAATAAAAAGGAGAAACAATGAAAAAAAAAATAACTTTAATCGGAGCCGGACAAATCGGTGGTACATTAGCGCATCTCATAGCTATTAAAAACTTAGCAGACGTAGTTTTATTTGATGTTGCTGAAGGAGTTGCAAAAGGTAAAGCGCTTGATATAGCGCAAGCATCTGCAATAGAAAAATTTGACATAAATTTGATTGGTACAAACAGTTATGATGATACGAAGGATTCAGATGTTATAATAGTCACCGCCGGAGTTCCACGAAAATCAGGTATGACAAGAGATGATTTACTCGGCATCAATTTGAAAATTATTAAACAAGTTGCAGAGGGAATTAAGAACACTTCTCCAAATGCCTTTGTTATATGTATAACAAATCCATTAGATGTAATAGTGATGGCTCTGCAAAAATATTCAAGTTTACCAAAAAATAAAGTAGTTGGTATGGCGGGAATTCTAGATTCATCGCGATTCATTTACTTTTTGTCACAAGAATTAGATATATCAGCCTCTAAAATTAAATCATTAGTTTTAGGTGGCCACGGCGATTCTATGGTAGCGATGGTTAACCATACAAAAATTGACGGAATACCACTTAAAGATCTAATCAAAAACGGGAAAATACTTCAGCAAAGAATTGATCAAATTGTAGATAGAACAAAAAAAGGTGGAGCAGAAATAGTTAAGTATTTAGAAAAAGGTTCTGCATTTTACGCTCCAGCTTCTTCAGGTATTGAAATGGCTGAAAGTTATTTAAATAATTTAAAAAAAGAACTACCCTGCGCAGTATGTCTAGATGGACAATATGGAGTTAACGATCTTTACGCAGGAGTTCCTGTTATAATAGGAAGCGAAGGTGTTGAAAAAATAATAGAATTAAAGTTGGACAAAGAAGAAAAAATTAATTTTTTAAATTCCATCAAGGCTGTAAGTGATTTATTTGAGGCAGCAAAAAAAATAGACCCAAGTTTAAAATAGACTAGTTTTTTTTATAAATTGTTATTATACACTTTCCAAATTTGTAATTTGTCAGAAAATCAACTAATACCGTTAATGGGGTAAAAAATTTATCCCAAATAAATATTTTAAAATCTGAAGGATAGATCTCTTTACTAAAAAAAATTTTATTTAAATAATAAAGTAAATACCCAATAGAATCGATTGAGAGTAAATTCACACGTTCTAAATTAAGTAGTTTTTTTTTAAAAAATTTTTTTTCATATCTTCTAAAATGACCAACGGCTTTATCTAAATTGCTATATATATTTTGGTGTGCAGGAACCATAATAATTAAGTAGCCCCCTTTTTTTAATTTTTCTTTAGCTTTTTTTATTTCTAACTTATCATTTTTTATATGTTCTAAAACGTGAAGATATAAAATTGTGTCGTATTTATTTTCAACTCGATCTATTAATCCATTTACGATTTTTACATTCGATTTATTTTTGAATTTTTTTTTCAAATCTAAAATATTTTTTTTATCTAATTCAGTCAAAGTTAATTTTCTGATATTAGTTCCCATAAAATTTCTTGTGAAGCTTCCACATCCCGCTCCAATTTCAAGAACATTTCCTTTAATATATTTTTTTATAAAAGATAAACAATATTTTATATGGAAATTTGCATTGTTGAATCTTTCAGTAGCTGTTTTGGAATATATTTTCATATTATATTTTGTCATTCTAAAGTAAATTGTTTATAAAACTTAATGATTAGTTTTCATAGCAACATACTTAATAAAAATTATATTCATATTATTATAATTTCGTTATTTTCTTTTTTAATTAACTTTTATTATTCTAAATTTGGCTCTTTTCCAATAGATACTTTTTTGCATTACGATAGCGCTGTAAGGATTTTAAATAATGAATATCCAGTTAGAGATTATTGGATAGTTTCCGGTATTGTTGTTGATCTTATTCAGTCGATTTTTTTTAAAATACTTGGAGTTAATTGGTTTGCATATACATTTCACTCATCTTTATTTAACTTGGTAATCTCAATAGCTACTTATTATTTCTTCCTAAGTTTAGGTTTGAATAAAATAAATTCACTAATATATACTCTATGTTTTGCAACGCTTGCTTATACTATTTCTGGAACCCCATTTGTTGATCATCACGCTTCCTTTTTCCTGTTACTAGCAACTTACTTAATTATTCATGCCTTAAAAACTCCAAAAAAAAATTATTTGTGGTTTTTTGTAGTAATATTATTTTTTTTAAGCTTTTTGTCTAAGCAAGTTCCCTTTGCTTATGTGTTCTTTTCCCAAAGTGTTATTCTTTTATACGTTTTTATTAAAAATAAATATTTTAATATAGTAAAAACAATTTTTATAAGTTCTGCAATATTAACGGTCTTTTTTCTAATTTCTCTTTCGTATCTAAACATTAATTTTAATGATTTTTATATTCAATATATAGAATACCCAAAAAGCATTGGTGAGAAGCGGTATTTCTCATTAAATAACTCATTAGAAAGTTTTTTTAACCAATATAAATTTTTAATTTTTCCAATAATGATAATTTTCATAATAAAATGTAACAAAATAATGAATAAAAAATTGGACTTACATTCTAAGGAAATTATTAGTTTTTTAATTATTTTAACACTAGGGGCAAGTTTAATTTTACATCAGTTGTTAACAAAAAATCAAATTTATATTTATTTCCTAATACCTGTCTTCTTCGCTTTGTTAGAATCAAATCTTATTAATTTAACAAAAAATTTAAAAAAATATTGTTCTTTTACTATAATTATCTTTTTAATAGTTATAACTTTCAAGTATCACTTAAGATATAATGAAACGAGAAAATTTCATGAATTAGAAAATGTGAATCTAAAAAACAGTATTAAATCAGAAATAATTGACCCAAGTCTTGGAGGTCTATTTTGGTTGAACCCAATGTACAAAAACGCACCAAAAAATGAAATTTTGATATTAAAATCCGCTATATCCAGGTTGGAAAAAACAAAACCTAATATAATGTTTTTCACAAATTATTTATTTTTAGATAGCATCACAACAAAAAATTTAAACAATCCTAACAAATGTTTTACTAAAGACGGAACGTGTTTTCCGATAAAAGGCAATAAATTTTATAAAAATTATAAAGATTTTATAAAAAATAAAATTAAAAGGAAAAAAATAAAAAAAATTTATTTCTTTAGACACGAAAAAATTGATTATCAAATTATTGAAGAATATTTGAGTCAAAATTGCTATAGTTACGATACTGATGATTTATTCCATATTTACGAAATTAATTGTTTAAAATAATTTTGTATAATCAATAAATTTTTGTAATGAATCTAGGTCTTTAATGTAGTGTTTAATTTTAATGAGTATTATTAAAATATTAAAAATAATAATTAATGAAACAATTAAATAACTAAGATAAGAATGGTTTAAAGATAAAATAAGTACTAAATAAAATATTGATACAAAAAAAATTCTCGAAAAAAAAACAGAATTTACTCTAAGAGAATGCTCAATTAGAGATAATAAATTTAGTTTTGATTTATCAAAATATCTTTTTTCCCTTTTAGCATATAATTTTTTTATCTTACAATTTTTTAAAACAGAACTAGAGTGGGCATACCAAGAATTATTATTTGACAAAATCTTTTCTAAGTTATTTGAATTGAAAGTTGTAAAATTTCCAAAAGAAATCCACTTATAGGAAAATAAGAAAGAAATTATTAAGTGTAATTTATAAAAAACTCTTATTAATAAAGACTCTTCTCTCTTTTTTCTATTTGATGTAATTACATAATTTTCATGTTTAATAGCTTCATCTAACATTTTTTTTATTTGATAAGGACTATCTTCACCATCACCATCCATTACAGTAATAATACTATTGTTTTTCATTTTTTTTAAATGATCAAGTCCTATAGCAATACATTTTTGGCTACCAAGATTTTTTTTTAGTGTTAATATTTTAATTTTTTTTATGTGTAAAAATTTTTCATTGTTTACATAAATTTGTTCTGTAGATTTGTCATCAACAACGAGAATTTCATTATCCAAAGAATAATTATGCTTCAAACAGTCGTCAATTTGAGCTAATAATTTATTTAGTGACTTCCAATCATTATAAACGGGTATTAAAATTACGTGTTTAAAAATGTTCAAATTAATTATCTATTTTTTTGAGATCTGATTTAATTTTTTCAAGAAACTTATTAATAATTATAGCATCTTGAGGTTTTATATAATTTTCTTTACTCGTAGCATTTTGCATTTCTTCTCTAATTTTAATCTTAAATTCTTCAGCTTTATCTTTAGAAATAAAAGATTTAAATCCGGTTTTAATTTTTTTTGTAAAGAATCCAAAAGACAAGTGGAATGCCAATAAAAAAAGAAAAAAAACTACAAGAGACTTATAAAAAAATAATTTCATAATAATTAACTTTCTATTTTATATATTTCATAAATTTTAATTTTATTAATTTTAAGTTCATAAATCTTACTAAAATTCTTTGGAACATGGTATTTCTTATTCAATTTAGAGTTAACTTCAGAGATATTATTTTTGTAAATATAATCAGCTAATTGATATTCTTGACCAACAATTTCAAATCTTCTTTTTAAATTAGGTGAAAATGCCTCCAATCCTCTTTGCAAAGGTGTGTGACATGCAATTCCAATTTTTATATTTTCTCTATTATCTATTTTTAAAACTTCTTGAAAAAAGTGTTTAGCTGATATTCCGTGATAATCACCTTCAAAAGAATTCTTTGTTTTTTCACTTAATAAACTATTAAAATAAAGACTCTGAAAAGGGTGATGTGAAATTAAGGAATAACTATTATAAAAAACTGCGAGTAGAATAGATAGCTTAATTAAATTTTTTAATACTTTTTTTTTACTATATAATTTAAAAGACAAAGTTAAGAAATTAATTCCAAAATAAATAATAAAAATATTAAAAAAATAAACAAGTCTCCACCCATTGTATAAAGTAGCGTTAGAAAATATAAAAATAAAAAAAAAACAAAAAAGAAGAAAAAATAAAATAAAATCTATCTCCTCATTTTTACCTCTCCACAAGTCATTATGAATTACTGAGCAGA
>Ga0209711_10001006_pt1 | contig 28279 bp, 28 predicted proteins | sample ArcticOcean_MG_C_7_FD_187441 | JGI IMG/M metagenome (GOLD analysis project Ga0209711, IMG submission 187441) | Marine microbial communities from western Arctic Ocean - ArcticOcean_MG_CB11_88 (SPAdes) (version 2) | ecosystem: Environmental > Aquatic > Marine > Oceanic | place: Arctic Ocean...
GGTTAATTTTGAAGTAGCAGAAATGACACCAATTGCTCGCAGCTTTTATGCAGAAAATAAAAAGGTTCGCAATAATTTAATCAAAGATGAATTAGGAGTAGACTTGAAATTTCCAGATTATCGTGCTGGCCTTCGTGCTTTATTAAAGCAGACAGATTAAAGTATAAATTTACTGCCACAAAAGAGTTATTAGATGAACAAAACCTGTGTTCCAACCCTGGTTAGATCAAATAATTCTGCGATTTGTGCATTATATAATCCAATGCACCCGTTAGAAGATCGGCGCCCAATTTTACGATTATCGTGTGTTCCGTGAATGCGAAAATATGTCCAAGATAGGTATAAAGCATGTGAGCCTAATGGATTACCTGGCCCTGGTCCAATATATTTTGGCCAATCAGGATTCCGCTCAAGCATTGATGGTGTTGGCCTCCAGTCTGGACCCACGCGCTTACGAGTGATGGACGTTCGACCTAATCGAGTTAATTCATCTGATGAGGGAACCGCTACTGGGTATAACTTGTAAATACTTTGATCTTCTGACCAAAAATGTAACGCTCGACTCTGAGTATCGACTAAAACAACACCTTTTTTTGTATTAGAAAAATAGTCCTTCCAGTTGCTGCGGTCTCGAAAAGCTGAGGCATTGCGGCGAACTGTATCTGCTTCTCCTGCAAGTCGAGATTCTGGATTTTGGGGAGTATTAAATCCTAAATCAGGATTGTTTAAATCAGGGTTCCAGCCTTCTTGGGCAACTGAATGGGTCCCTAACGTAATTGCGCTCGCGGCGGTTGCTGTAAATGTACGACGCGTAAAACATTTTGACATTGTGTTGTATCCTGTCCTTTGAAGCAGTATTGATTTGTTTATATCAGTGCACAATAAACTATTTCAAATCAAATATAAGTTACCCGTTAATAGTATACTTATTATAAATTTAAAATACGTAAGTCTGATACTAACTATATTGAGTATAATTGGAGAGATTTTATGTGGAAAGTATTACTAGCTACGGCAATATTAACTGCACTAGCAGCCTGTGAAGCACCATCTGTAAAAAGCCGCCCGGGGGATGGAACAGTAATTATCCAAATGAGTCGTATTGGTGCTGATAAGGTGCAATACCGCCACTTGGATTCTGTCAATGCCGTTCGCCAATCACGTGGGCTAGGATCTTTGATATTAAATGCATCTTTAATCCGTGCAGCGCAATCACATGCATCTGATATGTCTGCCCAAAACCGGCCTTGGCATTTTGGTTCAGATGGCTCATCGCCTTTGGATCGCTTGTTTAGCGTTGGATATAAGGGTGAGTTGGTTGGCGAAAACGTCTCGGAAACATTTGAAGATGATTTCAACACTTTAGACGTCTGGATGAACATTCCATTATCTGCGTCTGTGATATTAGATCCTGAGGCTATGCAAATGGGGATTGCTTGGCATCAAGACACGAATGGTAAAATTTGGTGGGTTCAATTAATAGCTAAGTAATTCTTAAGGTTTGATTAAAATTGGCGTCCCAACTTTAACCATAGAATAAATTGAAAGCATGTTTTTATCCGATACAGAAATACAACCAGCTGTCCAATCACGTTTTCCGTATTCGCCTTTGTATCGAGGCCCACCATGTATAAAAATATCTCCACCTGGATCAATGCCCATTGAATTTGCGCGCACTGTATCTTTAGCATTAGGATAGCTAATCCCCATGCTTAAAAAATATTTACTATGATAATTTTGGCGATCAATAAAATATAAACCTTCTGGAGTACGCCCATCACCTTGTTTGACTTTATGCCCTTTTGAATCAAATCCTAAATCTATTTTAAACTTCTTTATCGTTTTATCACCATTCATTAAGTACATTCTCCGACGTGATTTATCGACTAAAATTTGTGTAATCTCAGGCCCTGTATATGTTGAAATATTTTTAGGAACAATTTTAAAACTGTCACAGCCTGAAAATAATGCTAGGATTAACAACCAGATAGGTAGCAATTTCACGTTATTGCCCTTTTACTTCTTGAGCCATTTTTTTTGCAGATTTACGAGCGCGCTGGGTTTCGCTTTTAAGCTGCCCACAAGCAGCCATAATATCTTCACCACGTGGCCTTCGAACCGGACTCGCATAGCCAGCTTTGTTTACGATATCTCCAAATGCTTCTATTCGTTTCCAATCAGAGCGTTCGTATCCAGACCCTGGCCAAGGATTAAATGGTATCAAATTTATTTTTGCCGGGATGCCAGAAATTAGATTAACTAATCTGTGTGCATCGGCGTCTGTGTCGTTTACATTTTTCAACATTACATACTCAAAAGTAATCCGTTCAGAATTTGATAGGCGTGGGTAATTTCTACAAGTGTCTAATAATTCAGCAATTTTATGTTTGCGATTAATCGGCACTAAAACATCACGCACTTCATCAGTTGTGGCATGAAAAGAAATTGCTAACATACATCCAATTTCAGCACCAGCGCGGATAATCTCTGGAACCACACCAGATGTTGATAATGTAATACGACGTCGTGAGAGTGCAATGCCTTCATTATCCATTGCTATCAGCATAGCATCACGTACATTATCAGTGTTATAAAGAGGTTCACCCATGCCCATTAGAACAATATTTGAGACTAAACGTTTATCACCTGTAGGTTTATCCCATTCTTCTAAATCATCACGAGCAATTAAAATCTGACCTACAATTTCTGCGGGTGTCAGATTTCGTACTAATTTTTGGGTTCCTGTATGACAAAATGTGCATGTCAGGGTACAGCCAATTTGGCTAGAAATACATAAAGTACCTCTGTCTGTTTCAGGAATGTAAACTGCTTCTAGTTCGTGTCCGCCAGTGACACGTAATAAGTACTTTCGAGTGCCATCTTTTGAAATTTGACGGGTAATAATTTCAGGTCTCGTTATGGAAAAGTTTTCAATTAATGTCTCTCGAAAACTTTTTGAAAGATTGGTCATTTCATCAAAAGACCTAGCACCTTTAACATATATCCATGACCAGATTTGAGCAACGCGCATTTTGATTTGTTTTTGTGGGGTACCAATTTCTGCCAACGCATTTGATAATGAAGCACGTTGCAGGCCAATTAGATTAGGTAACACACCCTCAATAGGTTTTCGTGGTATGGTCATTACGTCTGGTGTAATGGGCAAAGTACTTGTCATGGAAATTATCCTAACTTCTTAAATCAGCTTTTAGAATATTTTTTTACAGATAAGAAGGGGCAAAATTATATACCACAACGCGACTTTGCGTCCTTGAGCGCAGCAGTAAAGCCTCTCAACGAAAAGGTATCTTTAGTTTTTGTTCCACGCTGGCTCTCTGCAGTTACAATAGCGGTGGAGCCCTTTGTCATTGAAACGCGGATTTTTGTGTCAATTTCTGGAGAGGCAGACCAAGCGTAATCGCCTTTTGAAATTAAGTCATACTTGGCTGAGCCAATTTGTAATTTTAACATTTTACCTTTTTTAAATGGATATCCTCCAGTAAAAGCTACCTCACCATAAACTTTTTGTTTTGGTAGGATTGAAACCCAAAGTATAATATCACCGCGAGTTACGTTTATTGCTGGTTTGCCGCCACGGGTGTTTTCAACTTTAGCGGCAGCCGAGACTAGCCAACACTCTTTATGTTTATCCGCGGTAAAAACTGCCCAGTCTTGAAAGACTGCAACACGCTTTCTTGCTGACGCCATTGATCCAAAAAAAGAAATTGTAACAATTAAAATTGAAAATACTATTTTGTTCATGACTGGGCTCAACCTTTTTAGTTACTTTTTTCCACTCTGGCTTAACACTTTTTATGTGGAATAATCATTAGTGTTATAACAAAAATAGACCTCGATTCCAGCCCTCAATCTGGACTAGGCTAATTTTAGTAAAATTATTTAATTGAGGATCGAAATGTCAGAGGTATTGGTAGAGGTTTGGCGTGGTTCATTTTTGGAATGCCAGCACCGCGGGCATGCTGTAGTAGTAAATGCGATGGGTGATATTATTGAATTTTGGGGAAACCCAATGGAAGAGATTTTACCTCGCTCATCTAGTAAAATTTTACAAGCTTTACCGATGGTTGAAAGTGGTGCAGCAGATGCTTTTGGTTTATCACCTGCTCAATTAGCGCTTTCATGTGCATCACATCAAGGTGATCTAGTGCACACGTCAGCTGTCTCTAATTGGTTGTCTGCTCTAAACCTATCAGAAAATGATTTGCGCTGTGGGACTCATTGGCCAACAGGGAAAAAGACTTCAAACGAACTGGTAAAGTCTGATGAAAAACCGTGCCAAATTCATAATAATTGTTCAGGAAAGCATTGTGGGTTTTTAACGCTTAATAAACATTTGGCAGGCGATTCTGAATATGTAGATATAAATCACCCAGTTCAAAGAGCAGTTTTATTGGCGTTTGAAGAAATGACAGGGGAAATTTCATCAGGACATGGTATTGATGGCTGTTCCGCACCGAATTTCTCTACAAGTCTAAAAGGATTAGCGACCGCTATGGCTCGCATGGGTTCTGGAGCTCGGGGAAATGCCTCTATCCGGTTGGTAGAGGCGATGGCAAAGTATCCTTTATTAGTTGCTGGTGAAGGACGAGCTTGCACTGAATTGATGGGTGCTATTGGTGGGCGTGTTGTTTTGAAAACGGGGGCTGAAGGTGTATTTACTGCAATTTTACCAGATGAGGGCTTAGGTATAGCACTAAAAATTGAAGATGGTGCCACACGCGGTTCTGAATCTGCAATTGCTGCACTATTAGTTCGTTTGGGGGTGGCTAACAAAGCTCACCCCATGGTTCAAAAACGAATGTGCCCTACTTTAAAAAATGCTGCAGGCTTAATTGTGGGCGGCATCCGACCAGCTGAAGTTTTGTTGTAGACTAAAGTATAAGCTTTCAACATATTATTTGATTATCTAACCTATTTAGTTGCTATGATTAGTCTTGTATAAAATTTTTACTAGAATATTCTGAATATACATGTGGTACTTGAAGAATTTCTAGTAAAGATGTATTGCAACTACATGAACGAAATTAACGATATTGATGACAAGAAAAGATTACCGTGGCGGTTTACGGCGATTTTGATCTGTGCAGACTGATGTCTAGGCGCGTGATATCAATTACTTACCTATAAGCAAAATTCTAGCGGAGGAGACATTTTATGTCCGCACCTAAAACACTTTATGATAAAATTTGGGACGCACACGTAGCCCATGAAGCTGAAGACGGAACATGCCTTTTATATATCGACCGGCATTTAGTTCACGAAGTAACGTCTCCTCAAGCTTTTGAGGGTTTACGTATGGCAGGCCGCACCGTCCGGGCGCCAGATAAAACAATAGCTGTGCCCGATCACAATGTTCCAACAACAACGGATCGCGTGCAGGGCATTGATAACGAAGAAAGTCGTATTCAAGTGGATGCTCTTGATGTGAATGCTAAGGAATTCGGTATTCACTATTATCCAGTATCTGATGTGCGTCAGGGCATTGTACATATTGTTGGTCCTGAGCAGGGCTGGACACTGCCTGGAATGACTGTTGTTTGTGGAGATAGTCATACTGCTACGCATGGCGCATTTGGTTCATTGGCGCATGGCATTGGCACATCCGAAGTTGAACATGTTTTAGCTACACAAACTTTGATTCAGAAAAAATCAAAAAATATGAAAGTTGAAATTACAGGGTCTTTGCTTCCCGGTGTTACAGCTAAAGATATTACGATGAATGTAATTGGCAAAACGGGCACAGCTGGTGGAACTGGGTATGTAATTGAATACTGTGGTCAAGCAATAGAGGCTTTATCTATGGAGGGTCGTATGACCGTCTGCAATATGGCAATTGAAGGTGGTGCGCGCGCTGGCCTAATTGCACCAGATCAAAAAACATTTGATTATTGTAATGGTCGTCCAAACGCTCCAAAAGGTTCAGACTGGGACCTGGCTCTTGAAAACTGGAAAGGCTTATATACCGATGAAGATGCTAATTTTGATCAGATAATTACTATTAAAGCTGAAGATATTGCACCATCGGTAACCTGGGGTACATCGCCTGAAGATGTTTTGCCAATTGACGCGGTTGTTCCAGCTCCAGAAGACTTTAAAGGCGGTAAGATTGAAGCAGTAAAGCGTGCTCTGGCCTACATGGGTCTAACACCTGGTCAAAAACTATCAGATGTTGAAATTGACACTGTCTTTATTGGATCTTGTACGAATGGCCGCATTGAAGATTTACGTGCAGCAGCTGAAGTTCTAAAAGGGCAAAAAATTAAAAATGGAATGAGGGCAATGGTTGTTCCTGGTTCAGGTCTGGTCCGTGCTCAAGCCGAAGAAGAAGGTTTGGCTCAAATTTTTATGGATGCAGGTTTTGAGTGGCGTATGGCAGGCTGCTCTATGTGTTTAGCAATGAATCCTGATCAATTAGCTCCAGAAGAACGTTGTGCTGCAACTTCAAACCGTAACTTTGAGGGCCGTCAGGGCCGAGGTGGCCGTACGCATTTATTATCTCCAGCAATGGCAGCAGCAGCTTCTATTACTGGAAAGTTAACGGACATTCGAACATTCAATGGAGGAGCATAATGGAAAAGTTTACTAATGTTTCTGGAGTTGCGGCGCCTATGCCATTAGTCAATATCGATACTGATATGATTATTCCAAAACAATTTTTAAAAACTATTAAACGCTCAGGTTTAGGCGTAAATCTGTTCGATGAAATGCGTTACAATCTCGATGGTTCAGAAATTTCAAATTTTGTTTTAAATAAACCTGCATATCGTAATGCTGAAATAATTGTTGCAGGTGAAAATTTTGGATGTGGCTCCTCACGTGAGCATGCTCCGTGGGCACTAAAAGATTTTGGAATTTCAGTTGTAATTTCAGAAAGTTATGCTGATATTTTTTATAGTAATTGTTTCAAAAATGGTATTTTACCAATTATGCTTCCTAAGGAAGCTATAGACGTATTAATGGAAGATGCCTCCAAAGGTGAAAATGCACGCATTTCAGTTGATTTAGAAAACCAAACAGTTTCTGCAACAGATGGAACTGAATATATATTTGAAGTTGATGCATTTAAAAAACATTGTTTGATGAATGGTTTAGACGACATTGGGCTAACATTTCAAAAGATTGATGCAGTTGATGCGTATGAAAAAGCACAAATAGAAACTAAACCTTGGTTGTAATAACAAAATATTTAAATAACAAAGGGCTCTCTGGAGAGCCCTTTGTTGCTCAGTATTAATAGGCATCAATTGACGTATTAAAAATAAAGTATTTATTATGTGAAACCTCCAGTGACTTGAACCTTAGTCAGTGAGGTATTAACAATTCTCAAAATAGTTTTAGGAAAAAATTATGAATAATCCATCATTATTAATTCTGCCTGGTGACGGCATTGGTCAAGAAGTTATGGCTGAGGTACGTAAAGTAATTGACTGGCTTGGTCAAAAGCGTGATCTGAAATTTGACGTTTCAGAAGACTTAGTTGGTGGTGCTGCATACGATGTTCACGGTACGCCGTTACATGATGATACAATGGCCAGAGCACAAAGCGTGGATGCCGTATTATTGGGTGCTGTAGGCGGTCCAAAATATGATAATTTAGACTTTTCTGTTAAGCCAGAGCGGGGCCTTTTGCGATTGCGGAAGGAAATGGATCTATTTTCAAATTTACGTCCAGCCCAATGTTTTGATGCCTTAGCTGATTTTTCATCTTTGAAAAAAGAGCTAGTTTCTGGCTTGGATATTATGATAGTTCGTGAACTAACCTCAGGGTCTTATTTTGGTGAACCACGTGGAATATTCATAGAAGATAATAAACGTGTTGGTATTAATACGCAGCGTTACACTGAAGATGAAATTGACCGTGTTGCGCGAAGTGCATTTGAAATGGCACGCCGCAGAAATAATAAAGTTTGTTCGATGGAAAAAGCAAATGTCATGGAAAGTGGTATTCTATGGAGAGATGTTGTGACAGAAGTTCACGCAGCTGATTATTCAGATGTAGAACTATCGCACATGTATGCTGATGCCGGTGCTATGCAGTTGGTTAGGGCTCCAAAACAATTTGATGTTATTTTAACAGATAATTTATTTGGAGATCTATTATCAGATACAGCTGCAATGCTTACAGGATCATTAGGTATGCTTCCATCAGCCTCTCTTGGGTCCCCTATGGCAAACGGACGACCTAAAGCATTATATGAGCCTGTACATGGCTCTGCACCTGATATTGCGGGCCAAAACAAGGCTAATCCAAGTGCGTGTGTCTTAAGCTTTGCAATGGCCTTACGTTATTCTTTTGATCAGGGAGCAGAAGCAGATCGTTTGGAAGCTGCTGTTGAAAGTATTTTGGGTAAAGGCATTCGCACGGGTGATTTGATGCAATCTGATGGTGGTAAAGCAGTAAGTTGTACTGAAATGGGTGATGCAATTATTTTAGAACTAAATGCGACTCTTTAAACTAATAAAATGAGTATCTGGGGTGTGCAATTAGTGCGCCCTCTTCCCTTTTTTGCTACAGCGCGGTATAGGCGTTTTGTCTGAATTGGGACGTGTCCAAAATTTAACTTTTAGGAGACCTAAAATGGGTTACCGTGTTGTTGTCGTCGGCGCTACAGGAAATGTAGGCCGTGAAATTCTAAATATTCTTGATGAACGTCAGTTTCCGATCGATGCGATCGAAGTGCTTGCGAGTCGCAGGTCATTGGGAACAGAATGTATGCTTGGCGACAAAACTATGAAAACTAAGGATTTGGACACCTTTGATTTTACGGGTTGGGATATCGCATTGTTTGCAGTTGGCTCAGACGCAACAAGAAAATATGCCCCAATAGCAGCAGCGGCCGGTTGTATTGTAATAGATAATAGCTCTCTTTACCGCTATGATCCTCGAGTGCCTTTAATTGTTCCAGAATGTAATCCAGATGCAATAATGGGTTATTCAAATAAAAATATAATAGCCAATCCAAATTGCTCAACAGCTCAGATGGTTGTTGCACTAAAGCCTTTACATGATCGCGCTAAAATAAAACGTGTTGTTGTATCCACATACCAATCCGTTTCGGGTACAGGTAAAGAGGCAATAGATGAGTTATGGAATCAAACAAAAGGTAAATACGTCCCAGGACGAGAGGTTGAGGCAAAAGTTTATCCTAAAGATATTGCATTTAACGTGATCCCTCACATTGATGTGTTTATGGATGATGGATCTACCAAAGAAGAATGGAAGATGGTTGCTGAAACAAAAAAAATTATTGATCCTTCAATTAAAGTAACTGCAACTTGTGTACGTGTTCCAGTGTTTGTTGGTCACTCAGAAGCGATAAATATTGAATTTGAAGAATTTATTGATGAAGATGAGGTACGTGAAATTTTACGTGAATCTCCAGGCATCTTGGTTATCGATAAGCGTGAAGATGGTGGCTATATGACGCCGATTGAATGCGTTGGAGAATATGCTACTTACATTAGCCGAATTCGCCAAGATAGTACGATTGATAATGGTATAAATCTTTGGTGTGTTTCAGATAATCTCCGCAAAGGTGCAGCGCTTAACGCTGTTCAAATTGCTGAACTTTTAGGACGAAGAGTTCTAAAAAAAGGATAAATAATTATAATTTAAAAAAAGGACATCTGATTTTTTGGGTGTCCTTTTTATTTCTAATTTTTTATAAATATTATGAATTAAGATTAGATTGGGCAAAAGCTTCCAGTTAAAGGATCAAATTGCTCAAGCGTTCCATCACTGATATCTAAGATAACAGCATGTAAAGCTAGTTCTTCTGCATCAACAAGTTTAGACACAAATGGAAACGACATTAAATTGTCAATAGATGTCATAATACCTTCATGCTCTAAACGTTTAATTTGCTCAGCGTCTGTGCCACCCTCACTTGCAACTTTTTCATAGGTTGGGCGTAAGATATCCATCCATCGGCCAACAAAACTTGTAGTTTTTTCTAACTCAGGGGCTTTGCCTGAACACATATCATGACACCCTTGAATGCCTCCACATAGTGTATGTCCCATTACTATTAAGTTAGTAACACCTAAAGCGGTTACAGCATATTCTACTGCTGCTGAAGTTCCATGGTAATCTTCATTTGGAGCATAGGGTGGTACTAAATTAGCAATATTACGATGAATAAAAAAATCGCCAGTATCCGCACCAAAAATTGAAGTTGCGTGCACACGACTGTCACAACATGAAATTATCATCGTTCGTGGATGTTGGCCACCTTCTGCTAATCGTGCATACCATGCTTTATTTTCCTTAAAACTAGTAGCTTTCCAGCCATGATAACGACTTACAAGGCTACTTGGGAGTGGCGTGGTAGAGCTATTCATATTAAAATCTTTCACGGCTATAGTATTTTTGCTAAATTTAATTCTACTTTTCTATCTTGAGAAGTTCAATTGCCAATACCATTCTTTTTATCTTTCAATATTCATTCTAAATTATTTATGCAGTAACGTGTATAAACATTGCTTTCTAGGCTTTATTAAAATAGTTAGCATTGCTTAGATGCAAAAATAAGTTAGATTTCTCTGAAAACCGGAGTTTACTAATGATACCCAAATTTGCATTAAAATCAGAAATATCTATTCCCATACATGTAGTGGAAAGTGATAAACTAGATTTGCTAGTTGAAAAATTAGATATTAACGCGTGGGTAAAGGCAAACGCCTTTGTTGCGGATTTGGGGCAAATATTAATTTTACCAAATAGTAACGGCACAATTTCTTCAGTTTTGGTTGGTTGGGGAAAGAAATCTGTAAGATTGCGTGGACGACACCATATGGGATCTGTTGCACTTAAATTACCAAAAGGTACTTATGAAATTGTTTCGGGACTTTCAGGATTAGATTTAGAACATGCACATCTTGCATGGGTTTTAGCCGCTTATACTTTTGATCGATACAAGAAAAAACCAGGTTCATTAGCAATACTTAAAGCATCTGAATCAATTGATACAAAGCGTATCTTAATTGAAGCTGAAGGTGATTTTCTTACACGTGATTTAATAAATACGCCTAGTAATGATATGGGGCCAGATGCATTAGAAGACGCTTTCTGCAAGATTGCAAAAAAACATAAAGCCAAAGTTACTGTTATTAAGGGGGACGACTTATTAAAAAATAATTTTCCTATGATCCATGCTGTTGGACGTGCATCTGACCAGGCACCTAGGTTGCTAGATATGCGCTGGGGGAAAAAAAGTGACCCAAAGGTTACTTTGGTTGGAAAAGGCGTTTGTTTTGATACGGGAGGTCTAAACATTAAACCAACTGCTTCGATGGGCTTAATGAAAAAAGATATGGGTGGCTCAGCAACTGTTCTGGGTTTAGCCCATATGATTATGTCTCTTCAACTTAATGTGCATTTACGTGTGATTGTACCTGCTGTTGAAAATTCTATTTCTGCAAATGCATATAGGCCTCAAGATATTTTATTAAGCCGTAAAGGCCTGAGTGTTGAAATTAATCATACTGATGCAGAGGGACGTTTAGTTTTGGCTGATGCATTAGCCTTGGCTGATGAAGACAAACCTGATCTTTTAGTTTGTAATGCAACCTTAACAGGTGCTGCGCGAGTTGCTTTAGGTCCTGATGTACCACCTTTTTTTACTGATGATGATGAACTTGCCAATGAGATTGAAAAGGCTTCTATTTTTAGTGCTGACCCATTATGGAGAATGCCATTTTGGGACCCCTATGAAGAACTAATTCAACCAGATGTGGCAGATCTTGATAATGCGCCTAAAGGTGGCTTTGGGGGCGCAATAACTGCCGCACTATTCTTACGTAGGTTTGTAGTGCAAGCAAAAAGTTTTGTTCACTTGGATTTATATGGCTGGTGCCCAGTTGCAAAGCCTGCTCGCACACATGGAGGTGCATGCCAATCTGCACGTGCAATGTTATCGGTCATAGAGGCGCGGTATGAATAATATTTTTCGAGTATGTAAACCTGTGTGTAATATTTTGAATGAAACAAAAAGTGAATTACAACGCCAAATGCTTTTTGGAGATGGGTTTAAGGTAACTAAAATTATTGAAGGTTGGGCATACGGCAAGCGAATTGCTGATGATTATTCTGGAATTGTTGCTGAGGATAATCTGTCTAACTGGGTTAAGCCTACGAACCGAGTTTGTAGTTTGGGGGCACATATTTATTTAGATCCAAATATTAAAACAGTGCCCCTGATGCACTTGCCTTATCAATCTGAAATAACAGTTATTAATAAAAAAAATAGTTTTGTTGAATTAGATTCTGGTGTTTACATACCTCAAATGCAGATTGAACCCATTACTAATAAGAAAAATGATTTTGTAAAAGTTGCTGAGCGATATTTGGGAATACCGTATCTATGGGGAGGAAATTCTCAATATGGAATTGATTGTTCAGGTTTAATTTCCGCTGCTTTACGAGGTGCTGGGCTGAATTGTCCAGGTGATAGTATCGAGCAAGAAGCTGAGCTAGGTTATTTAATACAGTCAAACGCATCTTTATTACGTGGTGATTTAATTTTTTGGAGTGGGCATGTAGGTCTAATGCTAAATGATAGCTCAATGTTGCATGCAAACGCGCATCATATGGCCGTTACCTTTGAACCATTAAAAACTGTTAGGGATCGAGTCCTAAAGAATGGAGGAGGATTAATAACAGCAATTAAGCGGATTGCTATTAGTGCGAGCTAAGATAAATATTATTTTACTACTTTAATTAGCTTACGCTCTAAAATTTGGAGTACTAATTTTAAGTTAGAGCCTCTCTTTAAAATATGGCCATCCATACCAATGATACTATACATACCTTGTTTATCTTTAAGTTTTGGCCGTTTTTCTATAGTGTAAATAGGATGTTCTGCTGCGCGTCTAAAAATTGAAAAGATAGCAACTTCTTTTAAAGATGAAATTCCATAATCGCGCCACTCGCCAGCAGCAACCATTCGGCCATAAAGCGAGATAATGGAATTGAGTTCAGTCCTGTGAAAGTGGATACCATCTGTAGGGTTGCGGTTGACACCACCAGAAATAGGGACATGTTTGTTCATAACTATATTTTGCGTCAAGAAACATTAGAGTGCAAGTGGAGGATACTAAATGCGTGATTTTCATCTACCAGGACGCTCAGCTGTCTACGGTAAAAATGGTATGGTTGCTACGTCAAACCCACTATCATCAAAGGTTGCAATTCAAATACTAGAAGCAGGTGGAAATGCTGTAGATGCTGCAATCGCTGCTGCTGTATTGCAGGGATTATTGGAACCACAAATGACTGGTATTGGTGGGGATTGTTTTATTTTACTAAGCCCTGCAGGGTCTGAAGAAATAATCGCTTTAAATGGATCAGGCCGTGCACCAGCTGCATTAAATGCTACAGACATACGCGCGGCAGGACATTCTATAGTACCTACTGGCGGCGTAGAATCGATCACACTTCCAGGTGCAATTGATGCTTTTTGTAAGCTTAGTAATGATTATGGAAAGTTAGGATTAAAATCAAGTTTAGCACCAGCAATTCATTATATGAAAGCTGGAGTTCCAATTGCACCAAGGACTGCATTCGACTGGTCTTTAGCAGTAGATAACTTAAAAGGTTTAGCGCGTGATTTTTATCTTTTAAAAGGTAAGCCCCCGACTGCAGGACAAATGTTTACGGCTCCAATGCAAGCTAAAGTTCTAGAGGAAATAGCTCAAAAGGGCCGTGACGGGTTTTATAAAGGTGAAGTTGCTGAAGATATGGTTTCATCGCTTAATGCACTGGGCGGAGTTCACAGTTTAGATGATTTTTCTAATGTTTCTTGTGATTATGGGGATCCAATCTCTGGTAATTATGGAAATTTTGAAATGGTAGAGCACCCGCCGAATGGCCAAGGTGCAACAGCTATTTGTATGAACAATATAATGAATCAGTTTGATGTCGCCTCAATGGATCCATTTGGTATTGAGAGAACACACATAGAAGCGGAGGCGACTAAATTAGCCTATGACGCTAGGAATCGCTTTATAGCAGATAAAAGTGAACGATTGGATTATATGTTATCCATGGATACTGCTAAAAAATTAGCAACGCTTATTGATCAAAATTCTACTTTGAAAAATCCTGCTAAAATATCGGAAGCAGTCCATAAGGAAACTATTTGTTTAACTGTTGTCGATAAAGATTTAATGTCAGTTTCGATGATTTATTCTATTTTTCATTCATTTGGGTCTGGATTAGCGTCTTCTAAATTTGGAATAAACTTTCAAAATAGAGGTGCTGGTTTTACACTAGAGAAAGGTCATCCAAATGAAGCTTCAGGTGGCAAACGCCCAATGCATACAATTATACCAGGCATGCTTCGAGAAAAAGGTAAAGTTGTGATGCCTTTTTGTGTAATGGGGGGAGCCTATCAAGCTACTGGTCATTCTCGATTTGTATCAAACATAGTAGATTTTGGACTACAGCCACAGGCTAGTATAGATGCACCACGAAGTTTTGCTGATGGGGGGGGATTGAAGGTGGAAAGAGGTTATAGTGATGCTGTTCGTCAAGGTTTAACTGATTTAGGCCACAATGTGCTCATCCCAGAAGTTCCTATAGGCGGAGCTCAGGCGGTCTGGATTGACTATAAAAATGGTATATTGGTTGGTGCAAGCGATCCTCGCAAAGATGGTGCGGCACTAGGGTATTAATTCATACGCGCCGAAACATTATAACGTCCATTTAGCATTTCTCCAAACATTTCTTCAACTTCAGGATGATCAATAGGTTCACCAGAATCGTCAACTAATAGATTTTGTTCAGATACGTATGCAACATAGTATGATTCATCATTTTCTGCTAAAAGATGATAGAATGGTTGATCTTTGGAGGGGCGATGATCTTTTGGTATGCTCTCCCACCACTCATTTGTGTTTGAAAAAGTTGGGTCTATATCAAAAACTACGCCACGAAACGGGTGTTTACGGTGGCGAACCACTTGACCAATCGAGAATTTCGCACTGACTTCTAACATGAAAACCTATAGAATCTTTCAAGACTTCCTACGCTGAGATTGACAAACTGTCCACACTGCGTTTTGTAGGTTTTATGGAACTAATTTTGACTGTTTTACAAATTGTGGCACCTGTATTTTTACTTGCATCTATAGGTTTTGCGTGGGTAAAAGTTGGTTGGCGTTATGAAATTGAATTTGTCACAAGACTAGCCATGACAATATCTGTTCCAGCTCTAATTTTTGTAGCTTTAATGAAAGCGGATATCTCAGCAGACACGTTATCAAGTTTACTTTTATCTAGCGTTTTTGCTTATATAGTTTTGACAATCATCTTTTGGATTATTGCTAAATTAGCCAAATTGGATATGGCAACATTTTGGGCGCCGTTAATCTTTGGTAATACTGGTAATTTGGGCCTACCCTTGGCTATGTTTGCATTTGGTGAGGTTGGTTTAGGATATGCTGTAGTAGTATTTGCAGTAATGGCAGTAGGCTCGTTTTCCATTGGAGTTTGGATGGTATCTGGTGGGGGTAGTGTTACCAAAATATTCAAGGAACCAATGGTTTGGGCAACTTTGGCTGGAGCATTATTTTTAATTAAAGGATGGCAAACCCCTCAATGGACTACGAACACATTAGAGTTGATGGGGCAGATGGCAATTCCGCTTATGCTAATTACTTTGGGTGTTGCATTGGCTCGCTTAAAAATAACAACAATTTCACGTGCAGTTATTTTATCAATTATAAAACTAATTGTTAGCATTGGTACTGCCTGGGTTATTGGGAGTTACTTTGGATTGAACGATATCGCATTTGCTGTTTTGGTTGTACAAATAGCCACTCCCGTTGCGGTAACATCATACTTATTAGCGCAAAAATATGGAGCTGATGCTGACGAAGTTGCAGGGTTAGTAATTGCCTCAACAGTCCTGTCCGTAATGGCATTACCGGTATTGTTAGCAGTATTACTTTAGGGTAAAGATTGAGGAATTAAATTATAAAAGACCAGGATGCGCAGTATGAGGAAAATTGGGCTTATATTAATTTTAGCCAGTATTGCTTTGAGCTCTTGCTCTGGGTTGAGAATAGATCCACCGAGTAATTTAAATAATGCATGTTCAATCAAGAAAGAACGTAAATCTTGGTATAGGTCTATGGTACGTGCTGAACGTCGTTGGGGTGTGCCTGTGCCTGTTATGATGGCAACTATTTATCAAGAAAGTAAGTTTACTGGTACTGCAAAAACCCCATATGAGTGGAAATTAAAAATTATCCCAATGGGGCGTCGATCCTCTGCCTATGGATTTGCTCAAGCTTTGGATGGAACTTGGGATTGGTATCGCCAAGAGACTGGAAATCGTTTTTCAAGGCGTAGTAGCTTTAGCGATGCTGTTGATTTCATGGGTTGGTATATGGATAAATCATACAAGCGAAACGGAATTTCTAAAAGTGATGCATACAATCAATATTTAGCTTATCATGAAGGACACACAGGATTTAAGCGGGGAACATATCGTAAAAAGGAGTGGTTAATGCGTGTAGCTAGAGCTGTCCAAAAGAAGGCTGTATCATATAGCTCACAATTGGCGCGGTGTACCTAATTTACGTCTGGTTTATCCATAGAGATACTAAACAAACTCCACGGTAGGAACTTTTGTTCATGCAATTTTCCCAGAATAATTGTTGTTTTTTGATTGGATTGATCTACGATAGTCCACCGGCGTAAAGTTGTTGGGTTGCTACTAAAAGTCATTTCAACTTCACCAGGCACTTTACCCTTGGGGTCACGCACTATAATAATTGTATGTTCTTTTTTTTCAATATGTTTTGAAACCATACCATTGTTTTTCAGATCTACATTTTTTTGTATTAAAAGTTTTAAAGGTGTCTGCTTCAATGGAAAAACTGCCGGTCCACTTTTAGATTTATCATCATAAATAGCAACAGTACCAGAGCTGGCTATAACAAGTGCATTATTTGGTGAAGCGTACTCAAGCCTTAATCTTCCAGGACGTTTTATATATAATTGACCATCGTCTTGTGAGCCATCTGAATTGATTTGTGTGAAGTTAGCTTTAATCATTGGTAAGTTATTTATATAAGCGCTTAAGCTGGTTAGAGAAATTTTTTCAGCTAGAACGGGTGTTATAAACAGAAAAGCAGAGGCTGCTATTGATAGGAATGTTATGTATTTATTCATGAGTTTAAGATAATCCCTGCTACGTCTAAATATAAGAAGCAATTTTTAAATATTTTATATGAAAAACCTACTGTTAATCATAATCATTTTCAGGCAGAAAAATTTCACGTTTTCCAATGTGATTTGCTGAAGAAACAACTCCATTGTCCTCCATTTCTTCAACTATTTTTGCGGCTTTGTTATAACCAATAGATAATTTCCGCTGAATGTAAGATGTTGAACATTTACGATCATGGGCAACAATTGCCACAGCTTGGTCATATAATTGTGTTTCTTTGTCCGCATTACCGCCTAAACCTAAAATACTATCTAGATTTGACGCTTTTTCGTCGTCAGGCCCTTTAACAACACCACTAACATATTCAGGCGGTCCAAAAGATTTTAGATGGCTAACGATTAGTTCAACTTCTTCGTCAGACACGAATGGTGCATGAATACGTGTAATTTTTCCACCACCAGCCATGTAAAGCATATCGCCCATACCCAATAATTGCTCAGCACCCATTTCACCTAGAATTGTACGGCTGTCGATTTTTGATGTTACTTGAAATGAAATTCGCGTTGGAAAGTTTGCTTTAATTGTTCCAGTTATAACATCTACTGATGGGCGTTGTGTTGCCATTATTAAATGAATTCCAGATGCACGTGCCATTTGTGCTAAGCGCTGAATACAAGCCTCAATTTCCTTACCGGCTACCATCATTAGATCAGCCATTTCGTCGACTACAACTACGATAAAAGGTAACTTTACTGGTTTGAAGGTTTCAGTTTCAAATATAGGCGCGCCAGTATTATCATCAAAACCAGTTTGAACTGTACGCTCAAAATCATTATTTTTAGCTAAAGAATCTGCCACACGACTGTTATATCCAGAAATATTACGAACGCCCATTTTGGACATTTTGCGATATCGCTCTTCCATTTCGCCAACTACCCATTTTAAGGCAACTACTGCTTTTCGAGGGTCTGTAACTACAGGAGATAAGAGATGAGGTATGCCATCATAGACCGATAATTCTAACATTTTTGGGTCAATCATAATCATACGGCATTCATCGGGTGATAATTTATACAATAATGATAATAGCATCGTATTAATTGCGACAGATTTACCAGACCCAGTTGTACCAGCAATTAATAGATGAGGCATTTTAGCTAGATCAGCCACCTCAGGAATTCCGGCAATATTTTTTCCTAAAGCCAAAGGTAACCCGTGTTTACCGTCTCCAAAATTGCGTGCAGATAAAATTTCTCGCAATAATACGGTTTCGCGATGATCGTTTGGAAGTTCTATACCGATGACGGTGCGGCCTGGAACAGTAGAAACTCGAGCGGCCAAAGCGGACATTGAGCGTGCAATATCGTCGGCTAGACCTATAACCCTGCTTGCTTTTAAGCCTGGTGCTGGTTCTAATTCATACATAGTAACAACTGGGCCGGGCCGAACAGATACAATTTCGCCCTTAACGCCATAATCATCGAGTACATTTTCCAACATACGTGCATTTTCTTCTAACGCTTCATCAGAAAGCTGCTGCCGCACAATAGTTTTTGGGCTCTCTAAAAGATTTAATGCAGGCCGTTCATATGCGATAGTACTTTCAGAAAATAGTGTAGGTTGGGCTTCTGATTTGGCCCGACTGCTTTGGGGAATTGGTTTTGTAGATGGATATTCTACCATAGATTTTGGTGTAGGTGGGCGCATTAAAATTGGCTCTTTACGTTCCGTTGTTAGTGGCAATTCAGAACTGTCTTCCCCACTAGCTATGGCATCATAAAATCCAGCATCAGGTGGTGTAGCGATTTTTATATCTACAACAGGTTCAATCACTGTCATCGGAGCATCTCGGCCACTTTGTAATTTTTTCTCGTGAACAGCTTTTTGTATACGACGAGTTACGCGATCTAAATGTTGGTCAGTGTCTAAGGTAGCAGCTGGGTTCAATCCATTATTTTTTGTAGAAGCTTCTTTCTCATTACCATTGAAAATTGGAATTGATGTAAACAGTGCCTTAATTTTCTTTTCTTTAAGCTTTTGGGGCTGAATATTTTCGGAACTAGTTATATTGGGTCGTAATACTTGATCGCCATTACTTTTTAGGTTTTCATAGGCCTCTTTTTTATAAGGAGAATAAATTTTAAACCTATTTGATCCTATTTGCGTAAACGTTCTCAAAACTTTTAAAACAGTAACTAAGATTAAAAATATTCCACGCCATGCACGCTGCAGAATATTTTTTATTTCATCGAGACTAAAGCCAAGTGAAAATAAGCCTATCAAAATTGTAAGTATTCCTAAAGATATAGAAATTGATTTTACCCAGATAGTTAAATCAATTGGGTTTAAATCCAGTAATATTTCTAGAATAGCGTCTCCTGCAAACCCCCCCAGAGAATAACTGTATGGCCAACTATTTGGTGTAACATTGGTGGCAAGGAATACAGCACAAAAAGCGGAAAATACGGGTAAAAAAGCTCCACGGCGCAAAAGTAAATAATTATTTTTATGTAAGGTCAAACGAATGCCCCACACTAGAAGTGCTAATGTAAATGTCCATGATGCCCAACCAATGGCCAGCATAAGTGTTCCAGCATAAGATGCTCCAACAAAACCCATTTTATTTTGAATTTCACCTGAGGTAGAATTTAGAAAGTTTGGATCGTTTGGTGAGTGACTCCATAGTGATATCGCAGTTAAAATTGCTAAAGATATAAGAACTAAACCAAGAAACTCAATACCACGCTTGCGAAAAGCTACTTTTATTTTTGTTTCCAATAATGGTCTCTGTGACCGTGTGTTATTTACCATACTCATATCTTAAACAAACTTTCACGAATTGTCTGCATACCACGTTTAGTATCTTCAAGGGGAGCGACCATCGCAACACGTATATATTTTTCCCCAGGATTTTTAGAATTCACATCTCTACTAAGGTAAGCGCCAGGCAATACCCGAACACCTGTTTCTTTCCATAACTTTAAGGTTGCAGCCTCACCATTAGCAACCGGTAGCCATAAGAAAAAACCTGCTTGAGGTGGGTTATACCCTGGAACTGATGCAAATATTTCATCAGCAACTCTAAATTTCTCTTGATAAAGCAAACGATTTTTAATGACGTGCTCTTCATCTGACCAAACAGCTGTAGCAACTGCCTGTAGTGGGGTTGGGTTTGGTGCGCCAGAATAATTTCGTAATTGCTTCATGGCTGCAATATTTTTGGGACCACTAGCAGCAAATCCAGAGCGTAATCCGGGTAAATTAGATCTTTTTGATAGAGAATGAAAAACTACAACCCTTTCAGGATCGGCACCAATCTCACGGGCCACTTGTAGCGCACCAATTGGTGCAGTATCACGATATATTTCCGAATAGCACTCATCAGCAAAAATTTTGATATCATACTTTTCTGCAAGTTGAATTAATTCAACCCAATATTCGTAGCTAGCCACAGCTCCCTGTGGGTTAGTTGGTGAGCATAAAAATAATATACTAGTTTGGTCTAGTGTATCTTTTGGTAATCCTGCGTAATCAGGCATAAAGTTATTTTCTTTATATGCTGGAACAAAAACTGGCTCTGCTCCAACTGTAACGGCGCCAACCGCATAAACTTGGTAAAAAGGGTTGGGTATTAAAACTTTGGTTTTCTTCCCAAACTTAGTTTCAGGAGACAGCGCTATCTGAGCATTAAACAACCCTTCACGTGTGCCATTGAGCGTGATGATTTCACTCTCTTCGGTAACTGTAATCCCGTAGCGTCGATTTAACCACTTAGAAATTGAAGCTAATAACTCTGGTGTGCCGTCATTACTTGGATATTTATTAAAACCTTTAATATTATCTATTAATATATCATTAACAAAAGAAGGAAATGTATGTTTTGGTTCGCCCAAAGACATATGCAATACTTCTCCACCTGCTGGATGGGAATCTAGCAGTGCGCGTAAACGCGGGAATGCATAAGCTGGCAGGTTTGAAAACCGCTCGGGGAAATCCATTTGTGCCTCATTTTTAAGGGTCTAACGCCCGTTATTTTTATTATACTTTATTTTAATGGCTAGGCCAAACCAATAATAACTATAAATTAGATTCAATTTTTGCGGCTATATCTAATAGATTTAATTCTGTTTTTGGGGCTCCCATAATCATAAAGCCACATGAGGCTATTGGAGTTGGTAACGTGATTGAACATAATCCTAACATGTTGGCAATTCGCGTATTGCGTAGGGCTAATAAATTTGCACGCCTATAGTATTCACTATCTATTAATAATTTTTTTAGATTTGGCGGTAGAAGTGGTGAAGATGGTAAGATTACAGCATCAAAATTTATAGTTAACCTCGCCCAATCTGCGCGGGCTTTTTCCATAAAAAGCCATGCATTTTTATAGGCATCCTTTGTAACAGTCTTGCCCGCCATAAAACGGTCTAAAATTTCTGGAAACATTTTCTCTCCTTTCATTTCTAACACATCACCCCAAGTAGCATAAGCTTCTTTTGTGAAAATAACTCCAGCTAGAGATAGGAGTTCGCTTAAAACTGGAAAACCTTCTTCAATAATTTCGATGTCACTTTTAACTAATTTTTTGCACGCATCATTAAATGCAGCCATTGGTATGTCTTCAACGTCATCTTGAGCAACGCTAGTTAAAGTCATTAACTTTAATGACTTTGGGGGCACCAACGGAGTTGGAGGTTGATTTTTTAATATTGCATAAATTAACGAGGCATCTTCAACGCTTCTGCATAGAGGCCCTACAGTATCAAATTTTGGGCATAATGGGACAACACCAGATAATGAAATGTCCCCACTGGTAGTTTTTAACCCAACTAAATCATTCCAAGCGGCTGGTATTCTGACTGAACCACCAGTATCAGAACCAATAGCTATTGGCGCTAAATTAAATGCTACAGAGCCTGCTGCTCCAGAAGATGAGCCCCCAGAAACAGCATTCAAATCGTTTTTACATGGTGTGGTTTGCTTTATCGGATTTAAGCCAAGCCCTGAAAATGCTAATTCTGACATGTGCGTCTTGCCCAAACATACCATACCAGCATTTGAAGCATGTTTTAAAACTACAGCATCTTCATCAGGTATTCTTCCTGATAAAATTTCTGAACCAGCCTCAGTGTTTATATCTTTGCTGTCAAATAAATCTTTCCATGAAATTGGGACACCATCTAACAAACTCAAGCGTTGACCTGATATTGCACGAGCTTCTGCAGATTGGGCTTCCTGCATAGCGCGCTCTTGAGTAACGTAGGTATAAATACGCTCACTCATTGGGTGATTTGAAATGGCATCTAAATATGTTTTTACTAATGCAGTAGGAGATATTGATCCATTTTCAATGCCACGGCCCAAATTAGAAGCTGTCATTTTTAACCATGTTTGTGACATTATTTATTTCCTTTTTTAAATACTTTAGCGACGGATTGTAGCGTGGACAATCCTGACAATTTATAGATAGTGAAGGTATGAATTATGACACAGATATTTTGATTGTAGGTGGTGGCTTAATTGGCAGTGCTTTGCCAATTGCATTAGCAAGTGTTGGGTTTAACATTATAGTAATTGACCAACAATCTAATAAATTAAAAAAAGCACGTAATTTTGACGGGCGCGCTTATGCTTTATCACATGCATCGGGTCGAATGTTAAAGGTGCTTGGTATATGGGACCATATACATGAAAATACCCAACCAATTTTAGATATTAAAGTTAGTGATGGCCGTGCAGGTGAGGGAGCGTCAGATTGGCATGTGCATTTTGACCACCAGGAACTGGAAGAAGGCCCAATGGGGCATTTGTTAGAAGACCGCTATCTACGTGAGGCTCTTCGGAATATTATCTCAGAGACGCCACAAATTAAATATCTAAGTGATACCGAAGTGGTTTCACAAGCTGTTGATGCGCTTGGCAGTACTGTAATCTTGATGGATGGTCGTAATTTGCGTGCGCGTGTGTTGATTGGTTGTGATGGGCGTAGCTCACAGGTTGCAACTCGTGCTGGTATTGATCGCAGTGGCTGGCAGTACAACCAGACTGCATTAGTCTGTGCAATATCTCATGAACAACCTCATTGTGGTGTTGCGCATCAGTTTTTTACCCCCTCGGGCCCATTAGCAATCCTACCATTGCCAAATAACAAATGTTCTATTGTTTGGACTGAAGCTGCAAGTCGGGCTGAACATATTAATGCTATGAATGACGCTGATTATTTGAAGGCTTTAATGCCATTTATTGGTGATTTTTTAGGTAAAATTGAATTAGTGGGTGATCGCTTTAGCTATCCACTAAGCTTATCATTGGCTGAAAATTTTGTTTTGGACCGTATAGCTTTAGTTGGAGATGCAGCACATGGGATACACCCTCTGGCAGGGCAAGGTTTAAACTTAGGCTTAAAAGATATAGCTACACTAACCGAGGTGCTGGCAATTGCACAGCGTCGCGGTGAGGATATTGGCACTAAGCCTGTTCTAGAGCGCTACCAGCAGTGGCGGCGATTTGATACGTCTGCTATGGCTGCAGCGACTGATGGGTTAAATAGATTATTTTCTAATGATAACTCAATTTTACGGATTGCGCGGGATATTGGATTGGCGAGTGTTAATTCGAATCCAAGTCTACGTCGAGGCTTTATGCGGCATGCTGCAGGGTTGTCTGGTGAATTGCCAATGCTATTACGTGGCCAAATAATTTAATCAATTTCCCTAGCTTCACTAGGTAACATTACAGGAATTCCATTCCGTATAGGATACGCTAACTTAGCACTTGTAGAAACTAGTTCTTGAGATTCTTGATTATAAGACAGTAGGCTAAATGTAATAGGGCATACTAATATTTCTAACATTTTTGGATCAATTTTTGTCACTGTACCTTACCCATCGTGCCGCTTTCTTCACGCAAAGCAAATTCCATTAGAGTTAGCAGAGTTTCGCGCCGTGTTAAAAGTGATGGTGCTTCCAGGAGGGCTTGTTTCTCCTCTGGTTCAAATGGGCATAGCATTGATAATGAGTTTATCAAAAGCATATCATCTGCATCTTTTAAACTATCCCAATCTGTGGAAAGCGCCATTGTTTTAAAGTATTTTTCTAAAACTATTAAAAACTTTTCTCTATCAAAGCTTAGGTCATCTGAGGGTGAAATAAGGTCATCGCTAAAGCTACTCCAGTTCACGTCTGCAGTTTGATAAGAAAGAAAGCCATCAATAAGATTTGTAACTCTAAAACGGCTGATACCCGTAAGGGTAATCATATAACGGCCATCAATTGTCTCAGAGAAAGAGGTTAAACGCCCTGCACACCCAATTTGGTGTACTCTATTGGCCCCACTTATATGATCTGGTGCTAAGGGCTGAATCATACCTATCAGCCGATGATCTGATTTCATTGTATCGTCAAGCATAGACAAATACCTAGGTTCAAAAACATTCAAAGGTAACCTTGAATGAGGAAGTAATAATGCACTGCTTAGTGGAAACAATGGGATGCAGTTTGGGAGTGTTTTTAAATTATACATTTAGCTAATCTAGATCAAATATTGGTTCAGGCAAATAGCATTGATGCAAGTTGTCGTCGTCCTGTTAATGTTATGGGATCTTCGCCACCTAAGCTATCAAAAAATTTGAATAATTGCTTGCGGGCAGCATCTTCATTCCATTCCCTATCTTTACGAAAAATAGTTAATAACTCCTGTATAGCTTCTTTGGGATCACCGGCTGTAAATAGAGCTAAAGCAAGATCGTAACGAGCTTGATGGTTATCCTCATTATTTTCTAGTAAGGAGCGCAGATCACTCGTTTCGCCTAACCCTGCAGCTTGTTGAGATAATTCTAATTGGGCACGTAAGGCAATAACTTCGGGGCTATTGACTAAGTTAGCGGGAATATTTTCTAACATCTCATTAGCCTCAGTGACCTTACCTGCCCCAGTTTGGGCATTAAATAACCCTACAAATGCTATCGCACTTTTGGGGTCTTCATCCAAGATAGCGGCGAATGTTTCAGCGGCATCAATGTACTCTTTGGCAGCTAACATTTCATCTGCTACTGCAATTGCTTCAGATAAATCACCTTTGTCATCGCCAGCCTGATCTGCTATTTTTTGAACGAATTCTTTTAATTCAGATGGTGATTTGGCACCCATAAATCCATCTATAGGTTGTCCGTCAATAAAAGCAAATACTGCTGGAATAGATTGGATGCGCATTTGGGTTGCTAATGTTTGGTTCTGGTCAATATCGACTTTTACCATTTTAACTTTACCTGATGCTGCCTGCACTTCAGCCTCTAATGCTGGGCCAAGAGTTTTGCACGGGCCACACCATGGAGCCCAAAAATCTACTATAATTGGTGTAGTTTTAGATGCTTCTATAACGTCATCCATAAAGGTGTCTTCGTTAACGTCTTTGACTAAGCTATTATCAATATTTTTATTTTTAAGTTCTAACATAAATCACCTTCAAAATTTCAATTATGGCTTAGTCGCTAAATTAAGGTCAAGCAACCCTAGAGATCAAATGTCGCAAATACTGGAGCATGGTCACTTGGTTTTTCCCAGCCTCGCGCATTTTGTAAGATGCGACTTCCACTCGCTGTTGATGCAATGTCAGGAGTTGCCCAAATATGATCTAACCGGCGCCCCTTATTTGCTTCATTCCAATCACGTGCGCGGTATGACCACCAAGAGTATAATAACCCCTCTGGTATATCTTGCCTCGTAATATCAATCCAATTAGCTGAAGACTGAACTTCACCTAAAGCCTCAATTTCGATGGGAGTGTGGCTAACAACCTTTGTTAATTTTTTATGATCCCAAACATCATCTGTGCGTGGGGCAATATTTAAATCACCAACTAACACAGAGTTTTTAGGTTGTATTTTTATAAAATATGCCCTCATTTCAGCGAGATAATCTAATTTTTGGCCAAACTTTTCATTTATATTTCGATCTGGGATGTCCCCACCTGCAGGTACATAGAAATTATGAACCGTCATACGATTATCAATACTAGCCGCGATATGGCGTGCGTGCCCAAGAGAAGCAAAATCTTGGCGGTCAGCCTCCTCTATTGGTAAGCGCGAAAGTATAGCTACCCCGTTATAGCCTTTTTGACCATTGGCGATTAAGTATGAATATCCAAGTTGAGAAAATTTCTCTGTTGGAATTTTATCTACTGGGCTTTTGCATTCCTGCAGGCATAAAACGTCGGGGGCTTCTTCTACAAGTAATTTACAAACTATATCTTCGCGCAATCGAATTGAATTGATGTTCCATGTGCAAATAGTGATGGACATTTAAATGACCTTTGATTTTAAAGAAACGTATTTTTGAATTTGCATTATTCAAAGACTATAGGTTAAGTAGATAGCCGATATCCACCTGATTCTGTGATTAAAAAACGAGCTTTAGATGGGTCTGGCTCAATTTTTTGGCGAAGTCGATAGATATGTGTTTCTAATGTATGTGTTGTTACGCCTGCATTATAGCCCCATACTTCATGTAGAAGAGTGTCGCGGGCAACAATTTTTTCTGGTGATCTATAAAGAAACTTTAAAATATTTGTTTCTTTCTCTGTCAGGCGAATTTTCTTGAGCTCTTCTGTAAGCAACATCTTTGCAGCTGGCTTAAACGTATAAGGGCCAAGGTTAAAAACTGCATCTTCAGATTGTTCATGTTGCCGTAGTTGTGCACGTAAACGGGCCAATAAAACAGGAAATTTAAAAGGTTTAGTAATGTAATCATTTGCACCAGAATTAAGACCATATATGGTATCTGCATCTGTATCTTGAGCGGTTAGCATAACAATTGGGCACTTTACATTACGTTGTTTCATTAACTTACATAATTCACGCCCATCTATATCAGGAAGACCAACATCAAGAATTACTAGGTCAAATAGTGCGTCATTTACTTGGTTTAAAGCTGAAGTGCCATCTTCCGCTTCATGTACAGTAAACTCTTCAAGCAGAAGTATCTGATAAGCTAATGCTTCACGTAAGTCAGCATCATCATCAACAATTAGAATTTTCTTTAAAGATCTCATATTTAATACCATTATGTTTAAAAATACATTAATTGTTTTTAAAATTAGAACAAGGAATTGAATGGCCTATTCACGGTCTCGTGTCAAAAATTTGTCAAATGTTTCATATTTTGTTTTTCTGCAATATACGGCACAATGAAATTATAAGAATTGAAAGAACTAACTAACATGTCAATTGGGTTAACAGCACTAGAGCGAATAGCGCGCGCACGATCAAATTTTCGTATGGGAGTGGGAGTAGTTCTTTGCTCAGGTGAAGACCAATGGCTAGCTGCTCCCTCTGAAACTGTTACGGCAGAACGCTTTCTGGCTATGCGAAAAATGGGTGTGATGGAGCTTACAATTACTGATTGGCGCGCGCAAACGTTATCTACTTGGGCAACAGATGGTGACATAGCGCGTTTGGCCTTGCCTCAAGATAAAGGATTAGACTGGGTGCGTTCAGTTTGTGATCCAAGCGATGATCTTAATACCCCGCTTAAGGGGCCGTTTACTCCAATCTTTGGGGGGATTGTAGAAGCTCACCGTACTGCCTTAGCAATATGTAAAATGGCTCTTCTGTTGCCCTCTGCAGTTCTGGTTAATGTTTCAGGCCAGGATTTGCAGGGTGTAGATCTCATTGATTTAAAACTAATATCTAAAGCGATGGAAGGTTCTATTAACCAATTAACTGAAGTATCAGTTGCAAATGTGCCATTAAAAGTCTCAAACGCAAGTCGTGTTCATGTTTTTCGCCCTCAAGATGGGGGTGAGGAACATTATGCAATCGAAATTGGGAATCCAGAGCGTAATGTGCCAGTTCTTTCTCGCTTACATTCTGCATGTTTTACTGGTGATTTAATGGGTAGTCTGAAATGTGATTGTGGGCCACAATTGCATGCGGCACTTGAGGGTATTACTTCAGATGGCTCAGGTGTACTTCTTTATATGAACCAAGAGGGTAGAGGAATTGGCCTTGCAAACAAAATGCGAGCTTATCAACTGCAAGATCAGGGGTTTGATACTGTGGAGGCTAATCACCGCCTTGGATTTGAA
>Ga0209711_10001016_pt1 | contig 28191 bp, 20 predicted proteins | sample ArcticOcean_MG_C_7_FD_187441 | JGI IMG/M metagenome (GOLD analysis project Ga0209711, IMG submission 187441) | Marine microbial communities from western Arctic Ocean - ArcticOcean_MG_CB11_88 (SPAdes) (version 2) | ecosystem: Environmental > Aquatic > Marine > Oceanic | place: Arctic Ocean...
CTCCGGCGGGGAAGCAGTCGGAAACCGGAGGTCTCCGGCTGCAATCACGATTGGCGTTACCTACTGGATTGCTCCCGTAACGGCTAATCTGTGCACGCTGGGAATTCTTCGACTAATTTGGGTATAGTATTGCCGCGGTGCCTGCGGAGACCCACAGCCCTCTCGTACAGAATGCCGGCCGGGTGCCTTTTGACACAAGTTGAACGTCAATGACAGTATCGGAGATCCAGATCGGTATCTTGTGATAATTCATGATGCAATAATCCACTACTGTGGCCATTTAAAATCCCACTATGAGGCGTTCTTCTGTCTATTGAGTTCCGACAGCTCGCGCCTCGTTGATTTGCGAGGCCCGATCCAATCAAATGCCAATCCCGGAGCCGTCGTGGGGCTCCGGTGGGTTTTCAGAGGGTTAGCTCTCCGGCGGGGAAGCAGTCGGAAACCGGAGGTCTCCGGCTGCAATCACGATTGGCGTTACCTACTGGATTGCTCCCGTAACGGCTAATCTGTGCACGCTGGGAATTCTTCGACTAATTTGGGTATAGTATTGCCGCGGTGCCTGCGGAGACCCACAGCCCCCTCGTACAGAATGCCGGTCGGGAGCCTTTTGACACAAGTTGAACGTCAATGACAGTAGCGGAGATCCAGATCGGTATCTGGTGATAATTCATGATGCAACAATCTACTACTGTGGTCATTTAAAATCCCAAATCACGACGAGGTGATTGGTGTCTAGTCAATGGGCGTCTCAACAATCGTCCGACATACCGCGCCTCGTTGATTTGCGAGGCGCTGAGCCAATCGAAGGCCAATCCCGGAGCCGTCGTTGGGCTCCGGTGGGTTTTCAGAGGGTTAGCCCTCCGGCGGGGAAGCAGTCGGAAACCGGAGGTCTCCGGCTGCAATCACGATTGGCGTTACCTACTGGATTGCTCCCGTAACGGCTAATCTGTGCACGCTGGGAATTCTTCGACTAATTTGGGTATAGTATTGCCGTGGTGCCTGCGGAGACCCACAGCCCTCTCGTACAGAATGCCGGCCGGGAGCCTTTTGACACAAGTTGAACGTCAATGACAGCAAAATAGCTCTAAATATGGAAACCCCCGATTAGTAATAATGAAATATACGCCCATACGAAACCATTTTGCTGGCACCCTGAGGGCTTACTCGGATCTGGTCCTGTCGGGTTTGTCAGGTGAGACCGTGACGATCAACCCCTCGCGGACTTCTTCATTTCCCCATCCCCCGGGGCCGTTTAAGAGAATTGTATCCTTCGCCACCCCCCGGCATCCAGATGAAGCCCCTGATGGCCTCATCCAGGTGCTCCTGGAACACCTTTCCGAGTATCACAGCCTCTAACATTCTGATGAGAGGAATATTCCGACGTACATTTTCCATGGTGAACCTGCGCACCCATGCACTAAATCGTGTGTACGGCTTCTGAAAGTTCAAAAGGCCGCCGCCGGCGGACGGGCCTATTCCCAACTCTCGCAGGACGTTTGCACTGTTTGGAAACTGGCTGTCGTCGCCAAAAATCGACTCGAACATACGTGCATCGACTGCTTCTCGTTCTTTTTGCGTTAGAATTCTCTTCTCGCCGCGCTTATATTCTTCTTCGGTGTCCTTGAGGAGCGCTCTGCTTTTGGCGTTATCGTCCATAGCCCATCTCAAATCCACGCTCTTTGTGAACTTCCTGTACGCACCAGACTCATCAGTGGACGGCAGGCGCCTTACGCGCACGTACGTGGTCACTTCGTACTGCCCGTCCGCTGTTTGCTGGACCTCCAGCTCTGCGTCTACACGCCCAGCGAAGAGCACATCGCTCCCGGTGCGAATGCGCGCTTTGTACTCCCTGTACCCCACGACTGGCATATATTCAAACAAGTCTCTGTACAACTCGTCGAGAACACCGGTGGCCATTTCGACCGACGCTTCGGCTGCTATACGTTCTGCGTCCGAAACGCCGAGCTGCAAGAGGCCACGGAGCACGTCGTCCTCATTCGCCCGTAGAACAAGTCTTCCGATGGCGAGCTCGCCTAAGAAAGGCAGGCGTTGCATTGTCTTTGACGTACAAACGTTCACGCGTGATATCTTCCGACACGCGGCGCGTGCGTCCGAACCCACTGCCCGGCCGGCGGCCGGAAGTACTCCAATCGCGATTAAGTGTCCTACTATCTGACCTTGTCATGGATTCCCCGTCCGGTCTCGTCAGTAAGCGAGCCGGACCCCACGGCCGCAGACAACCCCTGGACGAGGACTTTCGCTGCAAGCACCACGACCGAGCCCACCCCGCTGACTCCGACAAGACGAGAGAGGAACAACAAACCGAGTGATGTTCGCCGCCCTCTCCGACGGCGCGCAGCTGCCCGAGCGCGGGTCCGCGCTTGCCGCCGGGTACGACATACGGGCAGGCGCGGACGTCGTCGTCGGTGCCTGGGAGCGCAGATTGGTTCCGACGGGCCTCAAGATCGCCCTGCCGCCGGGCACCATGGGCCAGATACGCGGCCGCTCGGGCCTCGCCGCGAAGAGCGGCATCTTCGCGTTCCACGGGACCCTGGACGAGGACTTTCGCGGCGAGGTGCACGTGCTCCTGATCAGCATGACCGGTCAGCCGTTTGAGGTCAGGAAGGGAGACCGGATCGCCCAGCTGGTCGTCTGTCCGCTCTTGCATCCGGTTATACAGGTGGTGGACAGCTTGCCAGTGTCCGCCCGCGGGGGAGGCGGATTCGGCTCGAGTGGGATCTTGTGAGGCCCGCGGGAAGGCAAATTCTGGGATCGCCCGAGCTAAGTTTGTAACGCAAAAACCCGACTTGTGATCGAAACCATGGATCATTTTGCCGAACTCGAGGCCGCGCTCGAGTACCAAAAAGAAATCGAGCGCGGCGAGGAGCCCGAGGTGGTGCTCCTCGAGGGGGGGGACTTCCACGTGTGCACCTTCGGTCGGTGCCCCTTTGCGAGCATCGACCAGGAAACCAAACAGCACGTCTGCACGCTCTCTGGATTGACGTGGGTCGGAGCGCTCGTCGCCGAGCACGACCCCAACTGGACTGGCAGGTCTACCTCCTCTGGCGACCCGGACGCGCTCGGTGGCGTCCCCGTGGGAGGGTGGAAGGCGCGGCGGGACGGGTTTGCGGAAAGCGCGAGGGCCTTCGAGTCAGCCGCTCTGATCAACGCGGAAGCAGTAGAATGCGCCGAGACCCCGGAGGAAAAGGAGCTGCGCCTGGCCAAGCTGGCGGCCAAGCGAGGAGCACGGTGCGTTGATGAGGCACTTTGCGAGCAGATTGTGAAGAAACCGAAGGTGGTTCGAAAAAACCTGGAGGGCAGGGACGTCGCGGAGAAGCTGTGCGCAGAGGCGGGGGCGGTCCTCGACAAGCTCACCCATCCGGTGACGGAGACGACGTCTGCGAAGGCCGCTGCCGTGAGCACTGTAGACCCCAGACTCACAGACCTTCGCTTCGTGACCAGCATCGCGGTCCGCAAGTGGGCGAAGAGGGTGGCAGACGGAGAGGACAGAGCGGACATGAGCAGGATGCACGATGTGATGATCGGCGCCAACGAATTCGCAAGGCAAAAGCGCACGGAGGTCCTCGAGGCCTCCTCCATCTCGACGCTCACCGGAAAGCGCAGGAGGCTGGCCTTTGACGGAGTACTAAAAAGCAACTTTGCGCATCTGATTGTCAGCCTTTGGAGGGCCTGTGCGTCGACGCCCTACCTCGAGGTTTCTAGACGAGGAGGCGACTCCTTCAGGCCCTTTGTGGCGGGGGTGGCGTACTCCTTGAAACGGGGCGTGCAGTGCTCCCTCCTCGGCGAAGCTTTCGTTGTGCCGTGCATTCCGTACCTGGCAGAGAGTCTGCCGACGCTGCGGTCGGCAGACGCGAGCGCGGCCGCCCGGCAGCTCCAAAGTCAGAGTCACAGAGGCATTTGCGCTCTGAGCAGGTCGATCTCGTCGGTGGAGGACCTGATTAACGAGGGCACTGACCCGGACCGAATCCGAGAATGTGTGGCGGAATTCAAAACGGCAGCGCTCGTGTGTTCACAGTTTGTGGAGTTTGTACAACACCGTCAAACTTAGGCCAAACCGCGGCCATGCATTTTTAGTTCGCTCCACGCGGCTCCCCCGCCGGCCCGCGTCATGTGGGCGTCGATCTTCAATGTGTACTGCGTCATCCAGATTCGTGTCTTGGGTGACGAATTTTTACGGACCCCTCCGCCAGAGCGCCGGTCGGCCGCCTCGGAGAAAAGGGCAGCAGAAAGCATGGCGCTGCAATTCAGAACACACGCTGTCAAGGAGGTGGAGGACCTCTGGCGGAAGATCGCGGTCGGCACGCCAGGTGAGTTTGCTACAATTTCGGGGGCATCGCCTGAGAAATACCGCGTGAAGCACCTCGGCGTCATCTCCCGCAGGGAGTTTTTCCGCGCCGTTGTCAGGCGCACCCTGGACAGGTTCCTCAACTGCCGCATCTACGATCCCATGAACAACGCCCGCGCAAACGAACTCTGGCAGCTTTTCATCGACGCCTCCAAGCGGCAGATCGTGTGGCTCGCGGACAACTCCTCGCGGCTTCCGTGGGAAGGATTCCGAGCCAGTTTTCTAGATCCGGACACTGGCGTTTCCACCTTCAACGAAAGCTACCAGCTGCTCAAGGTCGGCTGGCACCGCGGCTTCGAGCTCTCCAAGTTGCGCAAGCTGGTCGACAAGTGGAACACGGAAGACGACGCAGTCCCTGTGGGCGTTCCCGTTCCCGTCGCCGCGGTCGCGGAGAAGCCCGCGCCCAAGTTCATGACCGACGAGGAGAAGTCGCAGCTCATCGTCGTCGGCCGATTCGGTTCCAAGCGCGGAGAACGTGAATGGGAAGCCTTGGTTGGTCGTATCAAGGCACGCCTTGGCGACTACCCGGACGACTGGGGCCAACTGGTCATCCAGGGAGAATTGTTCTTCCCTCCGAAGCCTGCCGCGGAGCCCTCGGAGGAGCCGGCGGAGGAGCCCGCGGAGGAGCCCGCGCAGGAGCCCGCGGAGGAGCCGGCGGAGGAGCCCGCGGAGGAGCCCGCGCAGGAGCCCGCGGAGGAGCCCGCGGAGGAGCCCGCGGAGGAGCCCGCGGAGGAGCCCGCGCCCACCGACAAGCAGCTCTACGAGCAGATCGCGGGCGCCCTCAAGGAGTTCAAGAAGCGCGACTTCACGGAGATGACAGAGCAGGCAGCCCCAGGGGGGTACCGCCTCCGCGTGGAGCTCCGCAAAACCGGGAAAACGGCCGGCGGTCGCGACTTTTACTTTTTTGAACCCAATGGGAAGCGCCTGCGCTCCCTTCCGGACCTCAAAAAGCACATGCAGATCTGATCACCGGCGAGGGGGGAAGAGTGTCTGAAACATGTGTGTGGCCCACGGGCGCGCCTCCTCTGGGACCTTGTCCGGGTGTACGAGTAGCTGAATCTTGCGTTTTAAACTGTCCGATTTGGCCATGGCCCGGGACGCGTTGGCGTTGGCATTGTTCACCTCCAGGTACTTGGCCGCCCGGAAGGCGTCCCAGTCGTTCTGCATCTTGGCCACCTTGGCCTCCGCCTCCTCGTCCGCCTTGGCCATCTTGGCGTCCGCCCTGGCCATCTTGGTCTCCGCCTCGGCGGCGCGGGCGACCACCATGGCCGGCGTCTTCTCCTTGGCGGCGGCGCGGAGCACCTCGTTCTCGGCTTTGAGCCGGCTGACCTCCGTCTGGTAGGTGGCGGCCATCGCCTGCTCGCGGCAGGTCAGCTGCGGGACCAGCGTGTTGTCCGGCTCCCGGAGCTGCCCCCACTCGCGCACGTCCGTGAGGCACTGCCGCTTGTCGCGCAGCTGCCCCTCCACGTCGGTGAGCTGGCCCTCGACGGAGGAGAGCTTTCCCTGCACCGACGAGAGCTGCCCCTCGACGGAGGAAAGCTGCCCGTTGGCGTCCCGCAGTTGCCCCTCAACGGAGGAAAGCTGGCCGTTGGCGTCCCGAAGCTGCGCCATCAGCTCTTCGTGCCGGCGTTTGGACTCTTCCTTCTCCACATCGTGCGCCTCCCGCGCCTTGCGCAGCTCCGCGGCGAGGTCCGTCTCCCTTGGCGCCGTAGGGGTGTAGCTCGGGCAGATGAGAAGGTGGGCCTTGCAGGCGTTTCCCTTCTTGTGGACCACTGAGTTCTCGGGGACATCCACCTCGTCACCGCAGTGTGGGCAGGAAAAGACATAGTAGACGGTGTGTTCGTTTCCAGACACTCGCCTCTTGGCTGCTTTTGTCACGGTCTTCGTATGTACAAACTCTGCATGTGCAGCTGGTGGCATAAATCACCCCGTTCACTCTCCGTTGGGCATGGTTCGGAACGTTATTTAGAGTTCAGAACAGAGCAAAGTTCAGAACGTTATTTTAAGGTTCAGAACGTTATTTTAAGGTTCAGAACGTTATTTCAAGGTTCAGAACGTTATTTTAAGGTTCAGAACGTTATTTTAAGGTTCAGAACGTTATTTTAAGGTTCAGAACGGTTCAGTAGAGCTAAACGATAGTGGGAAGAGAGTTGGCGGTATACAAAGCGATTGGGGCCCGATGCTGCCCCTGCTCGGCCTCCGGACCACCGGCCGCCCCGCCCGACGGGATCACGGATCTCATCGAACGGACCCCCCGGCCCCGGAACTCGCCCGGAGCACGGCCACCGGTCGGCCGTTTGCCGACAGAGACGCAGAACTCGAGCTTCTGGCACACGAGCTGGAGACGATGGTGAAAACCGCAAGGGACGGCGAACGCCTGAAGCCGGCCAAGAAGCAGAGGCAGACCGTAGACTTTTACTCGGTGGCCGCCCTCGGGTGCCCACGCGGCGGCCTCATCACGGGCGTCGACGAGACGGACCGGGAGCTCGGCCTGACATCGGACGCGCTGCAGGTGAACAAGGGAGTGGTGCTGCGCGTGGTGGGCGCGGACCAGCCTGCGGAAGGAAGACGCCGCCTGGAGCAGAAGGACGACTGGGAGAAGAAGATCGCAGCCAAGTTTGCAGTCTCCAGCGTGGAGGCAAGGGCGATCGTCGACTTTGGAGAGGGCTCGCCGGACGGCGCGTCCACGCTCGGGACCGACGGCCTCGGCAGCAACGACGCACGCAAGGCGACGCCGCTGCCCGGCCTCAAGTTTGTGGTCATCTCGACGGGGGCCTGGTACGTCAACCCGAAGATCGTCGAATTCTGCGAGGAGGCGAGGGGGGTGACCTCCAAGGAGCTGGGAGACGCGCTCGGCGACTGGCAAAAGCAGCACGACGCCTCCGCACCCGGCGTCTGGAGCCTGTCCAGCGTCAAGTGGAAGCGCGCGGAGGAGAACAAGCTCGACGACGACCAGCTGTCCGACCCCGACGTTGACGTTTGCGCAATCCTGCGCATCGACGGCCAGTCGGAGATCCACTCCCTCCTCGTCCAGGGACGTGAAGAACGGCTGAGGGTTCGATTCCCAACCAAGGGCGAGATGCTGGAGCGTAGCCAGGTCACCAGCCTTGTCCAGGAGGCGATCGGAGAGGACTGGGCGCCGGTGGCAAACTTTTTCGAGGCCAACAAGAGCCTGGAGTCTGCCGGTCCGCTCAAGTCCGCCTTGCAGAAGTTTGTGAGGATCCGCACCGAGAGGGTCGCTCTCCCCGGCCCAGCGGTGGTCAGAAGCAATCTCTTTGTCGCGTCAAGCTTTGCCCTCCTCGCCACCAAGGCGGGAGACGCCTACATCGCCGAGCTGCACATCTCCGTCCCGGGTCACGTGGCTGCGCTCAAGCGCGCCGCGATCGTGATGGTCGAGGACGCTCTCCCGGAGGGCGGCGCGCCTGTCGTTCAGGCGGTCGCGCTGCTCGCGCTCGTCGCCGGCCGCGGCCACGTCTGCCCACTCCGCGGCCTGGTCGCCGTCGCGCGCGCACTGGCCTCCTGCTGCAACTCGAGCGACGTCTTCGCCTTCCGCAGCAAGCCGTCCAACGCGACCGTTCCTTCCAACAAGAAAGCGGCGCGAATCGCCTCCGATTGCATTGCAGAGCTTCGATCCTTCGAGGGCGACCTCTCGATGATGCGCAGGTTTGCCTCGTACGACGTCCTCCCCGTCAACCGATCCTCTGCAAAACACGAGTCGATTCCGTGGTCCCACCTCGTCGACCACCACGTCTACCCCGGAATCGCGCACATGTGCTGGAGCATGCAGGTCGACGCCGATGGGACAGGCTTCCGGGGGCGTCTGGCGCGTGCAATCTTCGACGGCGTCACAGGGTTCAACCCTCGCGTGCAGGGCAACCTTCTGAGCAGCCTCCTTGACGTACGCCAGGTCCGGACGGCTCAGGATCTGATGATGGCCACAGTTCTGACTCTGCCTAAAACCGCTGCCGGAGCGGCCAAACGGACCGAAGAGATGAACGTCGACCTCCCCTCCGGGGTCCTCTCGGGCGCAGTGGGGCCGGTCAAAGTCAAGGTCAAGACCACGCCTCAGGAGGACATTCAGGACGACGCGGGGATCACCAAGGGAACAAAGTGGGAGCTGCAGGTGGTGATCGGGATCGCGAACGCGGACGAGAAGGTGATCCTTGAGCCGCTCCAGAGAGGAAGCCTCGAGGACCCTCGCATGCCACCGACGGCCTCTGCCATCCGAAAGGCAATCGCAGAGGTTCGTACCAAGAAGCTGGCCATCCGCAGCGACCTGCTGAGTGCGAGATTCACAGAGTACGCGGGCGGCGGGTGGACGGTCGGAGGCGAGGCCTGGAAGTACGAGGCCGATGGAGAGGCGAACACCACCTCCGTGCTCGCAAAGGTCCTCCCCAAACCCGCATCGACCGACCTCACCGACGACGCAGCTGTCCGGTACGCCCTTCTCCTGGAGCACGTGCCCGGCGGTGTCTGCGAGTCGGCGGAGGACATCGTGAAGGGCTACTGCGCAGACCTCGGACAGCAGAGGTCTCTCAGAATGCTCTCCATCATGCGCGGAGCAGTGGGCACCTTCCGAATGCCGACCCCGGCAAGGGACGGCGGGATCGCGGCCGGACAGGCGGGCGCCTTCGACGGGGACTGGGAAGTGTACAGGGCCCTCGTCCTTATATCACGCCTCGTCCCTGGCGCCTTCTCTCCGAAGCGACCCCCTGTCTTCGAGATTCGCAGCCAGGCGCTGCTGCTGAAGGTGTGCCAGTGGATCACTGCGGCGGCCCGGACGGACGAGGCCGTCGAAAACGCAAGGTGGTCCCCGTCTGGAATCTTCGAAGGCGAGGGCGAGCTCAAGGTCAACGTCACCGACTACGGCTTCCAGGGAGAGCTGGTGCGGCAGATGCTGGTCAAGGACAGCTCCGCTGCGATCACATGCCCCTCCCACTTCCTCGTGCTCCCCACCGGGTCGGGGAAGACGGTCGTTGCGAGCTGGTACGCCCTGAAGTACGCCTCGACTCACAACGTGAACCGCCTCCTCTGGATGACCGTGAAGGCGACGGCAGACACCCACGTTCGAGACCTCTCTCTCTTCTTCGAGAGGAGGCTGACGGTGTCAAAGTGGCCGGACAAGACGGGAGACGTGGTTGTGATCCCCCACGAGGAGCTGTCGGCCAGAGGCCGCGAGGTGCTCATCGAATGGTGTCTCGAGAGGGCGGCGAACAGCTTCCTGGTTGTCGACGAAGTGCACCGCCTGTTTGGGTCGACGATCAAGTCCTCCGGAGCTCTGCGGATCGCGGATGCGTGTCAGAAGAGCCTGCTCAGCACCGCAATACCCCCGGTCTTTTCGCCGGCGCATCCGCTCTCCGCCGAGTGGTTGCGCCGATCGATCACCTTCCCCACGAGGTCAGAGACCGTCGCCATCGCCGCTCTCAGCAGCGCTGCCGTCGTGGAACCCTACGAGAAGCAGACCAGCTACGTTCCGGTCGCGATCGACCAGGCGCAGCGGAACGAGATGCTCGCCCTCGTTCGATCCGACGCCTCCTGGTCGAAGCTGGCAGAGCAAGCAAGGGGCTTTGCGGAGGGGGCGTTCGTCGAGCGCGTGCTCCGGGAGGCGGCGGCGGACCGCTTGGCAAACCCCGGCGGCGGCGTGTTCGTGGTGGCAGACAACGGAGCCGAGGCGGATCGGCTTGTCGGAATCTTCAACCGCACCACAAAGGCAGCACGCAGGCCGAGCGGCGATGGCGGCGTGCCCAGCTACCAGTACGACCGAGATCCCAGCGTCGCCATCCTGGTGGAAGTGAAGACGCGATCGGAGGGCTACTCGCTCGACCGCCTCGGCGTGACTGTGACCAGCGTCCTCGCCTCGTCCCCGGCGACAAGAATTCAGTTCCGCGGCCGGATCGCGAGGGTCGCGCTGCAGAAGCGGGCCGTCATCAGCTACATCACGATCTATCCGGAGGGTACCATCCTCGAGTTCCTTTTGAAGCGGCAGGCCTCGCTCGACCAAAAAATGACATCGCTCGGCGGCCTCGCGGCTCTTGTTCTGGACTTTTCGAAGACGTTCGGGTCTGAGGCGGGAGTGTGAACAGGATGTTTTTGTGCCTGTGGGAGGAGGGCTGAGGTGACGGGCTGTCCGGCTGGTTTGTGTCTTGTCCGAATCTGTATGGTCGGCTTACCCGCCGCAGAGGGCTTATAGAATGTACAAAAATCCGTTACACCGGACCGCGCCCCCCGGCTGACCCCGGTCGGCCGCCTCGGCCGGAAGAGACAGAAAGACACACACTCGCAGCCTCCTACCCACGCACGATGTGCAGCAGCAAACTTGCCCGCCGCGAGGACCCCAATCGACCCTGCTTCATCTACGAGCTGGTCGAGAAGGAGACCGGGTGGGTCATCTACGTCGGCAAGGCGTTCCAGCCCGCGAACAGGTTGAGGGCGCACGACCTCAAGACGGGGCCGCAGCTTCGCGCCTACCAGATCCTCCGAAGCTTCAAGGTCAAGGACATTGCCAGCCTGGTCGCCGAGCTTCCCATCGGCGTCCCCGACTACCGAGTCGACGAGCTCGAGGCGTACTTCATCGTGCAGCGCAAGACGCGCCACAACCCCGACGAGCCTGGCCTCCGCGGCGCGGCGAGGTGCAACGTCCGCGAGGGCGTCCACATCTCCAACGAGAGGTACAAGGAGCTGGAGGCAGAGGTCGCCGCCGGCTTCCAGTGGGTGGATCAGTCCGAGGAGCTCCTGCGCGCGCAGGCGCGGGAGGCCATCCTCGCAGACCTGATGGGCATGCAGTTGGACAAGGAGGAAAAGGAGGAGCTGGCTAAGGAGTACGAGGAGGCGAGGGTCGTCCTCAGCCGCATCGAGAACCGCGGCCTGTCCGCCCTCGAGGTTGCCGAGCAGGTGGCCGACAAGTACGAGGCGATGGAGCCCTTTGAGGATCTCAACCGCGCCCTCTTCATGTCCGACCTCAACGGCATCCGCGACAAGCTGAACGAAGAGGCCGTAAGAGACAGTGAGATGATCAGCCTCTGCAACGCCCTCGCCCTGTTCGGAAAGGAGGAGCGGGACTGGAAGATGCGGCCCAACTGCGCGGGGTACATGATTCGCGGCCTCGCTGCCGCCCTCGAGACGCGAGAGGAGGCAAAGCTTCCCGACACGCCAGCGGTCGACAACGTCAAGGCGGCGAGGGACTGGTCGGCGGCAAACGGGTGGAAGAAGCCTAGGAAGGACGCGTTGAGCAACAAGGGAGGGGAAGGGAACGACAAGGAGAGGGCAAAGGAGGCGAAGGTTGGGAGGGGACTTACCAGCTGGAAGTACAAAGACGGCAAGAAGGACAGGGAGGCGTGCGACTTTCTCATGCGACACGCGGGGTGGTGGAAGGGGTTTGCGGACGGGTCGGCGAAGGAGAGGGGAGACGAGGTGGCTTCCAAGGTCAACTCGATGCTGAAGGAGGGGCACGGGCACAAGGACGAGCCGGAGTTTGAGGGGAAGAAGAAGTGGCCTGCCGGGACGGGTGGGACGGAGGTGTACAAGGTGTACACCAAGATGAGGCGCATGGTTGACGGCGGCTACTCCGAGTCCGACGTCGACTCCATTCTGGAAGGCGTCGACGAGGCGAGGGCGGGGTGGTACAGGGGGGAGGCAGACGCGAAAAGACCGGCGTACCTCGAGGCGGCGAAGAAGCGTGCCGAAGAGGTCGCCTCCCGCGTCCAGGCGGCGAGGAAGAGGGCGAGGGGAGAGGAGTAGCTTTACTTTTCTAAGAAGACACCCGGCAACAGTCCGTCCGTCGCGTCCTTTCCGTGTCTCGTGTGCTGCAGCTGTCTCTGAAAAACGAACGTACCCGGTCAAAATTTCCCGGTGCTGCGTCTTCTCGCGGAACATCTATCTGTGTAGGATTTCGGAAAGTAACACTTGTCTAACGAGGATGAACGCGTCCGTAGACCTGACCGAGTATTCTGGCCTGGTGCAGCAAGTGCTGCTCCAGGCCAGAAACGCCCTCGCGCCCCAGCTCGGGGACGGGCCCCGGGCGGCCGCCGACGGACTCGGCAATGTCTCAGGTCTGTCCCCCGCCACGCGCGTCCTGGGCGCGCGCTTTGCGATGGGAGTGGACCCCGTCACCTACCTGAACAACGGCGTGGCCGTACTCGCTGCCGGTACGCACGACGAGGCGCTGGACGTCTCCGGCCTGGCCGGAGCCGACGTGCTCACCGGTGTCAAGAACGCGGTCTACAGGGAGCTGCAGCGGAAGGAGAAGTACGAGTACTCGCAGGCGGCCAAGAGAATCGAGGAGCTGCGTCCCCTTGTCGCGTGGCTGCTCTGCATTCCGCAGGTGGCGCACTTTGTCTCGGATCTTGAAGATGAAGAATTCAACGCACCTTTCCAGCTCGTTTATGATGCTAACACCGACGAGCTGATTGCCGAGGCTTCTGCGGCAATGTCAGGCTACGTCGTGACAAAAGCCACAAGAGAGTTCCTTTGCAAAGTGTTCGAGCTGCTCGCGAGAGCACTTGACCCACAGTCCGGGCCTCGACGTCTCCTCGAACAGATGTTCAAAGACATCGACCGTCGAATCGACGAGATGCTTGAACTGGACGCAACTGGTCAGTGGAAGCGGTTCAAGAAGGCGGTAGAGACGCTCCCAGTAGATCCGCCTCTTCTTCAGCGTACCCTCGAGGTCGCACCAGACACGAACTCAGACCTCCAGCTGAGGTTTGATCTTCTGGAAGAGGAGATTGCGGCAGCACCGCGGACGCAGGTCGCGCAAGCCGCGCAAGCCGCGGTCGTTTCCAAGGAGAAGGCAAAGGAATGGTACAGAGAGTGCCTCGGCGGGAGCAGCCAACCTGTCCTGAATTCGAACGTGGCGCTCTGGGCAGTTGCGACGGGAATCGTCGGCGAATACGGACCCGGAGAGAGCAGACCGCTTGACGCAGTGTACTTCAGGTACAGCACGTCACTGCTCAAGAGTTTGGCCCTGCCACCGCGGCCTTCCCCAAGGGAGAACCTCTTCCTCCAGCCCCTCTTTGACGACTACTGTCGAGGCCTAAGAGGAGAATACGACCTTGCTCTCTCAGTCTCGCTGCCTGGATGCGATGTCATTGATGCACAGAAAAGCCTCACGATGAAAGTCAGGTGGAAACCACAGGGAGACCTCGAAGTGGACCAGGCAAGAGCAGCAATCCTGGAGCACGTGATCCGAAACATGGACGAGCTTGCAAACACAACACCTGACGGGGAGAAACACAACGCCATCATTGCGACTGCCAAGATGATGCAGCTGGAACACCTTCAAAGGATCCGCGCCTCAGAAGGCGACGTGGGGCGCGGACTTGGAGACATCGGAAACGAATGGACTGTCAACGCGGAATACACGGCCGACGTCCGGGGAAAGATCAAGATCGGACACCCGGTTTACAGGAAGGCGGGAGACGACACGTTTACGATCGGGGATGACAACGGGTTTCAGAATGAAACACGGCCTACGGAAAAGTTGAACGAGGTCGAGGCGGCACTGGAAGCTGCAAGGAGGTGTGCGGAGAAGATGGTCCAGGAGTACCCTGGATACCCAGGCGCACCGCTGATTCCGAGCGACTCTGACTACGCGACCATGCGCCCTGCTGATCCCACGGCGACCGACGAAAACCCCGTTGAGACGAAGACGCGCAAGGGAAAGACAGTTAAGATCGACGCGGCGCTCCTCTCGACCGACGCCCTCTTCGATCACATGCGCACCGGGATCAGAGTGTGCCATCTTGCCAAGAATGGGCCCGTCGAGGTGGGCGGTCCGTACCCCGGAGCGCCGTTACCAAAGCCGACCGCCGGCCCGGAGCAGACGCGCGCGGTGCTGTGGAAGGAGATGCTGCGGGAGATCAGCATCTCCTCCGACCGGCTCTGGGTCTTCGTGAAACTCCTCTCCGGCTCCATGGGAGATTCGGCGGATACGCTGCTCACCGTCGCGGACGAGGCGGCTCAAAGGGCGCAGAAGGCATTCGAGGCGGAGAAGAAGTCGGTCTCCGAGAAGACCTCCGCCTTCCACACCAAGCTGGTCGAGGCCGTCGTCGGCGGGATCCTACGCGGCTCCAAGCTGGAGGCGATCCCTGACCACAAAGACGGGGCAGACGGGCTTTTCGTGGCGGACGCAGAGCTCGCAAAGGACATCCGGGCCCTCGCGTCGGGCGAATCGGGAAGGCCCTTCTTCGAGGCCAACGTGGCCATCCAGGGCGTGCTGCGGGCCAAGAATGGCAAGAAGAGCTCCCTCGGGGACATCATCGCCAGCCTCGACCCGATCGTCCAGAACCTGAACGAGTCCATGCAGATGGAGCTCGCCAACTCCGCGGGCGGGGCGCTGGGGGTGGCGGCGCTCTCCGCGCCGCGGAACAGTTACATGGTTTCCCTCCGCGACGACGTGGTGGCCTCCATTCGCATCTCCTACGACCGCCTCTGCCACGAACTCGGGTCGCGCCGCATCAGCCTTTGGGAACTCGTCGAGGGGGCGAGCAGCAGCCTGTCCCTCCGGTGGGCCGAGTTTGTCTCCCACGTGCTGGTGGCGACCCGCGCGTCTTCCGGCACCTCCGCGATGTTCGTTTCGCAGCAGATGGTCGCGACCAACATCCTCCAGACGCGCGCCGCTCTCGTGCGGCTCGTGAGCGAGTGCCGCGGCTACATGGGCACGTTCTCAAAGCCGGACTTCTCCCATCCGAAGGGCAGGCAAATCTACTTTGACGCTTCGGTCGGCAAGCAGACGCCGCTGACCACGCCCGGCGCGGTGGCGCCGACGGTGGTGGTGGGGCGGGTGCTGGTTAACAGCGACGTGAGTGGCTGGATCCCCGGATCTCACCCGTACTTGAGGTAGACACTTAAGAACTTTGCTCCAGACCACGCCTGGACCGCGCCCCCCCCCGCCGACGAACCCGGGCGGACCCCCCGGCCCCAGAAAAGCCAAGCACCCCTGACCACCGACAGTCGACCGGACCAGACCAGGAAGACAACCAACACCACAGACCCTCCGACACACGCGATGAACCACCTGTACAAGCTCACGATGACTCGTGTCACATCCAAGGTCGTCATGGGACATCTCGTCGTCGAGCACGAGAAGGAGTGCCTTCTTGTGGAATCGACGGGATACGGGGACTTCGGAAGAAGCGCGTGCGACCTTCCCCACGACGGGCAGATCCGAGCCTCATGGACGAAGCTTCAGACGCCGTTCACGGTCGAGCGTGTCCGCGACACTGAAACGGTTGTGTGCGTGGTGCATGCGGTGGTGCCTTGGGAAGAGTTCGTGAGCGCCCGACATGAAAAGCGAAAGCGGCAGTACTTTGAGGACACTGGCGAGGAGTGGTCGGAAATTCCCACGCCGCCCGTGTACCGGTCGACCGGTGAGTAGTCAAGAAACTACCTTAACCTACTGCAGACTGAAAAGTCCGCGAGGAGCCGCTTGGAGGGCGGGGCCTGGCAGTCGATCGTCATGTCTGGCGCGTAGTTTAGATCTAAAACCGCCTGTCCGACAGGTCAGTCCCACAGTCTCCCAACGCCTTCGGGAAACACATCCCAGGACCACGCCCGGCCAAACGGTCTCACCTGACCAACCCGACAGGACCCCCCGGCCCCAGAAAAGCAGATCCACACACCCGCCGCAGATGGCACACGCCTCCGCGACCCTCTCGTTCGCCCGCGGGGCGCGCGGGCACCTGAAGACATCGTCGGTGCCGGAGGCGTTCACCGGGGTGAAGCTGCCGGACCTCGAGCGCATCGCCGGCAAGCTCGAGGCCCGCGGCGTCGAGTGCGCCATCACCAAGATGTCGCACGCCGGCGAGGCCGCCTACGTCCTCCACGCCAAGCAGGCCTTCGACCCCGCCGCCGCAGAGGCGGAGCTGCAGTCAATCCAGTTCCCAACCCAGGATCTCAGCAGAGGCTCCGTCGTCAACCTCAAGAAGCGCCTCAACGCGCAGGTCGCCGACTACTCGCAGGAGGCGGACCTGATGGCAAGGACGCAGAAGGTCGTCCACTGGGACTCTTTGCCGGCCTGCCGCGCCATCCGCGACTCCCTGAAGGAGCTCACCCATGAGCCGGTCCTCAACTGCGACATCGTGGTCTACCCGGGGGAAAAGTGCGGCATCGGCTGGCACGGCGACCGCGAGAGAGCCCTCATCGCCGGTGTCCGCCTGGGGCGCAAAACAGGAGCCTTCCCGCTCAAGTTCTGCTTCTTCCACGACTGGGCGCCGGTCTCGCAGGTGTGGACCTTCGAGTTCCAGCCGGGGGACCTGTACGTTCCCTGCGCCAAGGCCACCGGCTTTGACGCGGGGCGGCCCTCGGTGGTCTCTCTGAAGCACGCCGCGGGGGGCGCGGAGGTGGAGAGGGACCTCGAGTCCAAAAAGCGGAAGCGGGAGGCGAAAAAGAGAGCGTAATACAATTTTTCAATTCACGACCGTCGGCGGCGCACTGGGCGCGGTGGTGTTCAGGTCGGCCGTGGTGAGAAAGAAGGTTGTGTCACGGAAGGGGTGCCCGGCGGCCGCGAACGCCGTGCCGTAGACCAAGAATCCGAAGACGAGCATGTCGATTGACAACAACACGATCGACTTCAGCGCCGGGGTGTGAAGACTGAAGGGGGATTTGTTCGTTGCCGTGGCAAAAGCGCCGTACATCGTGAAGACGATGGTGTAGGCCAGGTAAGCCAGCATGAAGGACCCGGCAAAGTAGACGTTCGAGGCAATCGGCGATCCGTCCGCAGCGACGATGAGGTCGGCAAAGATCAGAAAAAACACCGCCACGTAGACGATCGGAAAAATCCACCACAGGAACCCGATAGTATCGCCGTACACCATCACCTCTCCATCGTTGTACAAGAGCTTGAAGGGCACCAGACAGACCGTTCCAACGACGAGCAGCAGACCCGTAATCCCCTTATCGCCCAAGAAGCCGTTTTTTGTGCACATTGAGTAAAGTTGGAAGCACGCGAGGAGCAGCGCGATGGAGTATCCCATGATTCGGTGCAGGTCCTGGTACAACGCATCGGAGTACGGGTAGTGGCCACCATTTTCTGTTTTGGTCTTCCCGGAGAACATTCCCAGGGACAGGAACATGCCGGACAGGGTGCAGGCCTGGAGACAGGCGAGCTGCACTCCGTACGTTGCGTTCGACGGGGGCGACGCCGAGAGTGAGATCAAGACGAGCAGGTTGAAGAGGCCGCCAATTCCAAACACCAAGGACTCGAAGACCGAGACGACGGGAACGACTGCCCACGCCAGGTAGTCGCGTGTCTTGGCGTCAGATCCCGCGCCGGGAAGCTTGAGCGGCTTGTCCCGAGGGGCAAAGCCATCGGTCACAATCGGAAGGAAAATCTGCTTCTCGGTCATTGCTCTTCTGCACAATCCACATGTCGTTTTTGAAATCCAATTCGCTGAGACTGATCGTCGGGGAGGAGCGAGGCGGCGAAGTTCTCCGCAAGCCGTGCGGCGCAAGTCACCACGGATCCGTGCGTGCTCTGCGCGAATCGTAGGTTTAGAACCTTTAAAGGTGTTTCAAAAACCCCACCACGCAGTGCGCGATCACAACTTTTAGGTGCACCGGGCGCAACACCACCTCCCCGGTCTCCTCCTCGAGAATACCGCGACACACACGCTTCGGCATCGCGCCGCCGGCGACCACCGCCGCAAACAGCAGCGAAAGAGCGAAGGGACGCCACTGTAGCCTCAGAAAAAGGAGCGGCAGGTGGACGCACAAGAAATACGCGTCAAGGACCACCATCGCAACCCGTGGCGGCAGGACGGCGAGCGCGAGGTGGAGAAGCGCGCTCCAGAGAATCCCGGTGTCCTCAGCAAAGTGAAGGACCGAGGCGGCCGCGAAGGATGTCACACTTAGGCGGTCCGGGAGGGCGAGCACCACAGGGTAGACTAGCAGGGTTTCCGGCGCGGCAACGTCGACCAGGCCGTGCAGCGCCACCGCTCCCAGAACTCTCTTCGAGATGGGCTTGGAAAGCCTCATGACTTCTGGAAAAACTGCAGTGTGGAGCCCGACAGCAGGAGAAGGCCTGGGACCTCCGCGGCGGAGAAGAGCGCCTCCAGGCCGACCGCCTTGTCTGCTTCGATCAACCTTCCTTGGTCGGCCACTTGCAGAAGAATCCGAATATTGAGGCCTCCAGCGATCGCTCCCACTACGGCGAGCACGCGGTCCGAGAACGACTCCTGATCGCAGGCGCCGTGTGCGCTCTTGCACTCGTTGAGGACGCCGAGCGAAAGCTCCTTCTTTTTCCTTCCAACAGCTTTACATACGAGCGTCATGAGCTTCTCGACCTCGTCCTCCTTCACCGGGCGTGCCATGAGCAGACCAGAGGCGGCCATCTCCAGCTTGACGGCGTTCGCCGCGCGTAAGAGCGCCTTCTGGTCCACACGCGCCTCCGCCTGCGGAACGGAGGCGGGGTCGCTCTGGCGCGCGTCTCGCTCCCGCGCCACGTGCAGCTCCTCCTGCGCCTCGGCCAGACTCTTCTCCAGCCGCGGCACTGCGTCCACAAACCAGCCGAATGCCGCCGTGACCGACGCGGCGGCGCCGACCTTGGCGATCGCCATCAGAAGAAGGCGGGTCAGTCCGTCAGAGCGCTCGGATACGGAAGCCAGCCGGTCCTGGACGTCCCCGACGCGGACGGCGTCCACGTGCAGACCGAGTCCGAACGCGGTCGTCAGGAAGCGGTCGTTCGCGGTCGCCTGCATGGAGGCTACCGGGAGGTCCTCCTTGATCTTCTTTGTCGGCGGACTTTGGCCAAAGATCTTTGCGCAGGCGGCGATCGCGTGTTCCATCATCTCGAAGAGCGGCAGCCGCATCTCGACCGCGCGCGGGTGCGCCGACTCGCGTGTGCAGGGGAGCACGAAGCTCTCCCGGGTGAGCCACTTCTCGAGGGGCGCCACGGCCCTTTTCACCTGCCACACGCAGCAGCCGTTGCGCACGTCGAGTCGCGACCCCGGGTGGCAGCCCAGTGAATAGCAGCTGACGCTTGTACCGAGCGGGAGCGACTCTGCGGTGGCGGAGAGCACGTGCAGACCGAGCTGCTGCTCGTATGCTCCGGCGGGGGGGCGAAGGCCGTATATTTCGGACGGCTCCGCCTCGCGCAGGCTGGTCAGCCAGGCCTGGGTCGGTCCCGTCTTTCCCTTTTCGTGGAGGAGCACGCCGAAGTGGGTCGAGAAGTGATCGAGCGGGAAGAACCGAGAGCAGACCCGCACGTACTTGTGCGAAAAGTCCAGAAACGAGCCGGTGCTCTGGATGTGGTCCGACAGGGCGATCGCCGGCTCCGGAAGCAAAAGCGCCTGGAAGTTGCTGTAGACCTTGATCTGGTGCGCACAGAAGCAGTCTGGCGACGGCGCGTTCCGGGAAGCGGTGAGGCCGGGCGTGGCCGGCACCGAGTTTCCCGCGCAAACCTCCGCGATCGCGGCCACGAGCCCCTCGGCCACGTCGAAGACGCTGCCGTGCTGCGCCGGCATTGAAACGCGGCTCACCCGCGAGTTGAGCACCGTCTGCGCCGCCATTCGGACACACCAGGAGATGCAGACAGAGATCTCGCCGATACCCTCCGCGGGGGGGACAAGCTCCATGCGCCGCGAGGCCTCTGGCAGCGCATCCCTGCGAATCTTGAGGAACTGCTCCGCGTCGGGTCCGGCCAGGAAGGCGAAGCGGCAGGACCGAGCGGAGCACTCGGTGCACCCAAAGGGGACGTCGAAGGCCAGGTGGGAGGCCGCGCTCAGCAGCTCCGGGCCGCCGAGCTCGGTCTTGCCGCGGCTGAGAAATACCAGCGAAAGCCGCCTCGGCGAGAGCGTTCCGTCGGGGGCTGGCGTGCGCCAGGCGGAGTCCTGCAGCTCCTTCGCGTCGGAAGCCGCAAACTCGGCGACGGTCTGGTTGGTGAGGTACTCGAGCCAGTTGGCGGATACGTAGGCTGCCTCGCGCACGCGCATGTCCAGGTTAGACATCCTTTTGAGGGTGCTCATTCCGTGCATGTGCACCAGGCTCAGGTGCCGCGGAGTCGTCATTGCGGTTTCCCGCGTCTGGTTGGCGGCTGCGGCCTGGGAGACGTGAGGAGCCTCCACCAGCGGCAGCTCTTGATCGGTCAGCATGAGTCCACGACGCTTGAAAACGGCGAGGGGGGCGACCGCACCACTTCCGTTGGATCCGTTTGTTCCGCAACTTTTGGATCTTCTACACCGCCTGGTCGACGGTGAAAACAAAAACAGCGAGCTGCACAACGCGGTGGCGCGCGCTTTGCTGGTCGTCGGCCTGGTCTGCCGCGAGGCGCGAGACCTGGCGGCGGGGAGCGAGGCGCTGATCTCCTACGAGGCGGCGAGGCTAGGGTTGGCGGGCTGCTTCTTCCATGACGGCATCGCGACCGACCCCTTCGGGCCGAAGGCCGGCGACGAGGTGGGCTTCGTGAGCCGCCACGTCGACATGAATCCGGCGGAAAAATTCACGACCGACCGAATTGAGACCGCGAGGGTCCTCTCCGCCGCTTCCGACCGCGAGATTGGCAAGTTTCTGCGGCGGCATGACGCTCCCGACCTCCCCCACGCGCCAAAGAGGGTGAGGGTCTTTGTCGGTCGTCTGAGGCACGTCGCGCAGGTCCTCGCGACGGAGGCCAGCGAGTGCCGCGTCTGCGATCGGCGGACGGTGGTGAACGAGAGCGGAGACGGTGAAGGTCCAGAGGGTGAGTACTGGCGCCTCGCAGGAGGCTTCCCCACGCCGCGGTGCGAGATGCCCGTCTGCTGCGAGGCCTGCGCGGCTGCTCTCCAAGCGGAGATGGAGATGGCGGCGGGCGTCACTGCCGAGGAACTGATCGGCTACGATTCGCCCTCCGACCTGTCCGGACCCCGTCGCGTCCACGTGGCGCTGCGGGTCGCCTTCAAACGAAACGAGATGGTGGCGCGGAGAATGCGCTGCAGCGCAAACCTGCGCTTCCTAACCAACGCGGAGGCGATGCAGATTCGGAAGTTTGCGGCGGCAATGTTGAACTGCGACCTCACGCTGCTGCTGGTCTGCGAGAGGGCGGTGAGCCTGCAGGCGTTCCGAAACAGAATTCTCCCGCCGCAGTTTCTCCACTGGCGGCAGAATCCGACCATCTACGCGGCTCCGCTGGCAAGGATAGTAAAGGCGTATGAGAAGCTGACAAAAGAATGCCCACCCCTGACGCCGGTCTGCCACGTGCTCTCAAAGCCCCGCTGGTTGTCGAGGCTGGTGGACTCCTTCTCGATCGTTCTGAACGGACGATGATCCGCGGAAAGGACCTGAACCACGGCGGAGACTGCATACATTGGATCTGGCTTACGAGTGACCGGTCCGACGGTGACGTTCCGGCGAGGTTCGGCGAGTTTGTCGCGAGTGGAAGGGCGGTCTACCTGGACCGACAACATGTCTTTTGGGGTGACAGTGACGCGCAGGAGCTGGTGGAGAGGTGGGGGAATGGGGGGTTCTTCTACACGGTTCTTCGAACGCCGGTGGAACGATCGGACGTGCTGAGGATGATGATTCTGTACGACTTTGGCGGAATCTACGCCGACGTCGACGTGGAGTTCAAGGCGCCCTTGCCTTTCGTTGCGGACAAGGCCGTAAACCTGGTCAAAAGTCCGTTGTTTTCGGAGGAGTTTCAGTCCTGCCTGCTGGTCGCGAACACCGTCAACCACCCCCTCTGGAGGGATTGCGTCGACCGCGTGGAGAAAAACTTTGAAGACATCAAAACTCGGAAAGAGGGGGAGGTGGTCAGAAAGCTTCTGGAGAACCCGATCACAGCCTACTTTGCACGCATGGCACTCACTGTGTTCCTGACCGGCCCACCCAACATTGACCGATGCATCGCCGCGAGCTTGGATGGGTATGGGGGGACAATCGGGGTCCTCCCAGACAGCCCCCACACAGCAATACACCACGAAGCGGGGAGTTGGACTGTATTTCCGAGGGTCGCGAGTGCGTGGGGCGGTGTCCGGGCCGCGTGCGACATCACGTTTCGTGTCTGTTCCAACTTTCCCACATGCCTCGTCATTTTGATGCTCGGTTGGCGTGCTTTTCAGTGAAGTGAAGTTGTTGGTGTTGTTGTTGATCAGCGTGCTCGGCCCCTCCCCCGCGGCCTCCGCGCGGCCCGCCGCCGCCTCCGCGCGGTCGGCCTCTTCGCGGGCCCTCTTCTCGGCCCGGGCGGCGTTCTCCTCCAGCTTCGCGACCCTCCCTACCGCCTCCACCGCGTGGACTGGTCGGTGACGTCCTTCGCTTTGAGGCTATCCAGAAACCACTTCGGAAGCCGCTCCAGCTTGGCCACCTTCCACTGGTAGCCTCCGAGTTGCCACAGTCCGCCTCTTCTGTCCGAGGGCCTACCGCGGCCGGGGGCTCTAAGCCCGCTCGACGCTCCACCACCCCACACGGGTTGATCCGAACCCAAGTCAGTACACAGTCGCCATCGTGTGGGCCTGACCATCACCCTGTCTGCGCAGAGTTTGAAGGGCGTCAGCGGAAACCTCATCATTCTCGAAGAGGCAGCCTACTGCGACTCTGGTCTCGTCTCGGAGGTCATCGTGCCTCTGCTCTCAATGCAAGAATCCGTCCTGCTCTGCATCTCCACGCTCTTGGACGGTTCCAACCACTACAGTACGCCAGCTTTCAAACCCCGCCCGCCTCCGGCCACCGACCGGCTTCCTTCTGCAGGCAAGATGTTCGAACTCACGGGCGAAGACGGCCAGCCTCTTTTTAAGCAGATCGCAATCACGCTTGTCTGCGACACGTGCAAGAGCAGCGACCACCCCGAAAAATGCGAGAGCCCCCGACTCCAACTCCGCCGCGCTCCCCTCTCCCCGACTGCAGTGCCTCCGCAGGCACCCACAAGCTCGCGTCTCTCCCGCGGTGGATCTCGTCGCAAAAAGTGGAGACTGTGCGGACTCTTCTTGCCGAAGACCCGGCCATGTTGCTGCGGGAGACCCTCGGCCTTTCCGCCGACGGCTCCGTCAAGGCATACCGCCTCACCGATGTTGACGGATTCTTCAAGGCGATTCCATACCCGCTCACCTACAACCCGAGGCGGGTCCAGGAAAACCAGGCGCGCGCGCCCGCAGCCCGCCTTCCCGCCGCACCCGACCAGATTGGTCCCCGCAGTACGAGTTTTTCGTGGCTGTCGATCCTTCCGGCGGTGGTCCCTCTGCTTTTTCGATCTGCTCTGTCCTTGTCACGAAAGAGAATCAGCACCAGGTGAGCCCTCCGGCAGCGCCGCACGCAGGTCGTTTCCTCCCCACATGCTCATGACGACGCTCGCGGCCACGACCAGCCGCTCCGGGTTCTGCAAAAAGGCCCTCATGTAAGGCGGAACAATCAGCGGCAGCACGCAGTCGCACAGTTCGCACACGAACGCGTCCTCTCCCTTTCCCATGAAGTGCTGCTTCACGTCGCATTCCCTGTACAACGCGAACAGCAGCGCCCCCCGCCTGCACGCGATGCCGAAATAGTCCGCCTCGAGCTCCGCGATGCCACGCCACTCCATCACCGCCTGTTCCACGGCGTCGCTTTTGTCCATTTTCGCTTCCAGCAGCTCTGCGACTCCCAAGATCACCCCGTTCAGCTCGCCCGCTCGCGCGTCCCACCCACCCCTGTCTCTCAGAGGCGACCCGAACAGGAGCGCCTCCAACCGCCCGCAGGTTTTGGGCATGGATTGCTTGATTACAAAAGGTACTCTTCCGCCCATGCGGTTATAGCATGCGCACTTCCGACCATAGCGCCCCGCGCGCGCAGACGTGAAACAGACGCACCGTCTGCTGGTCGACCACATTCGAAGGTGCCGCAAGGTCCACCCGTATTTGGGAGACGCCACCGCGGTCGTCGCGCTCGAGTCCAACCTCGGCTTCGAGTCGCAGCACCTTCTGCACGCGCTGAACGAGGCCAAGCTGCCCAAGTGGATCGCGCTCGCGGAGGGGCCTGGCGGCAGCATCGGGCTGCATACGACGGCCGACCGCAAGGAGCAGTACTGCCTCATCCTGCGGGAGATTCTCAAGACCGAGCGCCTCGCCTTCCACCCCGGCTTCTTCTCCTGTTCCATGGAAGTCGACGAGGTGAAGCAGAGGCTCAAGGAGGAGATGCTCAACTTCAGTGTGATTGTGGAGCCTCCCAAGACCACGTTTGGAAAAACACGCAGGACGTACACTGGCAAGCTCGCCGGCAAGCAGGACGACACCGTGCTCGCGTTGCAGATGAACTTGTACGCCGTGAAGACCTTTTACAGCAGCGACAGGTACAAGACGTACCGTGGGTAGCTGCTTCGCCGGCTCAGCCCCGCTGCTTCGCCCGCGATGCCTTCTTCACGGTGGCGTACCTTTTTTTCGCAATCAAAAAGGGCGGGGAGAGGCAGCTCTGGGCGACAGCCTGCCCGTTCATCGCCGCGCCGTCCATCCTCACCCGAAGACGAAAGAGCTGCTTGTCGGAGTTCCGCTCGAGCATCCTCTTTCCCTCGGGGGTGCCGCTGGCGGCCATCATCTCCTCCGCGAAGAGGCCCCTGCTGGCGTACGAGCTCACGCCCGGCTGAATCCGCATGAGAGGCGCCGACCCCCACGCGTCGCCGCGCATGCACGCGGTCCACGCGTGCGCCCCCGCGGCGTGGTCGGAGCGGCGCTGCAGGGCGATCGGGTCGCCGCCGCAAACGTTTCCCACTCGTTGAAACCCCGGGGAGTCAAACAGTAGCTCCACTCTCAGCGCCGGCGCGTGTGTGAAAAACCGCGCCGCGGGGAGGCGGTCGAACCCGTCCTCCGCCTCGACACCAAAGACGGCGGTCGCCTCGAAGAGGATTCCGTTGTTGACCGTGGTCTTGAAGGCCGGCTCACACGAAGAGAACATGCCAAAACGCGCAAGAGCAGGTGACACGGGTGGCGGTGGAAGAAACACGGGAAAGACATGGACACCCGCTCATTGAAAGAGCAGGTGAAACGGGTGGCGGTGCGGCGGACACCTGCTCGTTGAAAATCACGTGCGGGATGCGCGTGTCGAGCGCTCCGCACCCCCGGAGCGCGCGGCAGCTCCTGCGCAGCCGGACCGCCTGGTCGGGGTCGAGGAAGGCCGCGAACAGGCGCGAGAGGTCTTCGGACGCGAAGACGTCCAGGATCCGACAGGGACGCGCGGAGAGCACCCTCCCTGCCTCCCGGGCGGCGAGTACCAGTGTCCGGTACCGCGCGACGATGAACACCTGGTGTTGTACGACCCTGGCCATCGCGCGCTCCTTCGACTCTCTCGCGTTCATCAGAGAGACTTCCACAAGGCGCGCCGACTCTCGCAGAGGCAGCCTGGAGTGCTTCCACTTCACCGACGGACACTCCTTCCACGCGACGTGCGCCTTGTCGCCCAGCCGCCGGTGCTCCTCCCTCTCGAAGGCGAGCACGGCTGCCTGGAAGGCGCGGTCGACCTCCGGCGGGTCGGGCGAGAATCCGTGCTGCATGGTCGCGGCCGCCTCGGCCAGGCACTCCTTTCCACTGGCGGTTCGCTGCTGCGCCACGCGCGCGACTCCGCCCGGCACCTTCCGGAAGTTGCAGTTGGCAAAGTCGCCCAGAAGCTTTTCCGGCGGATCCGCGACGAAGAGCACCGAGGCGAGCGTCTCGAGCGGAAAGTCCTCCGGTTCTCCGAGAACGACACCCCGCCGAACCGCCATGATCCTCTCGTTTTGCGCCTCGGGCGCGATCCGCGCCTCCGACCTGAGGGTCTCGAGGTGAAGCCGCGAGGCGGCCAGGCGCGGCGTCGACACGGCCGGCGCGAGGGCCCGCTCCGCCGCTCGCACGAGGGACAGCAGGTTCTCTCCCGCAAAGTCGCACACTGCGCCTCCGCTTATGGCCACGAGCGCGCCGTCGGACCCCGTGGTCGAGCGATGGTGCCAGAGGAGGCAGAACTGGCGTTTGGTGGAGGAGTGCATTGCCTACCCGATTGCACCGGCGGCCGACCGCGACCAAAAATTTGTCACTGAGATGCTGCCCCGAATCTGCCTGCCTGTTGGCGTTGTCCACAAAGACTTTTCCGATGCGATCAGCTCACGAGCAGAATGGCACGTGCTCCCTCTGCCTCGGAATGCTTTCCGACGAGGCGCCGTACATCGAAGGCTACGGCGATGCCGTCTACTTGCTGCAGGTCGGTCGGGGACCCGGACAGGACCCGGACAGACCGACGAACCCGGGAGGACCCCCCGGCCCCAGAACCAGCCCTGTCCCGGAGCTCGGATGCGGAGCCGCAGCGCCTGGACCCGGTGAACGTGCACACGCTGCACCATGGGGTGAAGACGGGCACGTTGATCGGAAAGGACAAGGGACAGGGCCAGTAGCCAGCCGTGATTGCAGGCGGAGGCAATCAGATGGTCTCCGCCGAGCAGCCCCATCGGCCTGCTGGGTACTTATTGTTATAACAGAGGTTTGGCAGTGGCCATGTACAAGCTACGTCCTACACGCTCAGCAGAGCTCGCATGCTCACTTGGACCTTTCCCGCTCCCAAGTGAGCATCCAGCCCTTGCTCACTTGGCCCTTTCCCGCTCCCAAGTGAGCATCCAGCCCTTGCTCACTTGCGACGTCTGCTCTGTGCAGTCTCCTAGGGGCTTCTCAAAACCGCTTGCCAGTGACATGAAGCTGGTGTCCACCCTGAATCGCATGCGGCTCGTTGCGTCTTCTGACTACCTCGCGAGCGTACCCTTCCGGACACGAGATTGGTTCATGGAGGTGATCACGGAGGCCGGTTTGGTCTCGCGGCGCAACACCGCGCGCAGTGGTCATGTACAAGCTACGTCCTACACGCTCAGCAGAGCTCGCATGCTCACTTCTTGCACTCTGTACACGCCCCACTGGCATTACAGATCAGAACGGATGTCGAAGACAATGCGGCGCGACTTCCGTATCTCCTCCCGCATCTTATCATTTCCCGCCGCGGTGGTGGCGGTGTTGTCTTTCACATAGATGAGACGAATGGATTCCAGTGCCCCGTTTATGATCGCGTTGCCGAAGGCCTCCATCCCGACGTCGCCAATCTTATTCTTGTTCAGGGACAACGCCATGAGGGACCGCAGCGCCCCGCTGCTGCTGATCGCGTTGCTGAAGGCCTTCATCCCGATGTCGCCAATTTTATTCGAGGACAGGTTGAGGACCGTACACGACCCCAGCGGCCTGCTGCCTATTGCTGACGCGAGCGCCTTCATCCCCTCGTCCCCAACGAGACTTTCGTCCCTGGGCTCCAAATCGTTCAGCAACGGCAGCGCCTTACTGTGCAACGCTGTAGCGAAGGCAGTGAGGCCGATGTCGCCGATCTTATTGTCCCCAAGGTCGAGATCGAAGAGCCGAGGCAGCGGCGTCTTGGCGATTGCCATGCTGAACGACTGCATGTCGGCATCGTTGATGCCGTTGCTGCGGAGGTTGAGCTCCGTGCAACTCGCCAGCCTCCCCTTTAGGATCGCATCCGAGAACGACTCCATTCTCTGACCGGTTGTCGTACAAGACGTCAGATCAACCTGTTCCAGCTTTGGAAAGCACTGCCCTCTCAGCAGCAGCAAGAACGACTCAAACGCAGGACCAACTTTGATTTTGGCCACGGTCCCCAGCCCCCCCCGCATGGCCTCTTTTTCGAGCCCCAGCGCACGCGCCGCAGTCATGAGCGTCTCTGCGCGCGCCAGGTACGTTTCCCCGAGTTGCTTGTGATCGTCGTTGGCGGCCAGCATACGGCCAGCCTTTCGGATTTCCGCTGGCTCGTGGATGCCGAGGATAGCCTCGATCAAGTCCTGGCTGACGGTTCCCAACTGCAGCTCGCCCTCAAGGTTCCCGGAAACGAACGCATGCTCGCGGAGGTGCACGAGTGACGGTATCATCTCCCAACGTGCACAC
>Ga0209711_10001017_pt1 | contig 28191 bp, 28 predicted proteins | sample ArcticOcean_MG_C_7_FD_187441 | JGI IMG/M metagenome (GOLD analysis project Ga0209711, IMG submission 187441) | Marine microbial communities from western Arctic Ocean - ArcticOcean_MG_CB11_88 (SPAdes) (version 2) | ecosystem: Environmental > Aquatic > Marine > Oceanic | place: Arctic Ocean...
GATTAAGGGTGAAAGTAGTTTTTTAAGTAAAGTTTTCATAAATTTGATTAGCCCTTTGACGCAAAAAGTAAAGCTCGACGAAGGTATGGTTCTTGTAAGGGTTCATCTAGGTAAAAAATCATATACCCTGGTGAGGTTTTAACACTAAATTTGAGGTTTTGAAGTAAATTAGTGAACTCTAATTCATCGTTTTTTTTATGATAAACACACAGGGCAATTCTTAGGTAGTCGAGATCTTTCAAAAGATTTTTAGAACCTTCGAGTAAGTTTTTTTCATCTCCATCAACATCTATTTTTAAAATTGTAGGGGGCTCCTTGTTTTCAAAGAAACGATCAAGTGTAGTACTACTTGAATCTTCTATTGAGGATAGTTTAAGGGGGATTATCTCAACTTTGTCTTTCCACGGTTCAAAGGTTTTCTTGAGAGGTTTTTGCCAACCATCAGAACATTCGAAAAGGTATACTTTCTTCACTTGATCAACTATCTCTAGCGAGAAGTTTCCCTCTGCTGATCCCGCATCTACAACTATGTCGTTTTTTCCATATTGTATAGAATCGTCCGCATATGAATGGGGTGAAATTTCGTCTTGTTCAAGGCATGAGAATGAATGTGAGTATCGAATGTTCTCAGAGTTCCAACCCTCAGGGTAGAATAATTTCTTCTTACCGAGATAAACATAATTTAACTTAGTCTTAGAATCTTTGTGCACATTGACCTTTTCTGAATGGTATTTGTGGATAAAATCATAAGGAAACATATGCAAAGGGTTTTTGCATAGGAATGAAATTACTTCTGAAACCTCCTGCTGGTTTAAGAAATTTTCACTATTTTTGAAGTAAGCCAATATATTTAAACGTAAATTCTTTAGAAAAAAATCTTGTCGCCTAACTCCAATATAACTCTTTATGACTTGTGGCATAAACGCTTTGTAGATTTTTTTTAACATCTTATGTTTCATTCAAGTGCAGTTTAATCAAAGTTTCTAATTCATTTGTATCTATTACAAAGTCTGAATCCATTTTAGATCGCCCTTTTAACTCTTCAGATTCTTCAATGTCACTTAAAAGAACCGAATATTTGAGCTGGTTCAATTCTTTGTACCACATGTACACATTAGGTGCCGAAAAAGCCCCATGATGAAATTTGCTTCTGATCTCAATCACATTGGTACCAGCATTACAAAACATTAGGTTTGCCAAAGCAGCACCATGAGCTCCAATTACAAAATCAGCATTACGAAAGGCTTTCACCTGTTCAAGCACTGTCATATTTTCAGGTCGAATGATAGTGAAATTATTTGCAGTTAGAACAGCTAGTAGTTCCTCGTTGTTCTTTATTCTTTTTGAGTTACTGTTTTGTCGGCAAATATAGATTCTTTTTTGTGTATCACCTTTGGGATTGGTGGAATTTAGTATGAAATCTCTAGTCCATGCCAGAGCTTCCAAGTCTGGTTGATATGTTGGAGAATAATATACCAAACTGTCTGCCTGAATATGGGGATAATTTTCAAGTTTAACAAACTTATTTCGAGGGATTTGAAACAGATCATAAATTTCATTTTGAAAATCATATTTGGATGATTTTACGATCAGGTGATCAAAATTATCGATGTCTAATCCATTTTTTTTCAACCTGTAAATCGAAGGAAGTTCCTCAGATAATAAGTGCCAATAATTCGCCCTGCCACCGAGCATGAAAGCACTTCCACTAAGAATCTTACATTTTGAAAGTCTTGCTTGATGAAAAATCCAATGTTCTTTTGGATTCATTCCATAGCAGCATGATTCCGAGAATATAAGCATATCATCTGAACTAATAACTGCATGTGGTTCGAGGTGGTATCTGCCTTTATGCAATGTATTGAGACGCATTTCAGACTTTTCGAACGAGTAAACTTTTTCTATGTTATATTTCTTTATTCTATCAAAGTTAAATGGTTCTCCAATGGTAACAGGGCTCAAGATGTTTTTAAAAATAACATTGCTTTTATCAACTTTTAACTGGATTAACTCATCAACTGATTTGTAGTAACCTCTAGGTGGTCCAAATGTTTTTGAGCTATAACCAAGTAATGATAATACTCGAGCTACTATCCTTAATCCCTCTCTCAGTAGGAAAAGTAAAAATAATTTTACTCTTGAGACCACAAAGGCGGTAAGTTTTTAAAGATTTCTATGTTGGAAAATGATGGAGATTCTCTTGATCCATGTTTTTGAGCCCATTTTGCCATAATTCTAATTCCTTCAGATAGTGGAGTATCAGATTTATCGCCAAAAGCCTTCTTGAATTTCCCATGATCACAATAGGCAACTTTGACTTCGTTTCTTGCTTCTACATGGCAAATTGTTGCATCTGAATTCATCGCATCTTTAACAATTTGAGCTAGCTCGTTAAGGGAATAATCAGCATCACTACCAACATTGAAAATTTCGTTGCAAGCGAGATCATTTTCTGGGGCTTCAGCTAATCCAGGAATTATATCATCTACATAAGTAAACGCTCTTCTCTGTGTTCCATCACCGAAAATATTTATGCTTTCGCCTTTCATCATGTTATTCATGAAAATCCCGATAACATTTCGATATTTGTCTCCTAGATTCTGTGGGATACCATATACATTATGGGGTCTAAAAATAGTGAAATTAAGACCAAACATCTCACGAGCTGACATTAAATCATTTTCAACGGCTAATTTCGCTATTCCATATGGGTCTTCTGGTCTGGGTGTATCTTTCTCAGATATAGGAGATTGAAGACTACCATATACTGCAATAGAGGATGTGAAGATAAAGGAATTCACATTATATTTAATGGATGCATTTATGAGGTTTATGCTTCCAATGAGATTGTTTTGATAGTTAAAGTGTCTCACGAAATGACTCAATCCTTCAGCGGCATAAGCGGCAAGATGGTAGACGAAATCAAATTTATGAGATTTGAATATCTTATCAATTGATTCAATATCGTTGATACTAACTTCATAGAATTTGACCTTAGGGTTCAGGTTTTCGATGAAACCACCGCTCAAGTCATCAATTACAACTACCTCGTATTTCAATCGCTCGACTAAGAAATAGGATAAGCAAGAACCAAGAAAACCGGCACCTCCAGTTACAAGAACAGTTTTCATATCATATTTGTTTACTCTTTTGATTAATAAAAAGTGCAATGCACAAGAATATTGTAATAAATAATACAGTAATACCTGCCCGATAGGAAAGAGTCCTTAATCCTGCATGATTTAATAAGTGAACGATCCATAAATTGAAGCCATGAAATGTATCGTATTCAGTCAAATTAATAGTCTGAGCTCCTTGAACCCCGAAATTTGACACAGGATATTCTGCTTTTGAAGTTTTCAGTTTATGGATAAATAAATCTACACTGCGGTAAAGTTGACTACTTGGAGATTCTTCCGTTATTTCTTGAATCTTTAACTTAATTTCAATGATTTCATGAATCTTGGTAAAAGATGCCGAAAATTGTATGAAGATAGATACGAGCAATACCGAAAAAAGAAGCATTTTAGTAAAAAAGTTTTTGCATGGAACAAATGTCAATGGCAGCAATAATAAGGGAATAATAGGTACTAGTAGGCGATTCCCCCAACAATACCCCCCCTGCCAACTTACCCAGAAGCACATAACTAAGTACCAAACTAGAATAAAGATACCCACAAGTATTATTGGCATCCTTTTTTCTCTTGGAACAAAAAGAAACCCAAACATGGAAACTAAAATAATTGGATTAAAAAAGAAAATGCCTCTTTCTAAAGAAAATAGATAACCAAACCAATCTCGTGTGAAAAAATCTAAACTGAATTTTATCATTGAACCGTATCCACTTTCAAAAATGTTATTAAACCTAAGGTAATTTAAAGTAGCGATTCCTATTCCCGTAGGAATTATAAATATAAAAAAATTTAATCCCTTTTTAACCAAAGGTTCACTCTTTTCATTGTCCCAAAATAAATAAATACATAATACAGGCAGGAAAATGAAGTAGGTTAACTTTAATAAAATGAGTAAAGAATACCAAAATGAAATTTTTAGCCATTTCCCTTTATTATTTTGTAATAAGTAGTAAAGCATTCCTAGCAAGAAACTCGCTTGTGTTACTTCCGAGAAATCTGTTGTGCTATACTTCCAATAACCCGTACCCAAAGCCAAGATCGTGGTCATTATTTTGGCTCTATTTCCAGTTCCTCCAAGAAGAATCACAATCTTTTTGAAAAACCACAAACCCAAGATTGCAAATGGAATATTATAAAATGAAATCAAAAAATTAATGATGATTCTTTCTTCAACAGTACTGATTACAGAAAGTAGTTTGCCGGCAATCATGTAAGGAACAAAAATCAAACTTAGTCCAATGCCATATGGTGAATATATCTTATCTGTTCCAGGCAAGATAGGAAAATGAACGACTGCAGATTTATCGGGAGGATCGATCAATAAATTTCCATATTCAACTATAGAAATCGAGGTTCTTATTGAATATTCAGTATCAGATATTTCTACATGACCCTTTGCAGTAAGCATATAAATAAATGCAATAACTGTTAGAGGTAATAGTAGTTTATTAATAATTAGTATACTTGAAATTAATGTAATGCATGGACCAAGGCTTCATGGACTCTTTCGTGCTGATCAAACCCAATCCAAACCGGGAGTCTAATTATTCTTTCACTTAAATCTTCAGTTATTGGAAGAGGGAAGGGGGTTCTACCATATTTTAATCCAGCGGGTGACGAGTGAAGTGGTTGGTAATGGAAGACAGCGTTAACTCCTTTATCTCTCATATTTTCTAGAACTTTGTCTCGATCATATCTTTTATTTAAAATAAGATAGTAAATATGTCCGTTATGTTCACATTCTTTTGGTATTATGGGTCTTCTTATCTTTTCAGTTTTTTCAAAACCTTCGAAAATATCTTTGTATTTATTCCAAATACTTAATCTTTTCTGGGTAATTTTTTCAGCATTTTCTAGCTGTGCTGCAAGGAAGGCAGCCGTTAGTTCCCCAGGAAGGTAACTGGACCCGATATCGACCCATCGATATTTGTCTACCTGACCTCTAAAGAATTTTGATCGATTGGTACCTTTTTCTCGGATAATTTCAGCCCGTTCTATATAATTTTCTCTATTGATTAGAAGTGCTCCACCCTCACCACAATGTATATTTTTGGTCTCGTGGAAGCTTAAGCACCCGAACTCTCCGAAACTCCCAAGTGGTTTACCTCTGTATTTTGCCATGATTCCTTGAGCAGCGTCCTCAATAACTGCGAGATTATACTTTTTAGCAATATCACAAATAGTGTTCATTTCGCAGGCTACCCCTACATAATGGACCGGCACGATTGCCCTGGTTTTCGATGTAATAGATTGCTCTATAAGTTTTTCATTTATGTTTAATGTGTCTTTCCGAATATCAACAAAGACGGGTACTCCTCCCCTCAAAACAAACGCATTTGCAGTCGATACGAAGGTGTAAGAGGGCATGATGATTTCGTCACCAGGTTTTATATCTAGAAGTGTAGCACTCATTTCTAAGGCGGCTGTGCATGAGTGAGTCATGAGTGCTTTTTGGCAACCAATATTCTTTTCAAGGAAATCGTTACATTTATGAGTAAATGGTCCATCTCCAGCTAAAATCATATTATGGTAAGCGTCTTGTATATTAGAAAGCTCATTTCCTTCCATGTATGGCTTGTTAAATGGAACTGTGGTCATTTAGCTATTTTTTTTGCAATTACTAAAAGAGACCCTCCAAATGGAAAGCGTACACCAAATTTTAATAGTAAGATTTCTAGCAACATAATTCTAGAGAAGAACCAATTTAAAAGTCTTGGAATCTTGAACTCACTCATTGGGTCAGTAATTTGTTTAGTATTTTTATATCTTCTTCTTGATAAGAACATGAGTGGGCACAACAGAGAGACAAAGGATGTGTCATACTCAATGTAAAACCCAGCGTCTCGTAGCTTTTTTAACATCTCATAGCGGGTGTACCTTCTTTGGTGACAACTGTATTCATCAACAGCAGACCATAGCCACATATGTTGCGGAACAGTTAAAATAAGATAACCTATTGAATTTAATGCTGTATGAAAATTTTCGAGAACGATTTTGTCTTGCTCAATATGTTCAAGCACATCAAATGAACCGATGATATCATAACATTCAACTTCAGTCATCTTAGTGGCATCGCGTTGTGTTAGCTTAGTTTTGGGTAACCTCAAACGAGCATACTTTAAACCTTCCTCTGAATATTCTGTTCCTTCAAAAGATTTGTCAGGAAATTTTTTGAACAGTGCTTTTAAAACAAATCCTGTCCCGCATCCAACTTCAAGAAATTTTGAAAAAGACGGTATTTTATTAGAAATATAAAACAGCAAAATTAAATTTCTAGATTGAAACCACCAATTTTTCTCTTCATGTTCGAATAGTTTCGAAAAGGAATTTTCGGGAAACGGATAAGCTTTTGTATGATTCAAGAACTAAAGGTTACAACGATATTAGGGAAAATTTATCAAATTATGAAAGTATAAAAAACAAAGTTTAATGACCTGATTTAAGCAACACTTACCGAAATGTATACTGATACAAAAGAATTTAAATATGCTAAAATATATAATGTAAAAGAATATGTTTTAAACTGAAAATTTTTTGAGGCAAAATCGATTAAATAAAAGAAGAAGAAAACTTGATATATATAATGTTACAAGTTTCAGGTTTGTACTGAGTTAAAAGCAAAGAATACCAACAATTTAGTGTACTGATAACGATTACTTTTGGAAATGACGTAAAGAAAATATATTACTCGATAATCTCATGTATAATATAACGCGGTCTTTTAAGAACTTGTGAGAATATTTTCCCAAGGTATTCACCGATAACTCCGATTGTAATTAGTTGCATCCCTGAGCAAAATAATATTATAGTTGCAAGCGATGCATATCCGGGAGGACTATTGTAAATAAGTTTACTGTAAATAACAAAACAGATTCCAATAAACGACATGAAGAAAAGTATTAAGGAAATTGCTGATGCAATCCTTAAAGGTTTTATACTAAACGAGGTAATAAAAGTTATGCCTAGACTTAATTTCCCAAAAATATTGTACGAAGACATGCCATCATTATTTTCAAAATGAGTAATCTCAACATATTTTTTCTTGTAACCTATATCGAGAAAAATTCCGCCAAAAAACAAATTTTGGTCGTTGTATTGTAAAACTGCATTTTTAACCTCTTTGGTAAATAACCTTTGGCAAACTTGATTAGGATTATAGTCAATTTTTGACAAAAAGTTAAATACTACCCAAAAAAACTTAGAGCAATTTTTAGTTAAAAATGAAGCTTTGTACGTGTCTTTAACTCCGATTACTAGATCATAACCTGAGTTAATTGCATCCATATAATTAATCAAGTTCTTGGGATCTTCTTGTAAATCACAATCTGTTAATGCAATGAGATCACCACTTGCATGCTCCAAACCAGCTAAAATTGCTGGATGTTGCCCCCAGTTTTTACTTAATTTAATAATTTTTAGCTTTGGAATGTTTAATATTTCAGTTTTTAAAACTTTTAGAGTTTCATCATTAGGTGAATCGTCCACGACTATAATTTCGTAATCGCAATCCAATCGAGTTAAAACTTTTTTGTATTGGATGAGGAACTCGCTAACATAATTAGAACGATTATAAAATGGTGTAACCAAAGAAATTTTTTTCATTAAATTAAATCTATATTTGTATTGGTAATTAAGGTCTTAATTACTTTTTAACTATACCAAAAACTTTTCACATTTTTTAGCGACTTCAGACTTGTAATGATTTCGGTCCAATGTTTCTGTTACAAATTTAAAACTTTTTTTCGTAGTTTGGAATCCAAAAAATTTTATTAACCGAATTGCTTTAACATTCATAATATTAAAAATTCCATACAAGCAATTAAATTTTCTTTCAATAAAACAGAAACGAATTAATAATGAAATACATTGATGTGGAATAGTGAAATTTTCGATATTTGATTTTAAGATAATACCAACTTCGGCTCTATTATTTTCAATGTCCTTTTTACCTTTCTGTGAAAAATGAACAAAGCCAACTGATAAGTTGTTTTCTACAAGTTTGACAATGAAGTAATGATAGAGTTCATGTTCGAGGTTGTTGTACCATTTGATTTGATTTTTTTCTGAAATTTCATAGTCATACTGAAATATATTTTTACCTACAAAAGTGTTTCTGATGAGTCGCAATTCTTCAATGTCATGTCTATCAATTGCTTTAAAATAGACAATTGATGTTTTAAAATTAGTCACCTTTTTTTAATAAGGTAAGATTTACCATTTTATTAACACTACCGAATTTTTCTAATGTAATATCCTCATTTTTTATTTTTATATCATATCTTGTTTCTAAAAAATCAACAAGTTCGACGATTCCCACAGAATCAAGAATACCAGCTTCATATAATGATGAGTTCATGGGTAATGGTTTATTTTCAAGAGCTAATGGGAAATTTTCGTATAAGAAATTTAAAATCTCTTGTGTAATAATCTGGTTATTGCTCATTAGTTTTTACTTTCTCTTTATTCTAATTATGTTCATGTTCTTTAAATATTCTCTACTTTTCTGTTTTATATATTCTTTGGTAAATAATCTACAAAAAATCTGTGTTGAAAGAATTTGAACAAACGCCATGTTATCGCGACTTCCCAATCTATCTAGAGATGACAAGGTTATTTTTTTAAGAAGTCTATTTGTATTCTCAAATTTAAATAAGCCATTATTGCTAATGTTAATTTCACTCAAATGTTCTGACGCATAATCTATAATTTCATTTTTATTTATAAATGACTTTATATCGGGTGCTTGGTATGCAACCTTTTCCCTATTGCAAATTTCTCTAGGTAATTTGTTTGTAAAAGCTTTTCTTAATATTTTTTTGTCTTGCAGACCATCTAGCTTATATTTCACTGGAACTTTAGACATGTACTCAATGAAATTATGATCTAAAAATGGAAATCTTCCTTCAACTGAGTTTGACATTGCCATGCGGTCACCCTGAGAACTCAAAAGATAGTTCTGAAGCAATGTAGTTACCTCTAAGTATTGTGCTTTACCTAGCAATGTTGAATCGTAGAAATTAGCAGGTATAAAGGATTTTAAATAACTTTTAGCACAGTAATTTTGTAACGATTTTTTTAGATCATCAGAAAAATAAATCTTATTATTCTGGTTGTTATTCCATCTGTAATTATGACTAAAGAATGTAGAATCATCATACAATGTAGTTTTGTATGACTCAACTACCAAATTTATGTACCTATCATTCGAGAAATGTGGTAGGTAAGCATACAACTTACCAAACAGTTTTTTTAATCTATTAGATTCAGGGTACTTTGTTAGCATTTTCCTTAATCTAATCTCTTTAAAAATGTTGTAACCCAAAAGAACTTCATCTGCGCCCTCGCCTGTCAAAATAACCTTTAGACCATCATTGTTAACACTTTTGGATAAAAGTTTAAGTGGAGTTGGCGCAGTTCTAAAAAGTGGAGTTTCAGTATGCCAAACAATATCCTCAAATTCGTTAGAAATCGTTTCATTGTTACATACTTGTGTTGAATGTCTTGTTTTTAAATGTTCATGCACTATTCTTTGGAATGGCCTTTCATCATAACTTGAGTCTTCAAAACCAACTGAATAGGTTCTAATATTGTTACCTTTTATCTTTGACATTGATTGTACAATGGCAGCTGAATCTACCCCACCACTAATGTAGGCACCAACTTCAGTGTCTGCTAAAAGTCTTAATGCTACAGATTGGTCGAACTTTTCATGAAACTCTTCAGTTGTATCCCTAAAACTTTTGCCTAGCATTTCATCGGGGAACGGCCAGTCCCAGTAGGGAAGTTCAGTTATAATATTGTCTTTAAAAATTAATTTGTGACCAGGTAATAAATGATAAATACCTTTTATCATTGAGGTTTTGCATACTGTGGTCCAGAAGGTGAAAATTTGGTCCAATGCCTCAATATTAATTTCATCAGGTGCATCATTTAGTGTCAGTAATGATTTCAATTCAGAGGCAAAGGCAAAAGTTTCGTTCGTGAAAAAATAGAATAAAGGTCTAATACCAATTCTATCCCTCGCTAAAAGTAGTTTGTTCTGTGATGGATCCCAAATTGAGAGAGCAAATTGACCGTTTAATTTATTTAGAAAATTATCTCCTTCAGCAATATAAAGTCTAAGAATTACTTCTGAGTCAGAATTGGTTTGGAAATGGACATTTCTTTTCTTAAGCTCGTCTCTCAATTCAACATGATTATAAATCTCTCCATTAAAAGCTAAAGCAATACCAGTAGAGTCATCAACGAAAGGTTGAATACCATTTTCAATATCTATTATTGATAATCTTGCTACCCCTAGTCCAATAGACTCATGTTTTGCTATAAAGGCACCGAGTTGGTCCGGTCCTCTATGTGATATTAATGAAAGCATAGAACAAATGTTCTGTTCACTAACTTTATTCGATTTAATTCCTACAATTCCGCACACAATTTTAAATTAAAATCTGTAGTGACCAAACGCAATCATTGAATTAAAATCAGTATCCGAATGATTGAGTTCATTAAAAGCATCAATCCAGATCTTTTTTAAATCTTTTTGACGAATTTTGTTTTTTATAAATAAAGCAAGAACACCTCCATCACTACCTCCTACTTGTGCACGAACTTTTGAAGTATTTATTAGTTTCCTGAGGTGCTCATCTTGAATTAAACTTGAATTCAAATGTTCTTTTAAATCCGGTCTATTAAACATCTCATTGGGCAATTTTAAATATTCCCGGAAAACAGTTGAAAAGGGTTGTACAGTAGTGATATTAAAATGATTGAATATTCCTATTTCACGATCCCCGCATTCTAGTCCGTAAGTTAAAATTTTATTTAGTCTATATGTTGGTAATTTAGGTAGTGTGTAATATTTGATATTTTCAAATATTACAGGTTTATAATCTGCAACAAATTCATTCATCAAATCACCTGTTAAAAAAACACAATCTTCTTCTGGGAATAAATTTTTTATCTTTTTACCAATTTTGTAATTAACCCATGCACAATGTACATTGAAATCTCTATAATCTTGTCCATATATTAGTACATCTTTGAGCGAATTTAAACTAATTTTATTTTCAGCAAATATACCGATAAAGGGTATGTCTAACTCACGTGAAAATCGTAGTGCTTTTTTGTAATCATCGCTTACTTCACTTGATGAAATATGAGAATCATAATTGTTTTGATTTAAAGGGTTTGATCTATTTAGAATTTTAGAACTTGTAAGAGAAAAAGTGATTGCTGTAATATTATCAAAGTGTTTTTTTGCATAATAAGCGATAATTGAACTATCTAATCCTCCTGAAAGGCAAACAAAGATTTTTTTATTTCTAAATTTTTTAGATAGAAATTTAAAGTAAGACGATAACTTATTATGGATGGAGTTTTGAAAACTAGTAAGGTTGAAGTCTTCGATATGCGTTACATCTAGAGTAGACAAATCTTCAAATTCGTCAGTCACACATTCCAAAGTGTTCAGATCTATTTCTAATCTCTTTCCGGGGATCTGAGATTTTACACTAGAGATACTAGGATTTGCTTTATAAATTTCATAGAGAGTATTACCGACGACTATTTCATTTGTAGATTTATCAATTCCATAAAATAATTTATTCAAACCTAGGATATCACGGTCAAGAATTAGGGCATTTTTGCTTTGATTTAAAACTGCATATTGACCGTTTGATTCACAAATATTTTCCAAGTTATTGATTTGACAATAATTTTTATTCAAAATTATGTTAGGGTATGTAAGCAGGTTCTTAATATTCATTTTTTTCTAATTGGTTTTGTTGATTGCTTACCTTACTCGTAAAAATAGAGTATACATAAAAATATCATTTGTTTTTCATTTATAAATTTCTCTCTTAAATATAAAAGCAATTTTTTGTAAAAGTTAACTGACGAAATATTTTCATCAAAGTATGATAGAATATAATTTTTATCCTCGTAATCTTTGTGGTTTCATATTGCTCTTTAAACTAAATCTTAACCTATATGGCAAACTCCGAAATAGGTATAAAGCAAATACGAGGCATGAGGAAATGTAGGCCGAATAAGTAAGTCCGTAACCAATATTCTAGACTTTTCTTGTATATGCCTTGGTGAATATCGATGAATTTTTAGCTGCTTTATTCAAAATAATATTATCTATTTTTATTATTCTTTAAACCGTGAAAATAAAATGTAGAAGCAAGATTTTGAGCGGTTTTTAATTCTGCCGTAAAAATATCAATGAATTTAATTGGCCAAGTAATACACGTTAAGAAAATACTTATGAGATTTCTAAGCACAAGGGATCCGAATGAAAATAAGGATGCTAAACATTCTTGAATAATCCATAGTGCGCCAGATATAGGCCTTAAAAAAACTCCACTCTCTATTTTTTCGAAGTCTCGGTGCAGGAATTCGATTCCAGGAAGGGAGGAATGGTTGCATAATTGGAATTACTGAAAATACTTTACCTTTCGGCTTTAATACTCTTTGAATTTCCTTTAATACAAGTTTAGGCGACTTTACATGCTCCAAAACGGCCATATTCATAATAGCATCTACGGATTCGTCTTTAAAAGGAAGTGAATGAGTATCGCAAATTGAATTAAATTGTTTTTGGCTAAAATTGATAAATGGGTGAATAAGTGAGATTTATAATTTGAACTTAACTAAGAATGTGTTAGAAGAAATGATTTTTTTTATTGAAATTACAGCACCCGGCAGGTGAGAGATATCATTTGAATGAGTATGAATAATCAATTCTTTTTCGTCATTTAATATGAAATTTTCAAACATTTTTAATATATACGGTACTTGGTTGTAAGAAAGATATTTTCCATAATGGAAGTCACTTCTATCCGTGAAAAATAAATGAAGACCAGGTCTGCCGCTTATATCTATAAATTTCAGTTCTTTAAGTGAATCAAGTTCAAGATATAACTTCTGAATTTCAGAGATAAAGTCTAATTGTGACTTATTCACATAAATACTACCAAATTCATCGTTTATGTGTAACTTATGATTGCAATTATAAATAGGGGGTTGTTTAAGAAAAGTAGCGTAAGAGTAGTTGTAAGTTAACGCATTTGTACTTTGAAATGTTACTGTAGATGAGAATATGAAAATCAGATAACATAGAATTTCTTTGCGTTGAAGGTGAATTCCTAAAACTAATAAAAGTAAAGCCCATGCAAACAAGTATGTAGTTACCAAGGAAGTAATTGGAACTCGTGAACCTAAAGAAAGGACAAACGGTACGATAAACAGTATAATTGCAAATTTGATTGTAATACCTTTTAAAATAATAATGGCCTTATTTTTTTCAACCATGAGTAAGTATGATTGGAAAGAAATCATAATTACTAAGTACGGTATGGAAGAGAAATATGCTGCGTTACTACCGCCAAATAAATAACTTCTTAAATAAAATCTAAGATAAACATACAGGATTAGCGCAATTATAATGTAATTTTGATATAATTTCTTAGAATGTGAATATCGACACATGATAAGAAGTGCTATTAATACATCAAAAGATTTCAATACGCCTTGGATTTGAATTAAGTATATAGAAAGAAAGTCTGAAGTTATGATACTAGAAATATTGTGACTTGATTTATTTAAATCTTGGTAAGCTTCTATTTGATCATAAATAAAATTTATTGATTCAGATTGAAAATTACAAAATAGAAATAAAATTACCATACTTGAAAAAATAATAAAATAATCTCTTTTCGATTGGTTGCTGTAGTGAAAGACGAAAAATATTATTATCAATAAGATAAAAGATATGTATGCTTTTATTAATGTTATACATATCAAAGTAACAAATAGTGTGAAAATATATGTATAATAGAGCAATGATTTCTTTTGGGTTATTACAATCGAAATTAATATACTAATTAAAAAAACTGCTAAAATTAATATCAAAGTATTATAACCGGCGATTTTTGTTTGAAAATTATAATTCGAGTACGCAATAGACAGGATGAAGGGTAGTACGAATGATGTATTCGTTTTATTGTACTTAATTTTTATAAATTTTCTTACCGAAATTCCTAAGAATGTAAATATAGATATAAGAATTAAATGCCCTGTTATAACTAACTTATTATACCCTAACCCGAAAAAGCTTATGACGGGCTCACTCAAAAAACCATATAAAATTAGAGGATATCCAACTTCTGATTTTGTAAGTAGGAAATAATTAAAAGAATCATCACAAAAGTCGATAGACTTGTCAGTACAATAAAAAAAGACGATATTCTGGATTAAAACTATAAACCATAAGGTTACTGTTAAATATTTGTAACTTTTATCCATTTTTCTTTAGAACGCAGAATAAAGATGAACCAAAAGGAAGATTCATTTTGTTTGATATTAAAAAATTATCGAACTTACAATATACTAGTAATAAATTGTTAATAACTTTATTTACCTTAAATACATCTGATCTATAAACTTCACTCTTTTTAGATAAGAATCCCAAAACTTTTGATATAAATATTAAAGGTACTATCAGGGGTAATCTATATTCTAGAATTTCTATTTTAAAATGATTAACATCTATAAGATTTATTAGATCTTTTTTAAAGTATCTTTTTTTAATTGTTACAGCTTTATCATGTCTTCTCCTTAAAACTGGCAACGCCGGCACATTTAATATCAATATTCCATCTTCTTTCAGAGCAATGTGGAAGTTTGATAAAGCAAGCTTTTCGTTTTTGATACCTTTATCGGAAATTACATCTAATGAAATAATACAATCGAACTCGGCCATTTTTGGATTCCATTTGTTTAGGTCCCTTTTCCAAACCTTGTCGAGACCTCTTTTCTTACAAAATGCAATTGAATTATTGTTGTAGTCATATCCAAATGTTGAACTATGTTTTGATAGTTTGGTTAATAGGTTTCCAGTTCCGCAACCCGCATCAAGAATACTCAGATTGTTTCTATCTTTAGGTATGAATTTAAGTACTAAATGATGTAAGGATTTAAACCACCAATGAGTCTCTTCTAAGTCATACATTTTTTGATATTCTATCTCGTTCATAACCTCAAATTCCCCTTTTTTTCATTGAGGCGACTACATATTGTGGTTGTTTATTGACGCCGATGAATAATCTTCCTAAATATTCACCTATCATTCCAATTGCTAAAAGTTGTATGCCTCCTAACAAACTACATATAAATACAATAGATGCCCATCCAATTGGAACCGTGGGATCAACTAATTTTTCGTAAATTGTTAATACACCAATCAAAAAACCAATTATCGAGAAAACAAAACCTAGTATTGTAGCTGCTCTTAATGGAAATATTGAAAAGTTAGTAAACATATTTAACCATAATCTAATCAACTTACTGATTGTGTAACCAGACTTTCCCTGTGTTCTGGCGTTATGATTCACGCTATGTGTTCCTATATTCGAAGTTGTTCTTAATATGAGACCATCCACATAAGGATAAGGTAAGTCGTACTTTATTATTTCGCTTACTAGTTCTTTAGAAATTGCTCTAAATGTGCAAAGATAAAGATTCTTTGGCTTGTTTAACATAACATTAGCTACTTTTCCATTGAACCAACTTCCGAGATTTCGAATCAAATTATGTTTTTTCTTATTATATTTTGCAAAAACTACATCATATGAATTTTTAATCGCTTCTTCGACAAGTCTTTTAGCGTCAATTGGGTCGTTTTGTCCGTCGTCATCAATTGTGACGATATAGTCCCCATTAGAGTAATTCAGTCCACACATTACAGCATTATGCTCCGTGAAATTTTTTGCTAGTTCGATATATGTGATAATATCCGAGTGTTTTTCGTAAATGTCTATACATGTTTTATGTGAATTATCATGAGAAAAATCATTCACTAAAATGATTTCTAATGATTGATATGAAGAAAAAACATCTATACACTTATCTACTAGTTTAGTGATCGTATTAGAACTATTATAAACTGGTATAACCAAAGTAATCTTGTAATTCATCTTATCCATATTTTAATTATTATTTATTGTTTTCGCGTATATACTAGTTGTTAATCTAGCACATTTACTCCAACTAAATTCAAGTGCTCTCTTTTTTGATTTATTTTTCAGTGTTTTTTTCTTTTTCGGATTTTGCGAAATATTTAAGATTAAATCACAAAGATTTGACTTTCCACATACTTCAACATAAACGCCTGCATCTCCCATGACTTCGTGAATACTACTGCCTCTAGATGCAAATGGTATAGCACCAAAAGACATAGCTTCTAATATAGGAAATCCAAAACCTTCGTAAAGTGATGGAAACAAAAGAGCTAAGCATTTAGAGTATAGATAATTAAGTTCTTGGTCAGATATATTTACCAAAAAGATGACTTCTGCAATTAAGTCCCGGTTTTTTATATTATCTAATTCATTTTTGCTCGGTTTTGGACCTACGACTATCAAAGGAATCCTTTTAATTTTTTTAATTTTTTGGATATGCGGTAATAATGAATCAAAATTTTTGTACCCTTCCCTGTGCCCAACATAAAGTAAGAATTCTTTAGGTACTTTCAGGTTTAGGTCATTTACGGACTGATTATTGTTAATTCCATGATGAACAACATGAACTTTATCTTTTGGTATCGATTTATATGTATTAAGTAAATCATTTCTCGTGCTTTCTGAGACAGTTATAATGGCAGTTGCATTTTCTAAAATTTTTCTTCTGCAATTTATTATATTTTTTTTATTTTTAGAAAACAATTCATGGATTAAGTCATGCACTGTAATAATATGCGGGGTACCTTTTGATATTAAATCAATACATGGTTTTGAAAGATTAAAGTAAGCACTGTGGACTAAATCAAAACTTGTTGAAATTTGAAATCTTTTATACCAAAAGTATTCAAATATATACGAAAATTTATGAGGTCTAAAATGCTTTAGAGGTGGTATAAAATGATTTGTTATATCAGAGTTTGTTTCAGTTGTAGTGCTATACTTTATATAACTTGAAGGTAAATTCTTAACTAAGTTAAAAAAATATCTGTGAACTCCGCTTTTTGGCTTATTAGTGAAATTTCCGTCAAATAATATATTCAATTACTTTATTACTTTAGATTTTAGCCATTTGAAAAGAAAATAGTGGGGAATCAGGAGACTTATTGGTATGCATGCAAAGTCCTTGTATTTGATGTCTAATTTTGCCATCGGTTTTATACTTGCTTTAATACTATGGATATAATCCGCTAGTGTAAATTGCTCATCTTTTCCTGCATACCACCGCCAGTATCTTTCAAGTACTTCTGGAAGGGTATTTTGTACTATTGAGAAGATTTTGAGATCAGTGTGGCCAAGCGATTGAAACTTTGCACTTTTTAACCTAAGTCCTATTTCTTCATCTTCAGAATGTCTAAGAGACTTATCGAAATTACCAACACTCATCAGAATATTCTTTTTTACAAGTGTTCCATATGTAATTAAATTTGAATTTGATAGTTCGTTGGGTGTATGCTCCAAATACTCTTTAAATAAATGCCGGGATCTCCAACGAGATATTGTGTTTGTAATTGATTTTGATCTAATTGACCCCGATATTGAACATATATTTTCATTATTCTGAATTATAGGAATAGCAATTTCTAAGAAATCAATAGCCAAGCAGTTTGTAGCATCACAACTTAGAACTAACTGGCTTTTACATTCTTTCATTGCTAAGTTTCTGACAAATCCCCTACCTTTGTTTTCTTCATTACGAATAAGTCTTACAGGGTATTTCTTAATAATATCACAAGTAGAATCTGTCGATCCATCGTCGATTACAATTAACTCATGAATTGGAACGGTTTGTTCTAAAATTGACTCTATAGTATAAGCTACTGTCCCAAAATTATTATAACAGGGTATATAAGCTGAAACTCTCAAGTTCGTTTATAATTTATTTTTTTGTATATACAAAAGCAGAAAAAAATGAAAATTGACAAAATGGATATAAATGAAGTCCAATTTGCAATTTGTTGAATTAATGGAAGTTTCCATTGAGGTTGCTTTCTATTCAAAAATTGGTTGTTTTTAATTTTACCATTTACACCAAGCCTTTGACTTACTTTAAGTTTTAACAATTTGGGTGAATAAAAAGAACGTGGGTCATTAAAATTAATGTATTTTGAGTCGGATAAACCATAAACAGAACCAATTTCAGTTTTAGATTGGTAATACTCACTGTGATATCCGTAGAGTGGGTCATGAGGACTACTGCTGCTCGCAAATTCAAAAAAGTGCGAAACTTGATCCTTCCTTTTTATGTCAATAATTTTATCAATTGGGGTGAATGTTTCTCCATTTTGGATTTTGTCCCACAAAATCTTATCCTTTTCTGAGTCATACTCATGAAAAGCAAGTTTTTTATATGAAACCATACTATATGAATAGAGCGATAAAAGAGTTAGAGTTAATGAGAACAGAAAAATCTTAAATTTACCAATATTCCTGAAGTGAAGACCGGTAGCATTATAGCAGTAGGCAAACAAAATACACATAACTGGGATTAGAGAACCCGCATATCTAACATTTACATGCGTAGATTCTATGACAGGTAAATGTTTAATGAAGGTCCACGTGAACCCTTTTCCAATAGACATTTCGCAAGTTATCCATAATGAAAGAATGAATCCAGTGAGAAGACTTTTATTTTTCTTTTCTTTTATAAAAGAAAGCAAAGAACTTTTTTTAATAAAGAAAACCAGTGTGAAGCAAAATAGAACTATTGGGGATAAACTTACATCATTTTCCCAAAACTCATATCTACTACCAATGATCCAAAATAGAATACTATCTGCGGGTACTGGTAGGAATAATTCAATTGGAAAAAGAACTTTCCACGAAAAAAGTTGTGTAATTAACGCAAGTGGGAAGCAAATGAAATAGGGTTGCCATGATGAATAGGACTTTAATCTCGGGTAAAGTTCCATGTGTTGCATTACTGCGATAATTTTGGACATACAAATCACCAGTATCAAAAGATGAGAAAATACAAATATTTTAAATATTTTATTGTAGCAAATATTTTTTTTAGTAACTAATGGAAGAGCAAAAAGTAGTTGAAATGCAGAAAGATAAATTAAAAAGATGGTAGAGAAACCGGCTGAATAAATCGTATAAGAAATTACAATTGCAAAAATAATCGATGATTTTCTTACACTCCAGTTTGATTGTAAAATGTAAGGTACAATCGCAATTAAGGGGAATGAGTGGTAGTTTAAATGCCCAGCCATTGTGTGACATAACCAATATCCATTTGTGGCAAACACCACAGCTGTAATTGATGATGTTAACTGACCTAATCCTAGGTGATTTTTTGTGTAATAGTAAACAAGGATATGCCCAACTAAACCAAATGAAATGTAAGTAATCAGAGTAGATACCCAGGGGTCTGTTACAAATAAGAGATAGGGTGTTAATGAAAATTGTAAGTGCATCGGGTTCGGGTACGCGGGTGTACCTGCCCCAAAAGAGGGAGTCCACCATTGGATGCTCCAAATCCCCTCGATTTTGAAATGAAGATATGTATCTATTAATCTAGATGAGTAATAGTACATATCTGAAGCAATGTAGGGGAAGTGTAAGTCAAGTATGAATAGGTGCAATAATGCAACTAAAAATGCTGGCAATAACAAAAATAATAAATTTTTAAAATTCAACAAAACTAAAATAATCTGTGTTAAAATATATAAATCAATAAACTTTTTTTAGTATATTTCATACAATTTCTAAAGATTTTGGTTTCATAGTATTCTTAATAAAAAGCCGGACTGCTGAAATGATGGAAAGAAACCAATAAACTAAGAATGTATAAAGGAATGTAGCTGCATAAATCGATTCATTATTAAAATTATCTCCGATTGATAAAGCAAAAGTTAGATCTCGAGTACCCAATCCTGAAACTGATATGGGTAAGATTCCAGCAAAAATTGCGATTGGCCAAAATGCAACCACCTTCAAAATTGAAACTGACAATCCTATCGAGTGCATAAGCAACCAAATGATAACCAAATTTATCTGCCAAAAGAAAAACGAGTAGATAACTGCAACTAAAAAGTAAGGTATATTTTTTTGAATAACTTAAAGATTTCTGAGATATCTCCAACTTTTTTACGAATGCTCGGATTGTTATGGAAGAAGTAAACTAAAAGTATTACGCAGAGGAAAATGGAAATAAAAATGGTGCTAGTTAATTTCCAATGGTTGGAACCTAGCACTAAAGATCCGCATATGGAAAGCAAAGCTAAAACGGAAAAGTCACAACCCCTTTCAATCAAGGTAACAATAGTTAGGTGAGTTAACTGTTTTTTGTTTTCTGCTATTGTTACTGCCTTTACAAGATCGCCACCTTTTCCTGGAATTATGGAATTTAAAGCAAAGGCACTTAAGACTGCGTGAAAGCGTTCATCATAAGTTACTTTAAAATCGCTTGCACAAACAAAAAAATAACGTTTAGAGGACATGAGAATTTGCATAATCGAAAGAACTAGCGCAGGTACAAAGAATGTGTTATTTACTGATTTAACTTTCAAGATCACATTTTGAATATCTACAGAATAATAAATCCACCCAAAAATTAAAATTAATCCAAGTGTGGGTATGATAAACTTGACATTTTTCAATTTACAAACGCAACGGCCTTTTTGCGTTAATCAAGTCCCCTAATAACCCTAATCCGATAAATACTGAACCCGTTGAAAAAAGGGATAGAGCAACAACATCAGGAACTTCGCCTAGTACGACTCTACCAACAAAACCTGTAACCATTGCTAAAATTAACATGGTCAACCCGAGTATTCCAAAAACCTGCAACGGTTTAAAGTACATTACTGTTCTTAACACTAAGGAAAAAAAACGGAGGGTGTCTTGTATGGGTTTGATTGAACTACTACCGATTCGAGCATGATAATCGATAGGGATATAGGAGACTTTTAATCCTTCAATATGCATGGCAAGAGTAATAGTGCTGGTAAAACTAAAGGCATTTGGAAGCATATTCCAAAATTTAAAAATTTGCTCTTTACGCATCGCTCTTAAACCAGAATTTAAGTCTTTGATATCAGATTTACTCATCCAACGAGCATATTTTAACAATAGCCACTTTACTGGTCTTCTTAGAGTAGGAATCTTAACATTTTCCCCAATTCTTGCCCCAATTACCATATCGTTTTTTTCTAGTCCTTTAAGGAGTTCGGGTATTCTTTCATTTGGGTAAGTCCCATCAGCATCAGTGATTACAATTGAATCATATTTTGATGCTAATATTCCTTTTTTGAGAGAAGCTCCGTAACCGCAGTTTACTTTGGAGTCGATTAATTTTAGCGATTTGTATTTTTCAGTTAATTTAGATAATTCAGTGGAAGTTTCATCTTTACTTCCATCATTTATGAAAATCATCTCGTACGATAGTTTCGTATCCTTTTCATTATTCCAGTCCTTCAGAGTTTGGCTTATCTCTTCTACCGTTTGTGCAACCGCGTTAGCTTCATTGTAACACGGAACTACGATCGAAAATTTAAATTCTTTTGTTTTGTTTTCCATAAACTAGAAAATAGTGATTAGTATTTTAATTCTGCTGAATGATCAGAACCCCGAAAATAGGATCTTTTCCAAACTTTTTGACCATCTTCGATGGGCAAAGATGATAAGTCCGCATGTTGCCAAGGGGTTAATCTTGATTCCTGGTACACCAAAGAATTTGCAACATAGATGCTGGTCGCATCGCTCCCTACGCTCAGTCTTTTGATCGGCATGTTTTCTGGAAAATGATCGGTCACCACAGTTTTTTGATCCTCAATTTCAATCTTTCTTTTAAAACGGAATGTTGTTTTTGGTTTTCCGGTAATTGCAATTTTTTGAACGATTGACCGAGTAAGGTTCGCGTTAAATCGACCAATTGTAAGTACCCAAATTCGCAAAAGTAACTGCTTGAAAACGCTCATTCCATTTGGCTTCCTAATGCAGAAATCGCCTTCTACTTGAAGCGTAGCTCCTTCACCATTTTTAGAATGGGTAATTGTCGAGTCTTTTTGTACGAGATGAGAGACTACAACGCTACCATCATTAAGTTCAGCAATTAAACCAGTATCACTTGCAATACATCCTGTTTTATCAAAGATTTTAAGGACCCCTCCCTTGGATAAGTTTGTTATTAGATAGTGCTGGGATTCATTTTCTACCGATTTATTCCAATCTACACAAATCGATGCGTTAGGCATCCACTTATGCGTAGCATTACTTTTCTCATCATTAATTGAGATTGGCCTTTCGGGATAGTAATCTTCCCACGACTGCATATAGTTGTAAACATAATGGGCAGTCATTCGGTCGTCATCATTATGATATCTTTTATCTTTTTCAGTAGATTTGAGGAATGCATCCGCAATTTGGCCTGCTTTTTCAGTGTGTGGAGCGAGTAGTTCAAATCCATGTGGATAAAAATGGTAAGTATTCCTAGATCCATATTCGCCCCCATACGAACCATCTGGATGCATGAAATACCAAGAGAAATCTACTGCCTTAATTAGGGACTTCAGGACAGTATGGTCTTTTTCACCCTTTGCTTCTTTTTTTTGCAAATATTTGGCCAAAAAATCGATTGTACAAGTATGATAACCGGGATCTGCTCCTTCGTATTCCTGATACCAACCTTCGCCTGAATCTTGCCAGGATAGCGTTATGGCAACTCTGTCTTCAGCTGTTTGACGTGCTTTTTCGTCTCCTGTAATGCAGTATACATTGTAGGCAGCCAAAGCAGCTAATGCTTGATGATTACTAAGTCTACCAGATTCGTTTTCATGTTCCAGGTGCCGAACTCGTTTAGTAAAAAGATCTTCCACGGATTCATCTTTCATACCAATTACTTGATAGGCTTCAGTAGCGGCGTACAAACTAAATACAAGAGCTCCCATTGCCCGTTCATAAGGAAAATAATCATCACAGGTTCCATCTTTGTGGCTCGATTTGATCATGTATCGAATAGCCGCTTCAGAAAGCTCTTTGAGCCGTTCAGTTTGATAATACTTGTTCCCTGGGAACTCCCGAGAGTAGGCAAGGGCAATCGGAAGAACCATTTCCTGAGACATGCCACAAGGAAAGTCCATGGTTCGATAGTGCCAAAAAGCTCTATCAAAACACCCGTAAGTAGGTGAATATGGATTTTGATCAATTAGGTGTAGAAGCCTCGGTATGTAGGGTAAGGCCAAATCAAGATATTTATTTTTCAATTTTAGTTTTCTTTTAAACTTTTATGTACTGCTGTTATGTCAAAATATTCCATAACAAAAGAGTAGCCCATTTGATGAAGGAATTCCAAACAGGCATTTCGATGATAAATGTCTAAATGAATATGTTCGAAATGAATAACTTTTGGAATAATTTTAGAAAAAGGGAATATTTTTAGGAGCTCGAAATCGTACCCTTCTGCATCTATTTGTAGGAGTTCTAGTTGGTTGATGTTGTATTTTTTTAAAATGTAATCAAAAGTTTCACATCTAACGGACAGTGGCTCAATGCACTCACCATTTTTCTCTAATGAATCAGGGGAAAGCATTTTTTCTATGTGAGACTTATCAAATGAAGCGGCTGCATGTGCCCAAATATCCTGTGGATTTGAGGGAGTTTGAACCGTATATAAGTTTCTATACCTTTGATTTTTATCTATAGCAATGTTTTCGAATGAAATTCCATCAATATCAAGTTCTGCATAATTCCCCTTCAGTTTTTGAAGATTTCCGGTTGGGGTTCTATCATGACACCCTTAAGGAATTTCTTAAGAATGAATTTTCTTAAGGGATCATTCAGTTTTCCATCGTTAGCTCCAACTTGAATAAATTGGCAATGATCTACAGAAGTTATTAATTTTGATAAAACATATTCGAAGTCTATTTGAATTAAGCTTTCGTCATGCTCGAGAAAAAAAGGCATCTGCTTGCAGATCTTATAGCCAGTTTGTGCAGCAAGATTTTTTATAAACTTTTTGAACATTATAAGCTAGAGTCCATATCTTATTCTTTGTCTTTCGAGATATTTTTCAGGTAAAAGGTGAGTTTTTCTTATATCGTGAATATTTTTTCTCATCGATAAAATTTGATGTTCGGAGAAAGTGAGAATTTTTTTAAGTGTAGTCGACCAATTCTTTGTATTTTTACAGTTTTTAATGATGACACAATTAATCCCATCTTCAAAAGGAATGTCATAACTGTGAAGATAATCATCTCCAATGATGGGGATAGCTCCACAAGCAGTTGATTCGACAGGTCTAGGTGTCCAATATGTGCCTGGTAGACAAAAGACAAAATCGGAGTCTCTCATCGCTTGAAAATATTTATTAAATCCAAGCGTATTGTCGCCAAAGGCCCACAATATAGTTTTGAGATTTGGAACGGATTTATCATTAAAATCAACAACATCAACATCCTTTTTTGTTTTAATAAAAGAATATATCTCACTGCACACATGCTGCCTGAATTCCGGGCCTTTGGTTCCAGCAACCGTAGCAAAATATTTTCTTCTTTTACGTGTGTCGTAGTCATTATAAAGACTATCTGATAGTGTTTGATCAAAAACAAATGCCTGCATGGGCGATGCATGGTAGGGATACTTCTTTTTGAAAATTGAAAAAAAATCTAGGGATGGATATTCAGTTAAATAACAAACTTCATCTACCTTACGAAAAATCTCTTGGAATTTTCTTAGGTCACGAATTTGCTGAATAATTCTTTTAAGGTGAGAGCCAAAAGATGCATCATATAATAAAACAATCCTGTCTGCTTTTTTTATATATTCTCTAAGTTTTTCAACTTGTTCAGTAGTGTATGGCACCCAATGAGCCCAAGTGAAAAAAAGAATGGAGCAATCTTTGATAGCGGAAGTTTTGTGACAATGTAGAAAATCTTTTTTTAACTCATTTACCATTGGGTAGCACGAGTCATGGTCAGCTAAAGGTTGGGATGCTTTTTCGTCTGCGACTACATGAAAAGGTATTCCTGCTGATTCTATAATCCTTATAATATTAGCTATTCCTGGGCTGATATTATTGGTGAATAGGCAAATATTCAGTTTGTTCAAATCTTGTAATTCTTGAATAAGCCGATTGACTACTTCGCTATTTTACGGGCAACGAAAATTTGATTCACAAAAATCCAATTAAAAATAAAGAACGTTCCAATGATTTTGTCACAAAGGTGAGAAAAAGCTGGGTTCATTGGAATGTTTAGGTAAGGTGCAAACCCAAGAGGTGCATTCATGAATTTTCGATATTGAAGGGGTTCAAAACCCGCCTCTACCGCTAAACTAGAAAATGTTTCTTGGTTAAAGTCGAAAGCATGAAATTCATCTTCATGAAGATTTAATTTTCCGGAGATCTTATCCCAAAACGGAGAGGGGCAAGTCGCAACTAAAAGTCCCCCTGGTTTAAGGTTGTTGTAAGCTTGCCTAAAAAGTTCAATTGGTTCGTCGAGGTGTTCAAGAATCGCAAGTGCGGTTACCAAATCAAAGCTTTTAGGTGCAATCTCATCAATGCTCTTGGTTACATCTCCTTGAATGACAGAACAACCCTGGGGCAAATCCCTCGAAGAATTAATCAACTCTTTTGAATATTCGACTCCTAAAGATGATTTGGCACCCAATAAAAAATGAGTTTCGGCTAGGGTGAAACCATCTGCACTTCCAAAATCCAAAATACTTGGAGCATTGATGTTATGAGAGAATTTACGGAAAGCCTTGTAGGTCTCGTAAGCTCTGCTTTTATATCGATAAATTAAGTGTTTTTTGCTTTTTCGATCGTAAGAATATTTTTTGGTCATTACCCCTTTTGGAGAATTCGAATTCATAGTGTTAGCTTAGATTTTATATGGGTTAATCCTTTTCTGAGATTACCATTTCTTGAAATCATCGATAGAAATTGATCTGACATTATTGTCTAAATTGAAGTAGGGCACATTTCCGATGAAATGTGCCCATCCAGCAAAGGAGCTTGGAACTGAAACTAGAAAGTCGCATTTGGATAAGGAATATAAGTTGGATAATGGATGTCCTGCTCTGAAGAAAAAAGTATGATTTTTGAAGATGGCGAGATCCTGCTCTTCATCGGATGCAATAAAAAAACCAACTTTCTTTGGAGTAAAAAAAGATTCAACTTTTTCCATCCATTGTTGATATATTTTGGTAGGTAGGAAATATTTGCCATTTTGCCAATTTTTGTAATCACCATGTCTAATCGCTACCCCAACTATCATATCGCAACCTTTGAGACTTTCTATGGGTTCCATGACTTTAGATTCATAGTATTTAGATATTTGAAAGTATCCTATAATTTCTAAAAATATATTTCTAAAAATAGAGTAGGGTTGTTTGTGGATAAATCCGCGAACGAAGGTAATATCGCTGTTTTGAATTTTTGATTCAAGCGCAACATAATCTTCATCTGTTTTCAAATTTAGTAAATCGAAAGATTTTATTTTTTTAAAAATTACTCGTTTCAAAAGCCTCAGTGAAATCCTATTGAGCGACGAAGCAAGAATTTCCTGCACCTTTGGACAATTAAAAGATTTTCGGTAAGGATATCTCAGAAATATATCATTACTAGGTTTGGTGTAATATTTCTGGTTATGAATGAGACCAAAATTGAATGTTAAAATACCAAGTTCTTCAGCCCATTTAATAAGGAAACAGCTCATGTATAACTGGTTTCCAATATTACCATATTTGTCACAAAGAATAAGAAACTTTCGATTGGATATTTTTTGCCATAGGAAAAAAAAACTAAACACAAACAAGTCTACAAAATTGTTCAATTTATAAAGTTTTGAGCATCATTAGATCAGTTCTATGAGGAAAGAGAATTTATTTGATACTGAAGGGTGGGGCAGATTTACTTATTTCAGTTCGTTTAACTAGGATTGGTGAAGAACAGACTGGACCACCGGAATAGAGTGTTATATCACCCGGTTGAAAGGTTTTGGATATAACAGAAGAATGATTTGCGGAAGTTCCATCAACTAACACTGGTATTTCAGTTTGGTTCCAATCTGAGAAAACTTGATTATTATTTTCGGAGCTTATTAGCCTATAAATAATGATTTTTTCATTTGCTGATAATGTTATATTTCCATCAAAGTGTCTTGGGATTTGAATTACATATGAAGAGTTTAAACTTCTTGAACCAACAGTATCCTCATAATTACGATCACTAAATAATAGAGTACCTTGTGCATAAGGTAAAATCCTTATTTTAGGTCGGGGTGCGGTGTTTAATAGAGTTTCTTGATTTAATTCAGATACTATGGGTTGGTTTTTTGAAAAAACTGACGACTTTATCTCGTGGATAATTTTACGCGGTAAGAGATTTTCTTTGTAACTTAACATGCCCTAAATGAAAATTGAGATCGAAGTCATCAAATAAAGAGAAGTCTTAACCTTCTATAGATATGACTTTTGAGGTTTCAGGTAAATTGAGCAGATAGGAGTGTCTCCTTTCGGAAATCATAGAATGTATGCTTGCTAACTCATCATCGTTTAATCTGGCATCGATAACGATTATTGCTTTGTTCGAAAAAATGGGGAATGAAAACTGTTTATCTCTTAGAAGTTTACTAATATTGCTAACCCCCGTATATCTTCCTTTGTAGGCGATGCAAATTTCCTCGATTGAACTGTTGGCAAGATAAATGATTGGGCAATCAGTGGATTTTCGATGCTCGAGAATGACATCGTCAACCATCTTGATGTTTGTGCCAAAAAACGGATGACCAATGTGTTCAGAAGAAAGGCTTCTAGACTCGAAGGGGTTCTTGAAATTTCCAAGAAGGGAAGTGGTATTTGAAAAAGAAAACAATCCTAATGAAAAAAAGATTATTGGAGCAGCAAGCAAGTAGGCTTTTCTATTGTCTTTTTTAAGCAGATTAAATGAGGTTAGTAAAATCAATACGCAATAAAGTGGAATGTATTGCTGATTGTATGTACCAGTAATTAGATAATTGTACCCATGTTGATTGGATAGATAGGCAAATATCGCAAAAGGGAAAAACAGAGCAAGTGCGAGTGCACACAATAACTTT
>Ga0209711_10001024_pt1 | contig 28124 bp, 16 predicted proteins | sample ArcticOcean_MG_C_7_FD_187441 | JGI IMG/M metagenome (GOLD analysis project Ga0209711, IMG submission 187441) | Marine microbial communities from western Arctic Ocean - ArcticOcean_MG_CB11_88 (SPAdes) (version 2) | ecosystem: Environmental > Aquatic > Marine > Oceanic | place: Arctic Ocean...
CCTTTTCGACCTTTTCGACCTTTTCTACCTTTTCTACCTTTTCTACCTTTTCTACCTTTTCTACCTTTTCTACCTTTTCTACCTTTTCTACCTTTTCTACCTTTTCTACCTTTTCTACCTTTTCTACCTTTTCTACCTTTTCTACCTCTTCGACCTCTTCGACCTCTTCGACCTCTTCGACCTCTTCGACCTCTTCGACCTCTTCGACCTCTTCGACCTCTTCGACCTCTTCTATTTCGCCGGTGATTCGCGGCTGGTTCGCGAGTGAGGAAATATCGACGGGAGATTCCAAGGTCGTGTTTGATTCTGCCGCTTCGAGATTTTCGAACTTACGGGCGGAAGGAAGAACGCGGGTCTCCAGTGAGCCGACGGCAGCGTTGTAGGACTTGACGGAGGTGTCCAGGGCACGACCGACCTTTGAGAGATGGTTAGAAAAGATGGAAAGTCGTTTGTGCAGTTCGCGGCCGACATCGGAAATTTTACGCGCATTCTCGGCGAGCGCTTCTTGTCGCCAGCCGTAGGAGACGGCCCGAAGAAGAGCGATGAGCGTGGTGGGGGTGGCCAAGATGACATTCTGGTCCACGCCCTGTTCCAAGAGGGTTGAATCCTGGGTGAGGGCCGCCGAGAAGAAGGACTCGGAGGGGAGAAAGAGGACGACGAATTCCGGTGCGGGCTGGAATTGTGATTGGTAGTTTTTGGAAGAAAGCTGGCGAATATGGGTGGAGACTTGCTTCGCGTGTCGGGCGAGATGAGCGGCGCGCTCGTCGTCATTTTCAGCTTCGAGGGCGTCGAGATAAGCAGCCATCGGCGTCTTGGAATCGACGACAATCTTCTTTCCGCCCGGGAGATTGACGATGAGATCGGGACGTAATTTTTTGCCTTCGTCGGTGGTGGTGGACGTTTGGGTAGTGAAGTCGCAGTGCTGCTGCATCCCCGCCATTTCGACGACCCGTAGAAGCTGCATCTCGCCCCACTGGCCGCGGCCGGTGGGCTGGCGGAGGGCCTTGACGAGCTGGGAGGTTTCTTTTTGAAGACCTTTTTGGGAAAGATGAAGCTGGACAACCTGTTCCTTGAGCGTGGCGTAGGCACCTACGCGGACTTTCTCGATTTCGCCGATCCGGCTCTGCATTTTTTCGAGGGATTCGGCGACCGGTTTGACGAGGTGGGCGACGGCTTGTTCGCGTTTTGCGAGTTCTCCCTGAGCCTGTTTTTGTTCGGTCTGGAAAGTGCTTTTGGCGAGGTGAAGGAATTGCTGCTGGGAGAGCTTGAGGGTGTCGGAGGAGAGGGCCTTGAAGGTATCGGTAAAACGTTCTTCTACCGTGTTGAGAAGATCGGTCGTTTCGAGGTGCCGTGTTTGCTGGGCCTGGACTTGATGCTCAAGTTCGCCTTGGCGTTTGAGTAGAAGGGATTGCTCGTGGCGAAGCTGTGTGATGTCGTCTTTTAACGCTGCTTCCGCTGCTTCTAGATCGACGATCGCTTTCTCGTCAGACCGCTGGCGCTCCCGCGCGGTAGCGTTGACCGAGCTGAGCCGGACCATCAGAATGAGAAAGGCGAGAAGGAAGCCTGCGACCGCAGAAGCGGCGACAAGGGTGAATTCAGGTTGAGTGAGTGAGGCGAGCATTGGATTAGCTTCTTGCGGTTGTCGATTAAGGTGCTTTCTTAACAGGATATCGGCGCAAGGCAAAGGCTAGGCACGATCATCAACTCAAACTTAATTAAAGACAATGTCCCATTCACTTCCCGATCTCGGCTACGCACATGATGCGTTGGAACCTTATATCGATGCCCGCACCATGGAAATTCACCACGGAAAGCACCACAATGCTTACGTGACCAATCTCAATGGCGCTCTTGAGGGCAACGCTGACCTTGCAGGTCTTTCGCTCAAAGAACTTCAGGCGAAGATCGCCGATATCCCCGCACTGCGTAACAACGGCGGCGGTCACTTCAATCACAGCCTTTTCTGGAAGGTGATTGCTCCCGGTGGTGCAAGTGCTCCTTCGGGCGAGCTTGCTGCGAAAATCGACGAAGCTTTTGGGTCTTTCGATTCCTTCAAAGAGTCCTTCGCCAAGGCGGGGATGACTCGTTTTGGATCCGGTTGGGCATGGCTCGGCCTCAAGTCCGATGGTTCTGTCGGCGTCTGCTCGACTCCCAACCAGGACAATCCGCTCATGGGTGAGGCTGCAGGGACGTGCGGCTGCACTCCGATCCTCGGTCTCGATGTCTGGGAGCACGCCTACTACCTGAACTACCAGAACCGTCGTCCCGACTACATCTCTGCATTCTGGAGTGTCGTGAACTGGGACGTCGTAGCTGCCAATTACGAGGCGGCCAAGTAAGCGGTATTTTTTCAAAGGGCGCCCCGGGAGAAATCCTTGGGCGTCTTTTTTAAATTTCGCCAGCTTGCTGAGTTCGGGCGGAATCGAGATTGGTTTCGTAGCTGATAGTGCCAATTCCAATTGCTTGTTCCACACTGGAATGGCAGGAAAAAAGCAGGAGGAAGAATGGCAAAAATGGGAGAGGCTTCATTGTTTGCGGCCTTCGAGGAAAGATGCTACCTCTTTTTGAGATGAAAATACCGACATTATTCCTCTGTTTTTCCGCGCTTTGGGCCAAAGCTGAACTTCCCGTGATAACGGAAGAAATGAAGTGGCTCGGTTATTTCGTGGCTTGGGATGATAAGTATTACGACTATGGCTTCGGCGATGACGGAAAGGGAAAAATGCACTTTGTCAAGGGCAAGGAGCGACTGGGTCATACCGATTTTGTCATTTACTGCAAGGTGCAGGAGCAGCTCAAAGGAAAATGGGTCACGCGCAAGCTCGCGGAAGAAAATGGGCTCACCTCTGAATCCAAGGGAGGACGCAATCTTTCGGAACCTGTTTCTGTAACGTTCACCGTGACTGGCGGAACCAAAGTTGAGTTCATGCAGGTCAAATCCAAGGGGCAGATGATCATCAAGCCAAAGATTCTTGAGAAAGGGTCCGAGAATCCAATCCGCGCGGTCGTGGAATTGTCAATTCCGGACATCTATAAGCACAGTAGAAGAAAAGAGCAGCTCACTGCCAGAGAGCTCAAGAAGGAGCTCCGTTCTGATACGTTCTCTGCCGTTCGCGCAGATGATGGAAAGAAGATCAAAGTGAAACTTTACGACATTGAGATCGATATTCTCGGGGAAGATTACCTCAAAAAGGGAGCTCGGGAGATCGAGTTTAAATCCTCAAAAATTGGTGGGCGTTCCCTCAATGCAGGCCAGGGTAGCGATGACGTCGGCATTCTCGAGATCAAGCCCTCTAAGAAGCTCTACGAGGGAATGAAGATTCTTTGGATTCCTGATGAGTCGAAACTGGGCGACAAGGATTGCTACTTTACCTTCAGTATCAACTAACTCTTTCCTCAAGGCACAGCTGGTGTGACAACTGCGGTATAGGCCGCCTCGGTTAACACTCGGTAGAATTCGCCCTCTGGAATCAGGGGCGTTTCAAATTGATAGGCCGCATTTGGCCGGAGGTCGGTCTGGCCGGAAACGTCTTCCCAGTCATTCGAAGTCAGATTGTATTTTTGAATGTCGTATTGATTCCCGGGACCGGGAATAAAGGCAAGGTTGAACATGCCATCGTCAGCATCTAAAAAAGTGGTCGGAGCCTGCACAAGAGGAGTGAGGGCATAGCTATCGACCAAGGGTGCCCACGAGGTGGTGTTCGTTACGGTTGGGAAAAAGCGAATGCCGACTTCAATAACACTCGCTAGGATATTCGCGGTGATTTCGACTTCTTCAAAGTCAGTGCCTGCCGCATTGACGACATACCAAGGCTCGGAGAAATTGTAGTTGAGAAACCACCATTGAGGTGATTCTGAAACGAATTCTGAACCAAGATAATCGATGGAAAAGTAAGTGATGTCCTCTCCTGAGGAGTTGGAGTTGAAGGTGATGTCACACGTGTCCAGAAGTTCGGGGTTAGAAATGAAGACGTCGACTTCTAGTCCGGCCACGCCCGCAGCGTTAAAATCCCCGATAAAGGCTCCGTTTGCGACAAGTTCATCGGCGAAAAACCAAAGCCCTTGGTTATAAATTGGTGGATTCGCTGTCGTAGCGGCGAAGGCGGCACCAATGTAGGGATCGGCGTTTGGTCCAGCGGCGGAATTATTAAACCAGTTGGGCGCATAGATTACCCCGTCAGAATAGTCATAGAGTCCCCAAGCATCGCTGTTCGTTTGGGTGGGGAATTTTTCCCAAGCTCCGGGCGTGGCTGCTTGCAGAGTTAGGGGGATAAAAGTGGGCCAAAATTTTCTCATCTCAGTAGTTTAAGACGAATAATTGGCCCCGTCTATTCACGAATGTTTTCCCTCGAGAACAATTTGCAAGTGGGCCCGGGTGAGCTGACCCATCGTTTCGCACGACTCAAAGGCGTGGGATCCGTAGCGCTCGACGAAGGCCTCGCGCAGGGAAACGACATGCTCGTAGGGCGAAAGAGTTTCTTTTTCCATCACTCGAAGAAGTCTCATCAAGCGGCTCCATTCTACCTTGGCGCGCCGCGACATCTGTGAATGTTCCTCGGCGCGATATTGCAGAATGGTCTGATCGTTCAGGTGGGTTCGCACGAGTTCTTCCACCGGCTTGTTGTCAGGGAAAAGGTGGGCTCGGTAGACCGAGAGGTTTCCTTCGTAGGACTGCTGATCGAAATCGATGGGGCGGACGCGATACTGCACTTCCTCGAAGTCGGGGGTGATGTCCACGACGTAGTTTACGGTGCGCATATCACCAAGGAGACGGAGGAAACAGCGCTCACCAAATTTCACGAATTCCTTGGCAATCCGCACATTGTTGAGGGCGGGATCCACGAGGTAGTCACGGATGAAGACATCACCGGGTACTCCCGCAATGTGTTCCTCAATGAGAGTGTTTCCATTGACGAGGTAGTTGATGCGGTTGGGCGAAAGGGTGTGCTCGAGCTCGAGACCAAAGAGGCGGGAGGCATCGGCATGCTTTACGTAGTAATAATCGGAGTTTCCGTTGAAGAGGTTCGTGATGCGGATTCGGAAGGGGCGCGAGTTGCCAAATTCGCCGAAGTCGATGCGTTCTACCGAGAGGTGCTCCGTCATCGAAAGGTCGCCGCCGATTTTTAAGGTTGCGTAGATCCCGGTGAGCTTGGGGCGGAGCTCGGCCATGACCTCCGGAGGATACATTACTTCGAGCCAGAGGGTTTCCTCACCGGCGGGATTTTCGTAGGGGATCGAACCGGTAAAGCGAAGGAGGTCGTCGTAAACGAGCGGAATATCCGAATTCCGTCCGGAGTGGGCGAGATACTCGCGCATCGCATCAGAGACCGGGTAAAACACCTTGCGACGGGAAATCATGGTGCGAGTTTGCCCGAAAATGAGGCTCGGGTCTAGCCCTCTTCGTGCGGCTCGATCCAATGGAGCGGGCTAATGCCTTTCGTGACAAATTTTCCCCAGTATCGCTTCTCTAGAGGCTTGGTTTTCTCCTCCCGGGCCTTTTCTGTCATCGCGAGATAGGATTTCTCTCCGATCTCACGGATGATATCGCGCTCGGCCAGCCGCATCATGAGTTCCTCCCAAAAGGATTGGCTGCGGAATTCCTCGAGACATTGTTGGAAAAAAGATTCCGTTTGGAAGGCTTCGGTCACCCGATTCTTGCCTCGGGCTGGATCGAATTCGATCACTGAACCCATCCCATTGTGCTTTGCGCTCTCTAGAACTTTGCTTTCAAGCGCTTCAAAGCGGGCATATCCGGCGTGTGCTTTGTCCTCAGGGTTTAAGTTGGCGACGTCCGAAGCGAGGCTCACCATTTCGATCAGAGTGGCCAATTCTTCTTGGGAAAGACGGAGGTGCATGGGTGAGCGCGGAGAGAAGCACCGAGAGACTTGCGAGACAAGCAATCAAATCGCTTGATCCCTTCGCAAAATTGCCTATATCTCCCTCCAGACGACTAAAGTCTGTGAGCGGGATTAGCTCAGTTGGTAGAGCGACTCGTTTACACCGAGTATGTCGGCGGTTCGAGTCCGTCATCCCGTACCACTATATTCTATAAGGGTTTGAGTGTTTCAGACTGTTCCGTGCTAGCCATGTGCTATCCTCCAGCGAGTGTCCGTGACGTTTCACTCTCGAAAAAGTAACCCTTAGCAGGCTGACGCAAATGCGCGTTGGCTAACGAAGACCCGCTGAAGTTTCAGCGCATCTCACTCCTCAAATCTGAGGGCATCTCATCCTTTGAAATCAGCGCCCCCAAAGTTGGGGGCGCCCTAGCCATGGGCTCAAAGTTGAGCTGGTCCAAGGGCGGCTTCCGGCTTCAAGACCCTCCCGCCAGAAGCAAATTCCTAGCAGCAGCGGGAAATTGCTCGAAGAGCATCAAAAATGGCTGGAGGAGGTTTCACGCCAAACCTGGTAACAGGAACCAAACACCAGCTTTTTCAGAATTCAGCTTTGAAAGAGGTTCGTTGGCGTTCCGGTATCAACAAACCGTCCTCACTGACGCAAAACCAACCTAAAACGATGAAAACAAAATTCACGACCCTACTCCTGTCAGCGCTCCTCCTCGGATTCAGTTCCGCCGAACCAAAGAAGACAGGGAGTTCGGCCCCCAAAAAGGCCTCGCAGTCCCAAAACGATAAAAGAGGAAAAGACAAGCCTGCCAAAAAGAAGGACGACTCAAAGAAGAAGGCTGCAGAAGCCAAGAAGAAAAAAGTAGCTGTCGCCAAGAAGCCAGCTGACCCGAAGAAGGTAAAAGAAGCAGCTAATCGCAAAAAAGCGGATAATGCCAAAAAAGCACTCGCGGCCGCAGCCAAGAAAAAAGCTGACGAAGCAAAGATGGTCAAAGATTCCATCGCCAAAATCAAGGATCTTGTAGCCAAGAAAAAAAGCGCTGAGTCTGCTCGAAGCAAGGCCGCTGAAGCACTTAGATCAGCCGAGAAAAATGTCGCCGGGATTGACGGTCAAATGAAAAAGATTACTGCTCAACTTAGAGCGAAGTCTGAAAAAGACCGTAAGCAAGCGGAGCACGCAAAAGCACGTAATACTCGCAACACCGAAGCCAGCGCGCGCGCAATGGTAGCAACCATGAAAAGAGAGCTACAAAGCCTGAAACAGACCGTGGAGCGCCTCAATCTGCAAATATCGGAGAAAAAGGAATGCTGCGAGAAATGCGCCTCAGAAGCCAAAAAAAAGTAATCCGCATTTATCGTTCCAATCATTAGACAAATCATTGTCCGTTCCGCACCCTGAAGAGGGTCTTTTTTATCCCGCAACAAGCTTCCAAGAAACATCAATAAAGAAGGTCATATCCGTCAGGGTCACGGCGCTCCCGGTCGTCACTGTGAGGTCAACAGACGTTCTCCACCAGCTGCCTGTGTTGAGCGCCCGTCTCGCTTGTATTCACCACCCCGGTGGAGCTGAGCGCGCTTGGGACTTATCGCCTCGACATCAGCGGTGGTGAACTCGGGGGAATCGACGCGACCGGCAATCATACGGCGTGGACGGGCGATCTTGATGACGGGATTCTCGCAACGGCAGACAGCGAGACGATGACCAAGACGTTCGAACTCGAATTCTCGGGCGTAAAAGATGGGGCGAGAGCTTTCTTCCGTGTCGAGGGTTAGGAGGAAGAGTAGCGGGCAAGGGCTGGAAGTTCTCTCTTGGGAAAAGGAATACTTTAATCCAGGTGTATGCGACGGAACACAATGGGATCTGGAATACAACATTGACGGTAAACGGGGGAAGAAATTTGGATCGAATGCCTACCCTGGACAATCGGAATGGGAGATCTCTTTTTCACCGACTTTCATTGATTTCCTTCGTGCTTTGAAGTCCTTGATAGGAAAAGAGAGGGGATTTTCTTAATCTCATAGTAGCTACACGTCCTAAACACATTCTCTCTAAGTCGACCTGCTGGTATCAAGCAGGACCGCTCACCCGGAAATGTCTCGACACCAAAACTCCTAATGAGATCTTCCTCAGCAACTGACTCGCGCCCTTCCGGGTTGAAACCGCCACGAAACCCAGCCAAATTGATTTAATTAAGGAGAATATGATAAGATCCACGACCATATGTGTTGCCGCGTTCATGCTGAGTCTGGCCGCGTCACTTGGCCAAGGTTTGTTTTATTGGCCTCAGACCTCTCCAGCCGAGGGGGGGACAGTCGATTCATCGATTGTTTCAAGGGCGGAAGACGCAATAGTGGAGCACTATCAGGCAATCCCCGCACCCGGTTACGTTTTTGATTCATGGAGTCTTTATCCGCGAGGAGAACATACGGAGAGCCTCTACGTTCACACTTGGGATCCGAGGCTCATCTATCCTCTAGATATCAAAATGATTACTGCTCATTTTATCAAAGAAGATACTGTCGCTGAACCGGCTAGAAAAGATCTCGAAATTCGCCGCAAGGAGGGCAATCAAATGGAACTTTCTGTTTTCAGTCAATCTGGGGTTGGTTATACTATTTACAATTCGAGTAACATGCAGGATTGGGTTACCATTGGGGCTGGCGAGGGGAATGGAGAAGAACATGTATGGACTTTCCCGATGCAGCGGGGAGGAAACGGTTTTTACCGCTTACTCAAGACGGGTAACGCAGTGAGGCCAGGGAGTGCGGTTTTTGGTGAGTTGAGCTTTATGGGAACTCCTCAATTTGGAGGTGAGAAAGGCAGCGCCTGGGTCAGGTTGTGGGAATATGATTCTCGGATCGCAGATAAGGCGGCGGAGCTATTTGCTGAGCAGATAATAGAAGAAATTCCCATTGGGCCTGGTTTGAAGAGGTTTAGATTTGAACTGGGAGATAAATCAAAAGCGAATCCTGATCGCGACTATTATATCACGGCGGCGATTTATGAAAAAGGTAGGGTTGGAGATGTGAACGCTCGAATCTATTTTCTGAATGGGTTCAACAGTGTCGATTTTCCGAGTGAATTTTCAGCAATGCTAAAATAATTCAAGCAACTTAACCTGCTGCTAGGAGTCTGTCGGAGTTTGCCAAAGGTCTGCCCTAGATTCGGCGACCAGACTGTGGAACCGGCGGTGGATCGTGGCGGTGATTTTCCGGAACCATCTCTCCATTGGCGAGATTTGATGATCGTTAGCGACCATGGACCTCGATTTTGGACCGCCCGCTTCGTTCGTCGCATTTCTCACTACAGCGTTTAGATCCAGATGGCGTTTCCACGTGGATTGAGATGCACGCCGTCGCGACGGTGGTAGTGACCGGTTAGTCTTGGTCCGGTCCGGAGGCCCAAGCGGGTGGCAAGTTTTGGAAGGAAGTCACTTTTTCAAAGGACGACCTCCAAAATGTATGAATCAGGATGAGGTAGAGAGCAGCGATCTTCTTTTTCATTTCCGAATGAGAAGCTTCCACGACTCGAGTGTTTGGCTCGCCATTCCCAATCAGAAAAGCTGGTTTGAAGGTGATCTAAAGGTGCCGGTGGCTGATCGCGCTCAGACGGAAGAATTGGTGAGTCAGTTGAGGAGCTCTTTTTTGATCGTGGAGGAACTGGATTTGAATACTCGGACCTGGACCAAGGAGTGAGTTTTTAGAGGTAGGGTTCGTCCAATAGAACCGGAAGAAAATCGGATAAGAGATTTTCAAATTACTCGGGTCAAACGACGAAAGTTGACGAAAAAGGGAATTCCTTTCAGCTCTGAAAATTACCATTGCGGCAGTAGTCTGTTGGTGGCGTTTTTAAGTTGACGCTCATTAGGCATCCTCTAAAAAAATAGAACCATGAATAAATCTAAGACCTGCTTTGCAGCGCTGATTTCCTCGACTCTCATCGCCGGTTCAGCCTCCGCTGACCTCTTAATTTACGAGCCATTCGACTACGAAGCGACCACTGAACTCAACAACGATAAATGGTTTGGTGATGGCGATCAGGCCGGCGGCCTCGGTCTTGGGGCTTGGCAGCAGCTCAGTAACGGAAGTACGACATTTGTGAATGAAGGCGACGTCGCCGATGAAGGCGTCGAATTTACCGATAGCCTAGGCAACGTCCTGCCTGTCGGTGGCTTTGCCTACGAACGCAGGAACCGGGTGGGGCAAGTTGCGGTAAACAGCCCGATTGACCCCAGCGCGACGACGGCGCTGACCGCCGACAATTCGACGATGTGGATGACCTTCCTCTTTCAGGACTTTGGTTTTAGCGGCCCGGACTTCGGGATCGGGTTGCACTCCGAAAAAATGATTGGCAATGATAATCAAGACCTCGATAAAGCGGGTCACGGTGTCGGGTTTTCGATCGTCTCCACCGGAGGTCAGGATCGCAACATTGGGACCGCTGTCTATAATAACGCAGCCAATACGACCCTCGTCTCCGAGGCCACCGCCACGTTCAACGGCCCTGAAGCGAGCGAAGTATTTCTCCTCGCGATGAAAGTAAACTGGAATCCATCCGGCACGCCGGACGAGATCTTCGTTTTCATCATCGACGACATCACGACCGAGCCGGACGAGGCAGATGCGCTCGCGATGGACGATACCTTCGACTTTGATCTGGCGACCCAGCAGTCCTTGGACGTCCTCAATTTCAGTGATACCCAGGTTGGTTACGTGGACGAGATCCGCATTGGAACCACCTTTGGCGACGTGACAAACGGTGCCCCTCCGGCAGCAGGGCTAGCCATTACCGATATCACCTACATCGGCACCGAGGAGTCGAGCGAAGTGGCCCTCACCTGGAATTCCAAAAGCAGAGCGGTCTACATCGTCAAATACTCGACCAACCTCGTCGACTGGGACACGGATCTTGAAGATGGCATTACCGGCGATGACGGAAGCTCGACAACAAGAACCTTCGACCTGACAGAGTTCGGCCTGGAAAACGAAACCAAGTTATTTTTCCGGGTGGAAGAAGAGTAAAATCCCAAAGAAAGAAAATCCCTACGGAAGAGCCCAACAGTAGAAGAATATCCACGGAAATTGCCATGAAGCCACCTATCAAGACCACCACCATCCTCGCCGCTCTCGTCGGCCTCAGCCGTGTCCTTCATCTATGAGCCGTTCGACGACGCTCCGACAAATCCCGTAAACAACGGCGCTCGATTGGGTGACGGCAACCAAGCTGGCGGGCTCGGCCTCGGCACTTGGAGCCATGCCAATACGAATACCAATGATATCGACGTCCGCGACGGCGGCCTGACGTTTACCGATGGCGGTAGCAACGTTCTGCCTGTTGTCGGCAATGCAATGGAACGCGTGGGCCGAGTGGGTCAGGCCGCCGTTAGCAGTCCGATTGACAGTATCACGACGACTGGGCTGACTGCCGACAACACCACGATCTGGATGACTTTCCTCTACCAGGACCTTGGTTTCAGTGGCCCGGACTTCGGAATCGGGCTGCACTCCGAGTCGATGATTGGCAATGACGCCCAATCCTTCGCGTCGGCGGGCTACGGCGTCGGATTCGGGATCAATTCTACTGCGGGTGCGGCTCGAAACATTGGAACCATCGTCTATAACAACTCTGCGGATTACACCACCGTAAGCGAAGGCGCCGCCACCTTTGACTGTCCCGGCGCGAGCGACGTTCACCTCCTTGAGTGGGCGAGTGAGCCGATAAGATTGACATCTGCCTGAAGGGCAACAGCTCTACCGTTTACGTCATACCACTTCACGTGGGCATTGATGCCGAGTTTGATCGTGTCGTAGAATTTGGTAGGTTCTCTTTTTTTGTCATTCATAACGGTTGTTAGGTTTTCCGCCACTGCCAGAGCAACTCGGGGTTGAGGCGGATACACCTTGCCGGGACGGTATTCGCACCTTGTTATATTCCCTTTAGCGGGGCATTCTTAGTCGTGTTCTTACGCCTCCATACGCTCCTAATGGCATCCTTCTTGATCGTAAGCTGCGGCAAAAAAGAAGTCGCGAAAAAGCCCGATCCCTTGACGATCCCGGTGCCGGGGATTGAGGCTGGCGCAGTCAGCTCAGTTGCCCTTGCGGAGCGAGGCAACTCAGGCAACTCCGATCACCTGTTTGAAAAAGTCAGCGCAGAGGATTCAGGAATCGACTTTGTCCACCGCTGGGAGCCGCGCGATAAGGGCGAACGCGATCTGATCACCACCTCATTCGCGGGTGGCGGCGTCGCTCTCGGTGACATCGACAACGACGGGCTTCCGGAAATTTTCCTCACCCGCCCGGACGGCAAATCACAGCTGTATCGAAATCTGGGAGGGTTCAAGTTCGAAGACATTACCGAGGCAACGGGAATCGCGACCGAGCTCTCGGGACACTGGTCGATCAGCGCGACATTCGTCGATATCCAGGGCGATGGTTTGCTCGACCTCTATGTCTGCGGCTACCGCTCGGCCAACCGCCTGTTCGTCAACACTGGCACGGGCGAATTCAAAGAGCGGGCGGATGAATTCGGTCTCGGCTTCTCTGGAGCGAGTATCATGATGAGCTTCGCCGACTACGATCGCGATGGCGACCTCGATGCGCACCTGATCACCAACCGTCTCATCGGCGAGCCGAGGCCGCAGAAGATCGATTTCAAGTTGCTTCCGAGTGGCGAAGTGATCACGCCAGAGGCCTACCGGGATGAGATTGGAGCCCTGCTCAAACCGGACGGGACGCTCGAACAGTATGAAGCGGGCCAACGGGACCGGCTCTACCGCAATGACCAAGGATCCGAACCAGGCACCCGCAAGTTTGTCGAAACGGCGGAAAGCGCTGGGTTGATCGGCCACTGGCAAGGGCTTTCGGCCACCTGGTGGGACTACGATTCGGACGGCTGGATCGATCTCTATGTTGCCAACGATTTTTTCGGCCCCGACCACCTCTACCGAAACAATCAGGACGGGACCTTCACCGACTCAATCGCCGAGGCCGTGCCAAACACACCATGGTTCTCGATGGGCAGTGACGCTGGCGACTTGAATGGCGACGGCAAACTCGACTTCATCGCCGCCGACATGGCCGCCAGCACACATTATAAACAGAAGGTCAACATGGGCGACATGAACAAGGATGGCTGGTTCCTCGAATCCGGCACGCCGCGCCAATACATGCGCAATGCGGTCTACCTCAACACCGGCACTCCACGCTTCCTCGAGGTTGGTCAAATGGCGGGACTCTCGAGCACCGACTGGACCTGGGCCGTGAGGATAGCCGATTTCGACTGCGACGCGCGCAACGACGTCTTCTTCTCCAACGGCATGACGCGCGATTTTTTCAACGCTGACCTCCGGGCCGAAGTCCGTGAGATCAACGAGCGCACCGGCGAAAATCCCTGGGGCAATTACCAGCCCCTGAAGGAGCGCAATCGCGTGTTCCAAAACCGCGGACAAATGGACTTTGCCGATGTCTCGAAAACTTGGGGGCTGGAAGAGGAGACGGCCAGCTTCGGCTCCGCAGTCGGTGATCTGGATGGCGACGGCGACCTCGATTTGGTCACGAACAATTTCGAGGACGCCGCCGGCATCTACCGCAACAGCTCCGCGACTGGCAACGTTGTCAAAGTTGTGCTGCAGGGAGCGGGTGCAAACAGACAGGCGATCGGGGCCGAGCTGCGCGCGAAAACAGACACGGGCGAGTTGGTGCGCGTGCTGCAACCGGTGCGTGGATATATGGGGAGCGATCCCGCCGAAGTCGTTTTCGGGCTCGGTGAAGCGAGTTTGGTAGAATCGCTCCTGATCCGCTGGCCGTCGGGTTCGGAGCAGACCGTCTCCGATCTCGAAGCTGGACGACGCTACCTGATTGCAGAAAAATCCGATCCACCAGCAGCAGACGATCCTCCATCCATTCCGATGTTCGGTGCGATACCGACCCCGGCGCGCCATCTCGAAAGGCCTTTCAACGACTTCGCTTTGCAACCGCTCTTGCCGAACAAGCTCTCCCAGCTCGGGCCGGCCATGGCCTGGGGTGACTTCGATGGCAACGGTGCGATCGACTTCTTCCTCGGCGGCGGAGCTGGCAGCGCGGCGCAACTTTGGATCCAACCCTCCGAACGCAACCTGAACAAGGTGCAGGCAGAGGTGTTCGCCCCGAGCGCCGAGAGCGAAGACATTGATGCTGCGCTTTTCGACGCCGACGCCGACGGCGATCTCGACCTCTACGTGGTGAGCGGCGGCGTCGAAGCAGCTCCGGGCGCCGCAGCCTTCCAAGACCGGCTCTATTTGAATAGCGGCGGCATATTTGCAGTAGCAGAGGGCAGTTTGCCCGACATGCGCTTCAGCGGCGGTTGCGTGGCGACGGGTGATGTGGACGGCGACGGCGACCTCGATCTATTCGTCGGCGCGCGCTTAGTCCCAGGGCAATATCCGAAGTCCGAACGCAGCCGCCTATTGCTCAACGACAGTTCGGGAAAGTTCATCGATGCTGGTGCAGAGCTCAAACTCGGCATGGTCACCGACGCCCTGTGGTCAGATGCCGATGGCGATGGTGACCTCGATCTGCTGGTGACCACCGAATACGGTGCGGTAAAATTTCTTCGCAACGATGGCGGCACGCTGGTCGACGCTACCGCGGCGGCGGGGCTCACGGCACGTCTCGGCTGGTGGAACTGCATCGCAGCTGCGGATGTCGATGGAGATGGAGATACCGACTACGCGGTCGGAAACTTCGGTCACAACACCAAGTATCATCCAACGCCAGAGCACCCGCAGGTAATCTACTATGGGGTTTTCGAGGAGGGTGGGCGCGCCAACATCATCGAGGCCCACGCCGGGGCGGATGGTGCCTTTATTCCCAATCGTGGCCGGAGTTGTTCCAGCAATGCGATGCCGTTCATCGCTTCCAAATTCGGCAAATACCACGACTTCGCGATTGCAGAACTCAGCGAAATCTACAGCGAGCCAAAGCTCGAGCATGCTCTCCGGCTCGAGGCCAACGAGCTCGCCAGCGGTCTCCTCCTCAACGACGGGCAGGCAAAGTTCACTTTCCTGCCACTGCCGCGCCTCGCACAGGTCGCGCCCTGTTTTGGGCTCGCATTCCTCGATGCCGATGCCGATGGCAAAGCTGATCTCTACGTCTCACAGAATTTCTACGGCCCGCAGCGTGAGACCGGGCGTATGTCGGGTGGTTTGGGTGCCCTGCTGCTAGGTAATGGCGATGGGACATTCCGTGAAGTCTGGCCGGAGCAGAGCGGGATTGCGGTCCCGGGAGATGCCCGGGGAGCCGCTGTCATCGACCTGGACGCCGACGGCTGGCAGGATCTCGCTATCTCACAAAACAACGGTATTTTGGAGGTCTTCCTAAATCTCGGCGGGAAAGAATAGTATCTACTCTCCTTTTTCATTGCACCCGAATCCACGTTTTAATCTGGACTCTTTTACGTAAGAAAAGTAACGCACACCTTTCTTTTTAAGAACCCCAGCAAGGGAAGATCTAAGGATGATTTAAACCTACAGCATTGGCTGGGGACTACTAGAGCATGTTGGTGGGCCACCACTTTTCTCCCCTACTCGACTCTCCCAACACTGGCTTTCCTTTTACTGCTAGGAATTTACTTTTGGCGGGAGGGCTTTGAAGCCGCCTTTGGACCGGAGCGGAGGGGGGCGAAAGGGGGTTACTTAGGCTTCGCATTTGAGCGTAGCCGGTCCCGGCGGGCGGGGTTCAGGTGTTGAGCTTGGACCATCAGCTATCGCGGCGCTGGTCCCACCGTCCCGCCCTCGATGAACTCGGCCTTGGTATATGTCTGGCGGCGATCGTCGTTGCCGCGGCTCACGTTGGCGGCCCATCGTACGATGCGGCGCACCACGGGGGCACTGTCCCAGTGGATGTGAGCGATGGACGGTTTGCACCAGGAGAAGTGCGGGTCTCCATCGGTGCAGACCAGCGAGACGTCCTCCGGCACCCGGAGGCCACGATGCAGCAGGAATTGCTGCGCCGCGAAAAACAACGAGACCTCTTCGATGATCAGCGCCGTGGGCGGGGTGGCTCTGAACAGGGAATCGAGAATCCGGTGGAAGCCTTCGGAGCTCTCCTCCCAGTCTGGAAGATTGTAGGGGTGGCTGGTCTGGATGCCGTGGGCTTCGAGTTCCTCGAGGAAGGCTCGCTCGCTGCGTCCCGGCGTCGGCAGCCTCCGCTCTTGGCGGGCCAGCAGGATAATACGACGATGGCCAAAGCCGAGGAGTTGACGTGTGGCGGCGGCAAAGGCGGGCAATTTGTCCGGCTTTGTGCCCGCAATAGGCAGACCTTGCAGGCGCCCAAATAAGGCGAAGGACGGCACCGCTTGCGCCGAGAACCACTCCAATACCTCCTGCGATCCGCCTGAGACCACCCAGGCGTAGGCCTCGGTCTGATTCACCAAGCGCGCGACTCTGCGTGGGTTCATGTCGAGATCGAGCAGGTTCCTGGGGGCAAAGTTTGCATTGTGCCCCGCCTTGTTGAGGAGGTTGAGCAGCTCGACTTTATATCCATATCCATCGGAGGTTTCATCGTATTCCAGAATCACGATCCGCAACGCGGACGTGGCGGGGCTCTTCGGCAGCACGATCTTGCGCCGCCGTCCCTTCCCCTGGGCAACCAGCAGTCCCTCCTTCTCGAGCAGATCCAGAGCCGCGGTGATGATTCTGCGGTCGGTTCCCAACTCCGTCGCCAACAGGGGTGTCCCAGGCATTTCTCCACTCCACGTTCCCCGCAAGAGTTCCCCACGCAGGTGTGCCGCGATCTGCTCGGAAGGGGAGCGAATGGTGAATTCGGGCATGGAGTCAACGTGTGCAGATTTGTACAGGTGTCAATGGAGAAAACTCTCGCGGGAAATGTGAGAAATGCGAGTGTCACCCCTATATTCGCCTCCTAAGGCACTGAACCTTCACAACAACCCATTCATATGAAAAAACTAATCCTCACAGTCTCCACTCTATTCGCCAGCGTCGCGATTTCCCAAGCCGCCCTCGTCGGGTTTTGGAATTTCGATGATGGCACTGCCAATGACAGTTCTGGCAACGGCAACAATGGAATTTTCCAGAACGGCGCAGCGGCATCAGCCAATGTTCCTGCCGGCGGCGGAGCGATGTCGCTCGCGGTTGGCGGTGGTAATCAACACGTCCTGATTCCAGACAGCTCCAGCCTTGACGTTTTGGGTGCGATCACAATCACCGCTTGGGTCCAACGCCCGGCGACTGGTTGGGGGGCAATCCTCGCCAAGGGCCCGAGTGCTGGCAGCGGCGGGAACTTCCCAGGTAACTACGAGCTGCGCTTGGGCAATGGCAACGGCACTATGAGTCTTCTCTGGGAGGACGCGCCAAACACCGCTCCCACTATCACCGACACTGCTGCGGCTCCGGCCGACGCATGGACCCACATCGCGATCAGCGCAACCACTAACGGGGCGTATTCATTCTACATCAACGGTGCCGCGACGGGAAGCGGCACGACGCCAGCGAGCTTTCTCACAAGCCAGAACGACAGCTCACTCTTCCTCGGCAGCCGCAACGACTTGTTCACCACCCTAAATGGGGGGCTCGACGAAATTTCCATCTGGGACGAGGCGCTCGACGCCACACAGGTCAACTCTATCTTCGAGAACGGCGTAAACCCTGTCGTCCCGGAGCCTTCAACGACATTGCTGGGCGCCCTCGCCACAGCCTTTCTGCTCGGGCGCAGACGCCGGCTTTAGACCTTGAGCCGGAGCTGATCTTCCCTTCCGGCCTGGAGTTAAACGCTCTGGCTCACGGATCACCTTCCTCCCCTTGGCGGCACGATGGTTGCGAGACCCGGGCTACCCCAGAGACATTCCTCACTTCCATTGCCAATCCTTGCCCCAGGAGAGGATTGGGGAAGTCACCCATAAAGACCAAATGAAAAAGACAACAATCCGAAGACAGCACAAGCGATGGCCCTCGTTGATCAAGCAATCCCGGGAGTCCCGTGGTGCTCCGGATATCGCTCAACGGATTGCCCGACTGCTCCCGATTGCCTTCCTGGCTATCCCTTTGCAGACGGCCCGGAGCCAGACCATTGAGGGAGTTACCATCGAAGACGTTTCCAGCGAACTCGTTGGCGGTTTTGATCGCCAGGCGGCGTATCTCCTGGATGGGAACGAATTCGACGAAGACCTCGGGTCCCATACTCTGGTGCCCGACGGATTCATGTGGCTCAACAACGGCACCTTTACCGACCCCAACGACCCGAATATGCCGGGAGCAATCATCACCTTTGACCTGGAAGCCAACTACGATCTCGGTTCGCTGACGGTCTGGAACTACAACGAAGCCCTCCCGGACAACCTTGGACTCCTTTTGCGAGGGGCGAACGAGGTCGAGATTCTTGTGGCTGGCAGCGAAGGTGGCCCCTTCACTTCTCTTGGGGACTTCGTTTTCACGGTAGCACCCGGGCTGGATACGGAGGACTTCGGCCAGACCATCGACCTGAACGCCATTCCGGAAGCGGCCAATGCGCGCCTGGTTCGATTCAACATCACCTCGAACCACGGTGGAGACAACAATTTCGTGGGCCTCAGCGAAGTGCGTTTCACCGGCGCATCGAGTCCTGTCCTCCTCTCCCCTGCCATCATCTCCACTGCGGCAATTCAAGGCACGACGGTCGGAGATCTTTCCACTCCGCGCGGAGACGAGGGAGACACCTTCAGCTATGAATTGATTGCGGGTGATGGCGACGCAGACAACGGGAAGTTTCAAATCGCCGGCGACGAGCTTCAAGCCGGTCCTTTCGACTTCAGCACCTCAGCTGACGGGGCTGAATTCTCGCTACGGGTGAAGTCCACGGGTTCTCCTTCCGGGGAAGAATTCGAGGGAGCTCTCTTTGTCACCGCCACTGCCGATTCGGATGCCGATGATCTTCCTGACCCTTGGGAGGAGAGGTGGGCGGGAGTCGGAAATCTTTCGGTGCTCTCCGGCCTAGACGATGCAAACGCAGACGACGATTCCCTCACCGATCTCGAGGAATACGACCTGCGGATCCAATTTCCAGATCTGAACCCGACGGAACGAGACAGTGACGATGACACGCTGGACGATGGCGCTGAGATTGCCGGGGCAGGCTCGCGTCCACCGACCGATCCCACGAATCCCGACACCGACAACGATTCCCTGACTGACGGAGTGGAGACCAACACCGGGATCGACAACGGTCCCGAAGATACCGGATCCGATCCGACGCTCGTCGATACCGATGAGGACAGCTTCAGTGACGCCATCGAGGTCGCCGGGGGGAGTGATCCCAACGACCCTGCTTCCACACCAGCAGTGCAACTGGTTGGCCTGTGGCGTTTCGAGGGCAACGCCGAAGACAGCTCCGCATACGAGAATCACGGCACCTTCGAAAATGAGGCATCGTTGACCGATGACACTCCAACCGCTCTCGGCGGCGGGCAATCGCTTGACCTCGCCGGCGGCACCCAACACGTTCTAGTACCACATGCGGCGAGCCTGGACATTAGCGCCGGCATCACCATCACCGCATGGGTCAAACGCTCAGAGTCCGGTTGGGGAGCGATCCTCGCCAAGAGCCCAAGCGAGGGCAGCGGCATGAACTTCCCAGGCAACTACGAGCTGCGCTTGGGCAATGGCAATGGCATCATGAGTTTTCTCTGGGAGGACACGCCAAATACCGCTCCCACCGTCACCGATACCGACGTCGTCCCTACAGATGTTTGGACACACATCGCGATCACTGGCACTCCCAACGAGACCTATTCATTCTACATTGACGGGGCACTCACCAGCACCGGAGCGACTCCGGCCAGTTTCATCTCAAGCCAAAATACGAGCCCGCTCTACCTCGGTAGCCGTGGCGACCTGTTCACGACGCTGACCGGCGGCCTCGACGATGTCGCACTTTTTTCGGGCGAGCTGCCAGCGAGTCAGATCATCGACATCATGGGCGGCAACTTCAGCAACTTCGGAATCGGCTCGTCGGAACTCAAAATCACCGCGATCAGCGTAGACGGGCCGCCCGTCAACCCATCGGTGACCCTGACCTTCAACTCACGTCCTGGAAGAAACTACAAGGTCGAGGCCTCAGCCGACCTCAAGGACGCTGGGACACCCGGGGGCTGGATCGAACTCGATGACAGCTACCCTTCCCAAGGCGAAACGACGACTTACGTCGATACCCAGTTTGCCGGTTCCGCCCCGCGGGTCTTCTACCGCGTCAGCCAGAACTAGAGCGGCCCTCAGGCGCTCCAACTAGCCCTTGCCATCCAGGTTGGGGGCGAACTATAGTTTTCCACTCGCTTACCCAGAATGTTCCGCCGCCTATTCCCCTACCTATTTGTCTCGCTTTCCCTGTCTCAGATCGCCTCTGCGGGTTCGCCTGACGCAATCGTCGTTTTCAACGAAATTCAATATAATCCGGCGGGTTCGTCGGAAGACGGCGAGTGGGTTGAGCTTTTCAATCAGATGGGGATCAAGACAGACATCTCCGGCTGGCGGATCAAGGGCATCGACTACACCTTCCCGCAGGGGACGGTTGTCGATCCCGGCGACTACGTCGTGGTCGCGAAGAATCCAGGTGCCGGACAATTCGGGCCGTTCACCGGTAGCCTCGATAATGCCGGCGAACGGCTCGAGTTGATCAATCAGGGAGAGCGTCTGATGGATGAGCTCGATTACAACGACTCGGGTCGCTGGCCGGTTGGGGCCGACGGGTCCGGCGCGACGCTCGCCAAACGCAATCCGTATTTCGCAAACAAGCCGAACGAGAACTGGTCCTACTCCGAGCAGGTAGGCGGCACACCCGGCGCCTTGAATTTCCCTGATGAAAACGCGCCACCAGCGACCACGACTATTCCACTTTTCGGCCTCGATACGACCTGGCGCTTCAATGAGGCTGGCGATGATCTCGGTGTGGACTGGGCCGCGACCGCCCACGCGATCGGCGGCAATTGGGATTCGGGGCAGGCCGTCCTGGCAAGCGAAAGCGGCCTCGCGGAGACGATCAACACGAGCCTCGCCTTCCCCGGTCTTAATTTTCCCTATCGCGTTACCTACTATTTCGAAAAAGAATTTGAACTGAGCGCAGCGCAGGCGAGCGCGTTGCAATCCCTGCCTATCCGGCACCTGATCGATGACGGGGCAGTTTTCTACCTGAACGGAACCGAAGTCTTGCGCACGAATCTTCCCGGAGGAGTCATCACTTCTGCGACGCGTGCCACCGAAAATATCGAGGCCGTGTTATCGAGCCCGATCCCGCTGCCACCGGGTGCTGCCGTTGCGGGGACGAATCGATTTTCGGTCGAAGTCCACCAGCCCAGCGGCAACAGCAGTGATATTGTCTTTGGTGCGGAGCTCGACATGGTGATCGAAGACGCCACTCTTGGCTCTGCGCCCCAGATTGCGATCAACGAGATCCCGCCCACGACGGAAGCAGATTTTTGGATCGAGCTGGTCAACACCGGCGGTGTGGAAGTCGAAATCGGCGGCATGGTTCTCTCGATCGGTGGAGATCCAGCGCGCGAGCATGCGCTCCCTGCGCAATCGCTTGCGGCCGGGGAACTGCTGCTGCTCGACGAGGCCACCCTTGGATTCCGTCCCGCAGATACTGAGAATATTTTCCTCTATGATGCCACTAAGAGCATCGTGCTCGATGGGCAACAGCAGACCGGTCGCCTGCGAGGTCGCGCTTCGGAGAAGGACGCTGCCTGGCTCTATCCCGGGAGCGCCACACCGGGCGCCCCGAACGTATTTGCCTTACGTGATGAGATTGTCATTAGTGAGATCGCCTACAATCCGCCTGGCCTCACGGCAATCCCGGATACACCTGCGGCGTTCGACAATGTCGAACTCTTCGAGTTTAACGTCGATTGGCGTTACAACGATGGCGACGAAAATCTAGCGTCGAACTGGGCGAGCACGGCCCACGCAATTGGTGGGAACTGGAAATCCGCCGGTGCCCCAATCGGGCGCGAATTTGGAGCGCTCGACGAACCCCTCGTCACCGATCTGAATGCTACTTACGACTCGTCGACCATCACCTACTATTTTGAAAGAGAGTTCGATCTGACCGCCCAGCAACTTGCGAGTGCCGACTCGATGGTGATCACCCACCAGATCGACGATGGTGCGATCTTTTACGTCAACGGCGTCGAAGTCGGCACCTTCAACCTATCAAGTGGAGCCGGCCCCGAGACTCGTGCCAATCCTAGCGTAGGCAACGCCGCGATAGAGACTATCGCGATCTCAGCAGACGCCCTGATCGTAGGAAGCAACCGCATCTCGGTGGAGGTTCACCAATCGTCGACCGGTTCGAGCGATCTCGTTTTCGGACTAAAACTAGACGCGCGCTTTGCCACGACCCCATTCATCCCCGGTGCGCCCTACCGCAATTCTGACAACCAGTGGCTGGAAATCGCCAACCGCAGCGGAGCCCCTGTCGATCTGGGCGGGTGGGATTTCGGCGACGGGATCAGCTTCGAATTCCCACCTGGAACCAGCCTTGCTGCCGGGGAATATGCCTGTATCGCACGCAACGCGGTCGATTTTTCCGTCGCGTTCCCAGGTGCACGCTTGCTCGGTGAGTTCGGCGGAACCCTCTCGCGCACTGGCGAGCATCTTCTGCTACGCGACGCCAACAACAACCCTGCCTGCGAGATGCGCTACTTCGACAGTGGGCGTTGGCCGGACGTCCCGGACGGCGGAGGCGCCAGCCTGGAACTTCGCGACCTTGATGCCGATCCCAGCAACGGTGCCTCATGGGCTGCCAGTGACGAGACCGACCAGACAGGATGGAAAACTTACACCCACAGCGGGATTCTCGCCGGAAGCCGTGGTCCGGACACGAAGTGGAGCGAATTCAACATCGGCCTGCTCGGCGACGGCGAACTCCTGATCGACGACATCAGCGTGATCGAGAACGGTTCGACGCAAAAACTCAGTAATATCGATTTTAGCAGCGGCGACACCGGGTGGAGATTCCGCGGCACGCACCGGCACAGCGAGGTTATCGATGATCCCGAAGCACCCGGTAACCAAGTTTTGCGCCTCGTCGCCACCGGGGGCACCGGTCACATGTCGAATCAGATTGAGACCACGCTGCTGAGTGCCGCGGTCAATGGCCGAACCTACGACATCTCGTTTCGCGCACGTTGGGTGAGCGGGTCCAGCCAACTGCACACGCGGCTCTACTTCAATCGTATGCCTCACGTGTCCGTGATCGATCGCCCACAGCACGTAGGGACGCCCTCGGCCCAAAATTCACGAGCCGAGTCTAACATTGGCCCGACCTTTACCGGGACGCGCCACGCCCCAGCTGTCCCGGCGGTGAACCAGGCGGTCAAAGTAACCACCCGCCCGGTAGATCCGGACGGCCTCGGCACGATGCAGTTGTTCTACTCGGTGAACGGTGGCGCGTTCCAGAATACCACCATGGGTATCGGCTCCGGCGGCCTCTACGAGGGAAGCATCCCCGGGCAGGCCGCATCCGCGTTGGTGCAGTTCTACATCCAAGGCAGCGACAGCCTTGGGGCCAGCGCGAGCTTCCCGGCCACAGGCCCGGAATCCCGGGCGTTGTTCAAGGTTGATGACGGCCTTGCTGCGACCAACGGCCAGCACAACTTCCGCATCGTCGTCACCAACGCCGAGCGCGATTTCATTCACCTGCCGATCCAGGTGATGAGCAACGACCGCATCGGGGCGACGATCATCGACCGCGAGAACGACATCTATTACGACGTCAAACTTCGCCTCAAAGGGAGCCAGCGCGCGCGCAACCAGACCAACCGGGTCGGCTTCAACATGCGATTCGGCTCCGACCAACTCTACCGGGGCATCCACAAATCGCTCGCCATCGACCGCTCTGAGGGAGTTGGCCAGGGACAGCTCGAGATCCTGTTCGACTTCATGATCGCCAACTCCGGCGGCATCGTCTCGCGCTACTACGACTTCGTTAAAGTGATTACGCCGAAGAACCAGCACACGCGCTCGGCTGTCCTGCAGATGGCGCGCTACGACAATGTCCTCCTCGACTCGCAGTTCGAGGACGGCTCGGACGGCAACCTCTACGAGTATGAACTGCTCTATACCCCAAACAATGCCGATGCGAACGGCTTTAAACTACCGAACCCCGACGGGGTAGTTGGCGTGAACGTCAGCAACCTCGGCGACGACCAGGAGAAATACCGTTGGTTCTTCCTGAAGAAGAACAATCGTGACGCGGACGATTTTGCGCCCATCATCGCCTACAACAAGAAATTCAGCCAGAACGGCGCGGCTTTCGAAGAGGGTCTCGAAGAGGTCGTCGATGTCGATGCCTGGCTGCGCGGCATGGCCTACGCGGTGCTCTCCGGTGCAGGCGACAACGCGGGCGCAAACAGCCAACACAACGGCATGTATTACGCCCGCCCGGACGGCCGCGTCATGTTCTTGCCCCACGACATGGATTTCGCTTTCGACGCCGGGCGGTCGATCTTTGCCAACAGTCAGTGTTCGAAACTGACGACAGACCCGGGACGCCGCCGGATCTACCTTGGCCACTTGCACGACATCATCAGCAGCACCTACAACAACAGCTATATGTCGATGTGGACGAGTCACCTGCAAGCGCTCGATTCGTCACAGCCGTGGAACTCGCACCTCAGCTACATCACCTCTCGTTCGAACAACGTGCTGAGTCAGATTAACAGTCGGGTAGCGCCGATCTCGTTCAGTTTCACGACTGCGAATCCGCACACCGTGAATGGCAGCTCCGCGTCCCTCGCCGGCGAGGGTTGGGTCGATGTGCGCAGCTTTAGGCTCGCCGGTGGCGGTGAACTCGGTGCGACCTGGACTGACAATAATAGTTGGCAACTCACCGTCCCTGTCGCAATTGGCGCCAACACCATCACGATCGAGGCCCTCAATTTCTCAGGGGAAGTCATCGGCACCGACACCATCATTGTCAATAATACTAGTTCCATCGAACCCGCCTCGGCGGCGAATCTTGCGATCTCGGAGATCATGTATCATCCGAGTTCCCCGACCCCAAGCGAGATTTCAGCGGGCTTCCCCGATGATGATGCCTTCGAGTTCATCGAGCTGATGAACATCGGAAGCAGTGAAGTGGACCTCAATGGGGCACAGTTCACCAGCGGCATCAATTATGCGCTACCGGCAAGCGTTATCCCGGTTGGTGGAAGGGTTTTCATCGCCCGAAACCGCGCCGGATTCCTCAACCGCCATCCAGGGGGTGCCGCGATGCTTCTCCCCGGCGAGTATGGGATCGCTGATACCAACAAACTTTCCAACGGCGGAGAGCTGATTGCCCTGATTGATGCTTCGAATAGCGATATCCGCAGGTTCGCCTACGACGACACTCTCCCGTGGCCGACCGCCGCTGATGGAGCTAGTTTCAGTATGGTCCTGATCGCACCGGGCACCAACCCGGATCATGCACTGGGTTCCAACTGGCGATCGAGCACCGCAGTGGGTGGCAATCCGGGATCGAGTGACAGCGTCGATTTCTCGGGTGATCCTGATGGAGATGACGACGGTGATGGATTATCGAACTTCCTCGAGCACGCTTTGGGAGTCGATTCGCCTGCGATCGAGGCAAGCGCTGATCCGGACGTCGCGGGTGGATTGCTGTTTATGTTCCCTAGAAATCTTGCCGCTGACGACGTGCTCATCGAAGTTCAAAGTTCAACCGATTTGAGGAATTGGACGACTGCTCAAGCGACAATGATTGATTCGACGAGCCAGGGTGACGGAACCGCCATCGAGACTTGGGCGATTGCGCCGTCTTTTGGATCATCTGGAAAATTGTATGTGCGTGTGGCGGTAAGCTCGCGTTGAGATGCGATGGGCTCACTGGGGGAATCTCGAATCCGAACTCGGCCGGAAGCACCGCTCGCTCGCTCGGCAGTTCTTTGAAGCAAAGGACGCGGGAAAGGCAGAACACCACTACAGGGAAGCGCTTCGATTTTCGCCGGCGTAAGCAGCGATCCACATCGACTTTGGTGCCATGTTGGCAGGCACTGGGCGGCTAGATATGAGGCAAAGAAACAGTTCGAGGGTGCCATTGCGATAGATCCACAGAACGCCCTGGCAGGTATGAACTGAGCGCTCTGGGTCGCCTCTTTGATTGTGATTTAAGATGGAGGGGTGCGAGGTTATCGAGCTGGCGAGTCAACAAATCAGTAGCCGGCTTTCCTTGCGGCCATGGCATACTATCTCACCAACACCCACTTCGAGGGCCTGTGCGCTGCCAATCCTAAAGCAAAACCCGTCCTCTTAAAAGAAGACAACTTTCATTACCTTATCAAGGTAACGCGGTGAAGTCGCAAAAAATACGCGTCTTTTTCGAAAAAGAAACCTTCCAAGAACTTCCCGGTCGCGAAGCTGAGCGCAAAGTTGAAGTCAAGAAAATCACCGACCCCGAAGACGAGGAAAGCCAGCTCCTGACCTCACGCCTGAGTCTGGTCATCAGACTTGCATCTGGAGCGCCTGCCGAAGCCGAGATTCGCTACACCACCGATGGGACTAATCCGAATAGGCATTCCCAGCTATGGAGTAGATCTCTTTGTTTCCTTCAACCTGGCTGATCACGTCCGGGTGGGGGTTAAAGGCATATCTTCGGATTTGGACGAAGGACTAGGATCAAGGCCCCTGTTTTCCGCGGGCTGCGGGTTGCTTGCCTAGCGCATTAAAAATGGCGTCGTCGTTACCCTTTCGAGGTTTGGTGAAGGGAGACATTTTCCAAAGAGGTTCGGTGAAGAGACCGGTGCCCCTGAATTGGAAGAGGCCTTTGAAAGGGGTGAGTGGAATGGCGATGATGCCCAGCAGCCCGCGGGCGTTGACCCGGATGGTCATGTCCATCTTATTGTTACCGAGATCGATCCGCCCGTCGCCGGTGAGGACGATACTGGCGGACTCGGCGACGATGTCGTTGGATTGCCAGACACCTTTCTTCACGATGAAGCTGGCCGAGGCATCTTTGGCACGCTCGTAGCCCATGCGTTTGTCTCCGAGAATGCCTGCCATGAGTGGTGAGAGGGGGCCGAGAACGGGGAGAGAGGCGAGGTTTCCTTGTCGTAACCCGAGAGCTCCCCGTGCATTGAAGTTTCGGATTTCCCCACCGCCACCGGAGAAGTTGATGCGTCCGTTGAGGGTGCCTTCTTCCACTTCATCGAAGCGGTAGACCTTAGAAAGTTCGGGGAAAGAAATACGATCCCATTGCAACTCGCCCTGGAAGCGGGTCATGTTCTTCGGGCTGATTTGGACGGTCACTTTTCCGCCCACGACCCCCTCGAGAGTGGCGAAGGCGAGTCGCTCGATTTCGAGATCGTAGCCTCGCATGGTGACGTCTGCTCGCATTTGAGTAGTCGGAAGAATACGACCGAGGAAGGGGTAATCGGTTTGGTCCTCGGTGCTTATCGCGATATTGAAGGCGGTGTCCTGCGGGCGATCCATTTTTCCGGTAAAGGCACCATTAAGGGTGAGGGTCGGTGGCTCGTGGAAGCGGTAATTTTCTTCTAAATGTCGAGCCGTCTTGGGAGCGAAGGCGCGCACGATTGGCGTGGGCCAAAAGGTCCCTCGTAGATTGCTTACGGTGGTGATGAGGGATTTCCGATCAAGGTGGATTCTTTCGGCCAAGATCGGTTGGGAAGGTTTACCCCCGTAGCGTAGTCGTGCATTTTCTTGATCGTCATTGAGGAGAGCGTCGACCCGGGAGAACTCAATCTTCTCTGAGGTGATTTCGAAGTCGGAGGAGAGCCTGTGCATCGAGATGTCGCGATAGCTCAGTCCGGTGCTGTGCATGCGCCCTTCGGCAGACCATTTGCGCATGTTACTGCGCTGCATCTGTCCCTCTACTTCCAGAGCGAGGATGGAGTCATCTTTAAAACGGAAGTGCGAGAGGAGTTTGTCGGTGGCGCTGTCCTCGACGATCATGGGAGAAAAAGCGGTGAGGGGAAGGTTCGAGCGGAGGCGGTAGCGGATGAGATCCCCCTTTGACATGAAGTCGCCGGTGATACCGCCTTTGGGGTGCGTTATTTTAAGTTCCTGGAGGAAAAGGTCTCCATCGTGCCAGGAGAATTCGCTTTCCAGACTTTCATAAGCTGTCTCGAAGAAGGTAAAGCGGCCGATGTAAGCCTTCCCCATCGCTTGCACGGAGAAGGAATGGTCTTCCCTCTGGGAAATGGTTCCCTCGGTCCGGATATCGGGAGCCTCTTCCTGTTCGAGCTTTGTGAGCACTTCGATTTCAAAGCAGGACGAGAGGAAGTCTTTAATGCGGAGGGTGGAG
>Ga0209711_10001028_pt1 | contig 28088 bp, 28 predicted proteins | sample ArcticOcean_MG_C_7_FD_187441 | JGI IMG/M metagenome (GOLD analysis project Ga0209711, IMG submission 187441) | Marine microbial communities from western Arctic Ocean - ArcticOcean_MG_CB11_88 (SPAdes) (version 2) | ecosystem: Environmental > Aquatic > Marine > Oceanic | place: Arctic Ocean...
GACCATCATTACCACAGATGGTACAACTCTTTTAGGTGCAGATGATAAAGCTGGAATCACTGAGATTGTTTCAGCAATGGAATATTTAATCAATCATCCAGAAATAAAACACGGGAACGTTAGAATTTGCTTTACACCTGATGAAGAAGTTGGAAAAGGAGCCCATAAATTTAATATAGAACAGTTTGGAGCAGACTGGGCATACACAATGGATGGTAGTCAGATTGGAGAATTAGAATACGAAAATTTTAATGCAGCAGGTGCAAAAATAACCATTGCTGGAAAAATTGTTCATCCTGGTTATGCAAAGGGTAAAATGATTAACTCTATGACCATTGCAAGTGATTTTATTAGTAGACTGCCTTCAAAAGAAGTGCCAGAAGCTACAGATGGCTATGAAGGATTTTTTCATTTACATCAATTGGCAGGTAAAGTAGAACAAACTGTTTTACACTATATTATTAGAGATCACGATCATAATTTGTTTGAAAACAGAAAACAATTTATGCAAGATTTGGTAGCCAAAATGAATATAGAACTAGGAAGTAATGCCATTGAAATAGAATTAAGAGATCAATATTACAATATGAAAGAAAAAGTAGTCCCTGTAATGCATATTGTAGATATTGCTGAAGAGGTAATGAAAGATATAGGGATTACGCCTTTAATAAAACCCATAAGAGGAGGAACAGATGGTTCTCAGCTCTCATTCATGGGACTTCCCTGCCCAAACATATTTGCTGGCGGTCATAATTTTCATGGAAGATATGAGTATGTTCCAGTAGAATCTATGATAAAAGCAACAGAAGTAATTATTGGAATTTCAGAAAAGGTGGCTAAAAAATTTAAAAACTAAGATAATTCTGAATGATTTCCTTTCACTCCTTTAAAGAAGGTATGAAAATATTCAAAATCTTTTTCTTTATTGCTAGTAGTTTCATAAGGTTCTGAAAATTTTATTTGTTTGTTTTCAAAATCTAAAGTTGCCATAACAATAGGTACTTTTGCTCCTTTTGCTATATAATAAAAACCTGTTTTCCATGCAGCTACTTTTTTTCTAGTTCCTTCTGGAGAAATTCCAAGTCTAAACTCTTCTTTAGTCTCAAAGATATCTACAATTGCATCTACCATATTGCTGCTCTGACTTCTGTTTACAGGTGTACCACCTAAAGAACGAAAGATAAAGCCAAAAGGCCCTTTAAATAAAGAGTTTTTTCCAATAAAATTTACTTTTTCACCAGAAGAGTTTCTAGCTAAAATGGCAATAGGAAAGTCTTTCCAGCTTGTATGTGGTGCTGCTATTACTACATATTTCTTTAAATGTTTTGGAAAGTCACCCACTAATTTCCAACCTAAAATACGTGTAAATATAAATTTTGATAATTTTTGCATCGTCAATTTTAAAGCTCTAAATTTAAGGACTTATTTTTGAATGATGACAGATTTACTTATTTACTTGATTATAGCAATTGCCAGCATTTTTATTGGCCTATTTCTAGGAAGAAATTCAGCCAAATTACGGTTTGAAAAAGAACAAGCTACCCTAGAAGAGAGAAATTCTATTTTAAATAACAGCCTACAGGATACTACTGATGATTTAAAAACTACTCAACTAGAAAAAGAAGCTTTAATAGCTTCCAAGACTCGTTTGGAAACAGAATTAAAAAACTCGGAAAAAAACATCGCTGAAAACAAAGAAGAGTTGGGTAAGATCCAGGAAAAATTTACCAAAGAATTTGAAAACTTAGCCAATAAAATTTTAGAAGAGAAATCTACCAAGTTTACAGAACAGAATAAACTAAACATGACTTCTATTCTTTCTCCTTTAAAAGAAAAAATTGAAGGATTTGAAAAAAAGGTATCAGAGTCTCAAAAAGAAAGTATTGGAATGCATTCTGCCTTAAAAGAACAGCTTAACAATCTAAAAGATTTAAATCTTCAAATGAGTAAAGAGGCTATAAATTTAACAAAAGCCTTAAAAGGTGATAGTAAAGCCCAGGGAGACTGGGGTGAAACTCAATTAGAAATTCTTTTGGAGAAAGCAAATCTTGCCAAAAATATTCACTTTACTACGCAAGGTGGTTATAGAGATGATGATGGAAGATTAAAAAAACCAGATTTTATTATAAATTTACCGGACAATCGTCACTTGATTGTAGATTCTAAAGTTTCTTTAACAAATTATGAAGCTTATTTTAATGCAGAAGATGAACAACAGAAAGAACTTCATCTTAAAAAACACATAGAAAGTATTCGTAAGCATATAAAAGAATTAAGCGAAAAGAAGTACGAGTCTTTATATGAAATTAATACTCCAGATTATGTATTGATGTTTGTACCTATAGAACCTGCTTATTTATTAGCTTTAAGTAAAAATAACCAACTATATATGGAAGCTTTAGATAAAAATGTAGTGCTGGTATCTACTTCTACTCTTTTAGCCACATTAAGTACAGTTTCTTCTATGTGGAGACAAGAAAATCAAAAGAAAAATGTATTAGAAATTGCCAATCAAGCTGGAAGATTATATGATCAATTTGTAAATTTAACAGACGATTTAATAAAAGTTGGTAACCAATTGAAAACAGTTCAAGGAAGTTATGATACCTCAATGAAAAAACTAACAGGTAAAGGAAATCTTATTAAAAAAGTAGAAAAAATTAAGGAATTAGGAGCGAAAACTAGTAAAGTAATGAACAAGAGTTTGTTAGATAGAGCAACTGAAGATTAATTTACAAGTAACTTAATAGAACTGATGTTACTTCCTGAAGAAATTTTAGCAATATATATTCCTTTATAATAATGTCTTAAATCTATTTCATCCTTGTTTTTTACATCCTCTATTTCTGTGATTAATCTTCCTGAAAGATCAAAAATCTGCAAAGAAACCGCTTCATTATCTGTAATTGACAGTTTAAAAACACCATTATTACTTGGATTCGGATACATGCTAAAGAGATTGTCAGTTTGAATATCAGTATTGCTTAGTATTCCACTACCCTCTTTAATGATTATTGCTTGGTTTACATCAACATTAGTAATGGTCTCTATAATACCTGTAGCTGTCCATGTTACTTTAATATAATCAATTTCAGTAGCTGTTCCAGTACCAAAAAACTCATAAAAAGAATTTTGAGATAAGTATCCTTCTCCAGCTAATGTATACCGATATTGAGATTCCCCATCAATACTAATTTCTATAGTATTTCCAATACCGTCTCTGTTTGATATGACTCCTTCTAGTTTTACTTTTAACCAATTGTTTTCATTGACTGTTTTATTTTCCCATAAAAAATTAAGATCGGTATCATTTCCTACTATAATATCTGGTTTTCCATCATTATTAATATCACCTATGGCATTTGTATAACTTTTTCCTGTATCGTCTTGAAAGCCTATATCTTCAGGAATTATAAATGTTTCATCATTTTGTTGATGATAAAAAGCTGATGAAATAAATGAACCAATACTACCATCAAAATCGCTGCTTACATACAAATCTAGAAGCCCATCATTATCTGCATCCAAAAAAACAGCACCCCAACCAATACTATTAAAAGTTGTACCTGTTTCTTCAGCAACATTAGTAAAAGTACCATCTCCATTATTTTTCAATAATTCATTTCCTTCTGGTGTATTTGTTACGTATATATCAAACCAACCATCATTATTATAATCTCCTATAGTAGTAGTCATTGCATTAATACCAATACCTGCTCCACTAAATTCTGAAACATCTTCAAAAGTACCATCTCCATTATTTTTGTAGAGAATATTTAAATTATCTGGTTTGTCATTGGAAATATAAATATCTTGAAAGCCATCCTTGTCATAATCAAAAATAATACTACAAAAAGATAAGTGACTACTCATAGACAATCCAGCAGAAACTGTAATATCAGAGAAAATACCGCCATCATTTCTATATAAATAATTTCGTTGATTATCGGCTACTCCATCTCTATTTGATATAAATGCATCTAAATCACCATCATTATCTATATCTGCAAAAGAAACACCATAAGAAAACAAATCAGTTTGAAATAACCCAACAGTAGAAGAAATGTCTGTAAAATTCATATTACCATCATTCCTGTAAAATTTATTTACTCCTTCAAATCCAGTTGCAAAAAAATCCTGATCTCCATCATTATCATAATCAATCCATATAACTTGTTTTGTTTTGAAAGTGTTTGAGATACCATTAAGTGTAATAGAAGTAAAAATACCGTCATTATTTTTCAAAAAATAGATTTCACTACCTTCTTCAGTTGCATAGGTTAAATCATCCCAGCCATCATTGTTAAAATCTGCAAAAGAAACACCGCCTCCCCAGGTAGTTATTCCATAACTATATGCCGAGCCTAATTCATTTGCAACGTCTTCAAAAGCTATTTGGGAGCATAAAATATTTGAGAAGAAAAGAAAAAAAATAAAAATTATCTTATTCATTCTAGTAAAGTTAATAATTTTATTCGTTGAATAAAGGTCTATGATTCATAAAATCATGAACTTTTTCTGCAACTACTTGTAATGTGTCTTCATTTTGAAAATCTTGAATTACTGTATCAATAAATTCTACAATAGTCTTCATATCCTCTTCTTTTAATCCTCGGGTAGTTACTGCAGGTGTTCCAATTCTAATGCCAGAGGTAACAAATGGTGATTTATCATCAAAAGGAACCATATTTTTGTTGACAGTAATTTCTGCTTTTTCAAGAGCAGCTTCAGCATCTTTTCCAGTAATATTCTTATTTCTAAGATCTATTAGCATCATATGATTATCTGTACCACCTGAAATTAAATGATATCCTTTAGCAACAAACTCCTTTGCCATAGCGGCAGCATTTTTCTTTACTTGAATTTGATAATGCAAAAATTCATCTGTTAATGCTTCAGAAAAAGCAATTGCTTTAGCAGCTATAATATGTTCTAATGGACCTCCTTGATTTCCAGGAAAAACTCCTCCATTAAGTAATGCAGACATTTTTTTGAGGTTTCCATTCTTTAATTTTAATCCAAAAGGATTGTCAAAATCTTTTCCCATTAAAATCATTCCTCCTCTAGGACCACGCAATGTTTTGTGAGTAGTGGTGGTTACTACATGACAATGAGGTAAGGGATCATTTAATATTCCTTTTGCAATCATCCCTGAAGGATGAGAAATATCTGCCAACAATAGCGCATTTACACTGTCTGCGATCTTTCTAAAGCGTTTAAAATCTATATCTCTAGAATAAGCAGAAGCGCCAGCAATAATCATTTTTGGTTGTACTTTTGTTGCTATTTCTTGTATGGTATCATAATTTAATACTCCTGTTTCTTTCTCAACTCCGTAAAAATGAGGTTTGTATAACTTTCCCGAAAAATTTACAGGAGACCCATGTGTTAGATGTCCTCCATGAGATAAATCAAATCCTAAAATTTTATCACCAGGTTGTAAACATGCATGAAAAACAGCTGTATTTGCTTGAGAACCTGAATGGGGTTGAACGTTTGCATATTCAGCACCGTATAGCTCTTTTGCCCTATCTATGGCTAACTGTTCTACTATATCAACAATTTGACACCCACCATAATACCTTTTTTGGGGATATCCTTCTGCATATTTATTAGTTAAAACAGAACCTGCTGCTTCCATTACTTGGTCACTCACAAAATTCTCTGAAGCTATTAATTCTAAGCCATTTAGCTGTCTCTCTTTTTCAGCATCTATTAATTCAAAAATCTCTGTATCTCGTTGCATTGTTAAAATTTAATTAAGAAATTCAAATGTACTTAAAAAACGTTTTTAAGATGATAACTTTCCACTATATTTGATACAAACTTTATTAACAATTTTTAATGAAAATAACAGCCAATAATCCAAAAAGAAAATCATGGTTAAAAGTTTCTGATAACTCAGATTTTCCTATTCAAAACATCCCCTTTGGAGTTTTTATTACCAAAGATGACATTATTACTATTGGTAGTAGAATCGGAGATTTTGCTATTGATTTGGGAGCTTTTCACCAGTTAGGATATTTTGATGGAATTCCGCTCACTGATGATATTTTTTTACAAGATAATTTAAATGATTTTATTGCTGATGGTAGGAAAACATGGCGATTGGTTAGAAATAGAATTGCAGATGTTTTCGATGTAACCAATGGTGCATTACGAGACAATGCAGCTCACAAAGACAAGATTATTTTTAGAATAGACGAAGTAGAAATGCTATTACCAGTTAGTATTGGTGATTATACAGATTTTTATGCGAGTAAAGAGCATGCCACAAATGTAGGTAGCTTATTCAGAGATCCTGAAAATGCATTATTACCGAACTGGCTACATATTCCTATAGGTTATCACGGTAGAAGTTCTTCTATCATTCCCTCTGGAACAAAAATTAGAAGACCTTACGGACAAACAAGACCACCAGAAGGATCTAACACACCAGGTTTTGGACCTTCTAAGTTATTAGATTTTGAATTAGAAATGGCATTTATTACTACCGCTTCCAATAATTTAGGAGAAAGAATTCCTATTGAAGAAGCTGAAGAATATATTTTTGGACTAGTGCAATTTAATGATTGGTCTGCAAGAGATATTCAAGCATGGGAGTATGTTCCATTGGGGCCGTTTTTAGGTAAAAGTTTTGCCTCAACAATATCTCCATGGATTGTAACTTTAGATGCCTTAGAACCATTTAGGGTAGAAAATCCAAAACAAGATTTTAAACCACTTCCGTATCTTCAAAATGAAGGAAAGGGAAGTTTTGATATCAATCTTCAAGTAGGGATTCAGCCAGAAGGAGAAAAAGAGACTGTTGTTGCTAATTCTAACTTTAAATATATGTACTGGACTATGGCTCAGCAATTGGCTCATCATACTGTAAATGGTTGTCCGGTGAATGCAGGAGATATGATGGGAAGTGGTACAATATCTGGCCCAACTAAAGACAGTTATGGTTCTATGTTGGAACTTACTTGGAAAGGTCAAAACCCGATTAAGTTGAATGATGGTTCCGAAAGAAAATTTATTAACGATCATGATACCGTTATTATGAGGGCTCATTGTCAAAATGATACCATAAGAATAGGTTTTGGAGAGTGTATAGGCCAAATTCTACCAGCGAAATAGTTATTTTAATTTCATTTTTACATAAAAAAAGCTTCCTAAAAGGAAGCTTTTTTTATGGGAATACTATTCTTCAATAGGTGGATGACCGTGAATTTTTTTAAAATCTATTTCAAAGTTTGCTCTTAAGTAAGCTTTTAATTTTTTTCGGTAATCTTCTTTTAACCATGTAATAAAATTATGTGTGCTTTTAGAAATACATTTAGAATACCTGTTAATTCGATCGTCTATTTCTTCTCCTAACATTTTTGCTAATGCTAAAGAATCATATACGTCTTCACTGTTTTCTATACATATTTTAGCATGATGTATGATAGACCTTTCAAGTACTTTTTTTGAGGATTCGCCTGCTCTAATTGTACTCAAATATTCGTTTTTAATATCAAAATAAAGCTCTGTAGATTTTGCAAACTCTTTTTTAATATCGCTAGGGAGTTCAAATCTAAATGCACCTTCAATCTCTTCATCTGATAAAATAGCATCTAAATAATAATCAGGTGCTCTAAACATTCTTTGCCAATCTAAGTCTGCTCCCCAAGCTCCAAACCTATGAAAGTTATTTCCTAGATCAATCACATTAAAAGTTGATTTATTGTCTAAAATTCTAGAACCACGACCAATCATTTGATAATACAAGGTTAATGACTTTGTAGCCCTATTTAAAATGATAGATTCTATAGTAGGTTCATCAAATCCAGTAGTTAAAATACTTACAGAAGTAATGATGGCATTGGGAGTTTTCTTAAACCATCTTAGAATAAAATCACGTTCTTTTTTTGTATTGGTATTATCTAAGTGTGCTATTGGATAACCAGCCTTTTTAAATGCGTGATATACTTGAATAGAAGTATGAATTCCGTTGTTAAAAATTAAAGTCTTCTTTCCTTTTGATGTTTCTTCATAAGCGCCTACCAGTTTTGATAGCATGTCTACATTGGTATATAGATCTTCAGATGATTTTACAGTATAATCTCCATTAGCTCCGACTTCAAGAGATGTTAAGCCAACATTGTAAGAAAACATGTTTGCACTAGATAAATAATGATGTTCAATTAAATGCTCTATTGTTTCGCCTACATACAACTCTTGGTAGTTTTCATACATGGGAAGCTTTATATTAGAACTTAACGGAGTAGCTGTTACTCCCAATATAAATGAGTCATCAAAAAATTTAAAAATCTTTGTAAATGAATTATAATGAGCTTCATCAACAATTACCAAACCAATGTCAGAAATATCTAACTTATCATCAGTTAGTCTATTTTTTAGTGTTTCAACCATAGCTACAAAACAATGATAATTGTCTTGATCATCTAAATTGGCTGTACTATTAATAATTTTATTAGGAACTCCAAACTCATCAAGCATGTTTGAAGTTTGCTTACTCAGTTCAATTCTATGAGTTAATACTAAAACTTTTTTATTGTATTTTGAGATATATCGTCTTACAATTTCAGAAAAAATAACAGTTTTACCACCTCCTGTCGGAAGCTGATATAATAAATGATAATCATCCGCAGCATTATCAAACCTTTGAAATATTTCTTCAATAGCAGTTTTTTGATAATTGTAAAGTTCTTTTCCTGAAGTATTTTTTACAGTATTGATTTTTGACAAAATTTTATACAATTTGATTAGAAAATTTGTTAAAGATATTTTTGAATATTTACAGTTGTAATATCATAATGAGAAACATTTAAAACAGCAACTTCGTTTCTAATGATTAATAACTGAGGAGATTGATGCTGAACTTGAAAGCTATACCCAACTTCATCAGAAATAGCTCTAAAATTAAGCAAGTCTAGGTAATATACTTTGATGTTATTCATAGAGGAGTCAAATAAGTTTTCAAAACGTTTGATAACCATACTACTGATACTGCAACGAGTAGAGTGTTTAAAAACAAGTATGGTTTCAGATTTAGATAGCTCTTTAATGGTTTTTATTTGTTCTAAAGAATTAAAAGGAATCCAGTTTACGTTAGTTTCCTTTTCTTCTTTAACTTTACTCCCCAATATTTTATTAAATAACCCCATCAACATATTTATTGAACAAAAATACAATCTAAATATTTAAATATAGTTATCTAAGCAGCATAAATGTGCCTTTATAAGAGCGCAGTATTTATAGAGCAAAAATTCAATAATATCTATATGTAGATCATAAGTATCATTTTTATATTTTAGCTATATTCGTATAACTTAATATCACAAATAATGAAAAAATTAGTTCTTGTTTTTAGCGTTCTTTTTATATCCTTAGCTTCTTATTCTCAAGAGATTACTACCTATTATTTTATTAGACATGCAGAAAAATTACGAATTGATAAAACAGACAGAAATCCAAATTTAAATGATGATGGGCTTAAAAGAGCAGAAGCTTGGAAAGAGGTTTTCTCTACTATTTCTTTTGATGCTGTTTATTCTACAGATTACAGCAGAACTAAATTAACAGCCAAACCAACAGCAGATAGTAAAAACCTACCACTTCTGTTATACAGCCCTAGTAATATGTATTCTGATGCCTTTAAGAACAAAACAAAAGGTAAAACAGTTTTAGTTGTTGGACACAGTAATACAACGAATGTGTTTGCAAATAAGGTGCTAGGGGTAGAAAAATACGATAAAATTAATGACAGCAATAACTCAAATCTTTATATTGTTACTCTTATTGATGGAAAGCCCTCGGCTATTTTATTAAAAATTAATTAAAATTAATTTTAATATTCTCTAAATTAATTTCAGAAGCTTTTATCAATTTGTTGTTTTCAAAGGCTTTATCTAAGTCCGATAATTTAGTGTTTGTATCTTTTGGTTTAAAATTATTGTAATCTAACAATCGAGTTCCTTCAATTAGATGTTCTTTTCTTACTTCTCTAAAGCGCATTCCACCTCCATTTACATGAAATGTATAAGCGAGATAATCTATTTTAAAATCTTCTGCACCAATCCAATAAATAAAAACATCATCAAAGTCTACTCCACCTCCTTCTTCCGTAAATTTAATTTGAACTTTGTAATATTTTTTTCCTTTGATGATCGTGCTTTTCAATAACTTCTTTTGAACAGCTTGGTCATTTAAACCAAACGGTAGCACAGAGAAATAATGGACAGAATTTATAGATTCAATATATTTAACGGCCATAGAATCTGCAACTATAGAAGGACTAGAATTAATTAATCTTTGAAACCCTTGATTAGATAATTGATCTTCTATTTGAAGATCTTTCATTGCAGAAATTCTTTTCAACACAAATACTCCCGAGTTTCTTTCCGCAATATATTTCTTATCTCTAAAATTAAAAGAAAGTGTAGAATTGTGAACTTTATCAACACCTGAAACTTTAATAGAATTATCAATGATTTGCTGAGCCGTTAATAGTTTTTTATCTGTCTTACATGAAGTTAATGAGATTAAAAATAGGCAGCAGAGAAATCCATATGTAAGGAAGTGTGTTATTTTACTATTTGTGATTATATAACTCATAAAATTACAGGCATAAAAGCAGACTAAAAATGTATCTTTGTAAAAGATTTTTATATAAAACCTTAAAAGTAAGGTAAATCTTAATGGGAGTTCAAAAAAAAATTAACATACAAAATAAAAAAGCGCGTTTTGAATTTGAAATTCTAGACAAATACACTGCTGGAATACAATTAACAGGAACAGAAATTAAGTCAATTCGCGAAAGCAAAGCAAGAATTACAGAAAGTTTTTGTGAATTTAATGACAGAGGAGAGTTGTTTATTGTAAATATGTATATTGAAGAATATTCATTTGGTCATCATTTCAATCATAAAACTACTAGCGAACGAAGGCTATTACTCAATAAAAGAGAACTGCGTAGTTTGCAAAAAGATGTTGAAGCCAAAGGAAACACCATAGTTCCGCTACGTTTATTTCTAAATGAAAATGGCTGGGCAAAACTAGAAATTGCCTTAGCTAAAGGAAAGAAAACACATGATAAGCGAGAAACAATAAAAGATCGTGATAGTAAACGTGACTTGGCAAGAATAAAAAAGACGTTTAATGCATGATTTCTTTTTTTCACCTCATTCGTTATAAAAATCTCCTAATGATCTTATTGACCATGTTTTTAACAAAATATGCTCTTATAGATTCCTTTATAAGTGAACCCTCTTTAACTTACATTGATTTTATAATTCTTTCGTTAAGTATTTTGCTTATTACAGCAGGTGGATACATAGTAAATGATCTTTATGATATTGAAGCAGATACTATTAACAAACCATTAAAAGTTTATATCTCTAAAAGTATTTCAAAAAAAAATGCATGGGTTATTTATTTTCTAAGCTCTACCTTAGGAGTAACACTAGGAATTTACCTGTCAATTATAAAAAATATTGATTTTCTGTCGTTCTATTTCATTGGAACTACGCTCCTACTATTTCTATACTCTGTATTGTTAAAAAAACTAGTATTTATTGGGAATCTATGTGTTTCTTTATTAGTAGCACTACCTATTTACTTACTCTATAAATTTAACAGTAACAGTATAATAATCAGTAATATATTGCAATATTTTCTCTTATCAATAGCCGTTTTTTACTATATGTTTTTTGCTTTTTTAACAACAATGATTAGAGAAATTATTAAGGATATTGAAGATATTAATGGAGACTATTTGGTAAAGCTAAAAACACTTCCTATTCTAATTGGAAAAACAAGATCAAGAAATATTTCTATATTTTTATCGCTAGTACTTCTACTCTTTCTTTTTTTAGTATCTAGTAATTACTTTATCTCAAACAAGTATTTTTTAGGAATTATAATGTTAATGCTCTCCACAGTAGTAGTATATTTCATTTTTAAGAGTTGGAGCGCTACTACAAAAAAGCAATTTCAATATTTAAGTAATTTAATGAAACTCATCATGTTTATAGGAATATTATCAATGACACTTTTTAAATTTAAGTAATGTTAAGAAATAAATTATCTAATTACAATCTTATTTTAGCTTCTGGATCTCCAAGAAGACAATATTTTTTTAAAGAACTAGATGTTCCTTTTACCATTGAGATTAAAGAAGTTAATGAAATCTATCCTAAACATCTAAAAGCAGCAGAAATCACAGACTACTTAGCAGATTTAAAGTCGAAGTGTTTCACCAATTTAAAATCTAACGATTTATTAATTACATCCGATACAATTGTTTGGTTTGAAGAAAAAGCACTTGGGAAACCAAAAAATAAAAAAGACGCATTTAATATGCTTAAAAAAATGTCAGGAAAGCAACATGCTGTTTACACATCTATTAGCATAAAGAGCAGTTTTTTTCAAAAAATATTTCATGATGAAACTATTGTTGAGTTTGAAGAATTTACAGACGAAGAAATTAATTATTATTTAGAAAAATTTTCTCCATATGATAAAGCAGGGAGTTATGGTATACAAGACTGGATTGGGCTGGTGGGTGTAAAAAAGATCATTGGAAGCTATTTTAATGTGATGGGACTACCTGTTCATAAATTGTATAAAGAATTGCTAAAAATTGCTCAATAAGGTTTAATTAATAACTTATTTTTACGATTAAATAACAACACAATAAAAATGAAAAAATATACATACACAGAAATGAAAGACACTAGGTCTGGTTTTGGTGACGGTTTAACAGAATTAGGGAAAACAAACCCTAATGTAGTTGCTCTATGTGCAGATTTAATAGGTTCATTAAAAATGAACGACTTTAAAGAAAATCATCCAGAACGTTTCTTTCAAATAGGAATTGCAGAAGCAAATATGATGGGGATAGCTGCCGGCCTAACCATTGGAGGTAAAATTCCGTTTACAGGAACGTTTGCTAATTTTTCTACTGGACGTGTATATGATCAAATCCGTCAGTCAATAGCTTATTCTGATAAAAATGTAAAGATTTGTGCTTCTCATGCAGGATTAACATTGGGTGAAGATGGTGCAACTCATCAGATTTTAGAAGATATTGGATTAATGAAAATGTTGCCAGGAATGACTGTTATTAATACGTGTGACTACAATCAAACAAAAGCAGCAACTATAGCAATAGCAGACCATAAAGGACCTGTTTATTTGAGATTTGGAAGACCAAAAGTGCCTGTTTTTATGCCAACGGATCAACCATTTGAAATTGGTAAAGGGATTGTTTTAACTGAAGGAACAGATGTAACTATTGTTGCTACAGGTCATTTAGTTTGGGAATCTTTACTAGCAGCAGAAAAATTAGAAGCTGAAGGAATTAGTGTTGAAGTGATTAATATTCACACCATTAAACCTTTAGATGAAGAAGTAATTTTAAAATCAATAGCAAAAACTGGTTGTATTGTAACTGCTGAAGAGCACAACAAATATGGAGGTTTAGGTGAAAGTGTCGCAAGATGTTTATCACAAAATAATCCAACTCCTCAAGAATTTGTTGCTGTAGACGACACCTTTGGCGAATCTGCTACACCAGCACAATTAATGGAAAAATACAATATTAATGATGCTGCAGTCGTTACAGCAGTAATGAATGTTTTAAAGAGAAAATAATTCTCATAAAAGTCTTTGTTTTACAATTAATATAAAAAATATGAAAAAAATACTTAGCCAGCTTCTTTATATTAGGAGCTATTCAATTTTCACAAGCACAAATTCAATTTGGTGTAAAAGCAGGTGTAAATTATAATTCTGATTCTTTTGAAGATGTTTCTGAAGATGTTTTAGACGGTGCAAAAACTAAAACAGGTTTTCATACAGGCTTGTGGTTTAGAGCAAAATTACCAGCTATTGGTTTTTATATAAGACCAGAGATTGTGTATACTGAATTAAATAATAGTGTAAGTTATGACAGTCAGTTTGCAGCGCCAAAAAACACAAATTTTAAATTTAGAAAAATTGATGTTCCTGTTTTATTTGGGAAGAAAATTTTAGGAATTGGGAATGTTTTTGTAGGACCTTCTTTTCAATATATTCTATCCTCAGATTTTGAATTGAATGATTTAAGCGAGGTTTCTGTTGATAATTTTTCTCTTGGGTTTCAACTTGGAGGAGGTGTAGAATTAGGACGCCTTGGTGTAGATGTTAGATGGGAAAGAGGATTCTCCAAAATAGAAAGTGTATTTGTAGACAATACAATTAATAATAATTTTAATTTTGACAAGAGAGTTAGTCAAATAATTTTTGGAGTTTCTTACAAACTAAATAAAATTAATAAGTAAATTAACAGCATGTTAATCATAAAAAAAGCTCTTGAAATTCAAGAGCTTTTTTTATTCATATAATCTTATATCAATTACTTGTGACATCTGGATTTAAATAATCTGGTAACGTTGGATTATTTGGATCGTTAAAATCGTTTGTTGGGTCTCCATCTGCTCCACCTTCATCTTTGGTTAAAACACCATCATTATCATCATCTGGATCAAAGAAATTAGGAGCTCCATCACCATCTGTATCATCGTTTCTTGGATCACCATCACCATCTGGGTCTTCTTGAGAAGAAGGAATAGAATCATTATCATGATCAGTATTTTCGACCAAATCATATAATTCTATGTAGAACAATAAACTTGAGCTTGGTGGTATTCCAGCAGTACCAAATTTTCCATAGGCTAAACCAGAAGGTATAAATAAAACACCCTTACCTCCATTAATATAAGTTATAGGACCATTATTGGTTATGTTTTCACCACCTTTAAAATTAGTGAAACCATGAGACCAACCAGGAATAACTGCATTTAAAGTTAACCAAATGGGGTTAACAGTACGCTCATCAAAATCTATTAATTCTACTGTAGAATTAAAATATTGACCTTTGTATTTAGCTAATATAGAATCTACTTTGGTTGGATATCCTTTTTCTGGAAATGGACTCCCTTCATTTTTTACAAAAACGTACAACTTATAATCAACATCAATAGTCAGGTCATTAACAGGTTGAGATTCCGTAATATCTTGCACCAACAATCTAGCGTCATTTATAAGCGCTGTAGCTCCATCAACTAAAGGCTGAACGGAATCTATTGCATCATTATAGTAATGATTTTCTAAAAAATTAACAATTGAATCATTGTCAATTAATGCCTGTCCAGGATAATCAAAATTATCTGGGGGAGCTCTAAAAGTATCATCATCACAGGCATAACCAATGAATAATATTGACAAACATAAAAATAAAAACTTTCTCTTAAACATTTAAACTAATTTAGTGCTGCAATTTACCATTTTTATACCTTTGTAGAAAGTGATTAAGCTTTTTTTAACTTTTTTATGAGAATAGATAAATATCTTTGGTGTATTCGTACATTTAAAACAAGAAGTATTGCAACAGAGTCTTGTAAAAAAGGACATGTTAAAATAGATAGTATTAATTGTAAACCTTCCAAAGATGTGTATGGTGGTGAAATTATTACGGTTCGAAAAAACCAAATAAATTTAAAAATTGAAATACTAAGTATACCCGAAAGTAGAATTGGTGCAAAGTTACTTCAACAATTTTGTAAGGATATTACTCCAAAGGAAGAGTTTGAAAAGTTAGATTTACTAAAATATTCTAAAGATTATTACAGAAAAAGAGGAACAGGAAGACCTACAAAGAAAGATAGAAGAGATATTGATGACTATTATGAATCTCCAGAACAATAAAAAAAACGAATGAAAACAACCACTATAATTTTAGATCACAATCAAATTAATCAGAAAATTAAAAGGATAGCTTATCAGATTTATGAGGCTAATAGTTCTGAAAAAGAAGTTGTAATTGCTGGTATTCAAGGAAACGGAATTTATTTTGCAGAACAACTAGCTACATCTTTAGAACAAATATCTTCTTTAAAAATTATTCTCTGTGAAGTATATATCGATAAAAAAAATCCTTTAAATGCTATTACAACTAGCATTAAAAATAGTGAGTATAAAAATAAGCCTATTGTTTTAGTAGATGATGTTTTGAACTCTGGAACTACATTAATGTACGGAATTAAGTATTTTTTAGACGTACCTCTAAAAAGATTTAAAACAGCGGTGCTGGTAAATAGAAATCATAAAAAATATCCTGTGAAGGCAGACTTTAAAGGCATTTCTTTATCAACATCAATCAAGGAACATGTAGAAGTTGTATTAGATAAAAAAAACTCTAAAGCTTTTTTAATGTAGAAGGATTCTTATTTCAGCTACAATAGCCTCTATGCTTTTTGAATTAATAGAAATACGATACTTAGCTTTTTCATAGTAAATACCTCGTTCAAATAAATGTTTTGCAATGTACTCTGTTAATCCCTCTTTTGTTAATGTTGCTAGCAAGGGTCTTTTAGAACTATTCTCATATAATCTTTCATAAATTGTAGCAATTGAGGCTTGTAAATAGATAGTTTGAATTTTGGTTTGATGAATGATCATATCTATGTTTCCAGAATAACATGGCGTTCCTCCTCCTAGAGATAAAACATATGAGTTGTTTTCACTAATAAATTGTTTTAAATAAGTATGTTCTATTTTTCTAAAATAAATTTCTCCTTTATCAGCAAAAATATCCGAAATAGTTTTCCCTTCTTTTTTTTCTATATACTCGTCTAAATCAGTAAAATCAAGATATAGTTTCTTTGCCAGTTGAAAGCCAATTGTTGTTTTACCACTTCCCATATACCCTAATAGAATAATTTTCATACAACGTAAATTAGATTGCAAATATCGATAAAAAATAAAGTAAAAAAAGTGCTTTTCTATATGAATGCGTTTATATTTGCAGTCTTAAAAAAAATTAAGACCTGGTAGCTCAGTTGGTAGAGCATCTCCCTTTTAAGGAGAGGGTCCTGGGTTCGAGCCCCAGCCCGGTCACTAAAGTTATTGCTTTTGCTTTAAAAGCGCACGTGGCGGAATTGGTAGACGCGCCAGCTTGAGGGGCTGGTATCCGAATAGGATGTGGAAGTTCGAATCTTCTCGTGCGCACTTCAAAAGGTTGTTTTTTCACACAAAATTAACCATTTGATGTGCTTAATAATCCTTACTTTTGTAAGATGCATCAAAACAAAATTCTCTTATTACTATTCATTTTTTTATCCTTAAATATTTTTTCTCAGACAGATAGTTTGGCTGTTAAAATTTTGAAAGGACAAGTAATAGATTCTGAAAGTAAAAAATCATTAAGTGCCTCACATATTTTAAATCTAAATTCTGTTACAGGAACAATTACTGATGATCAAGGTTTTTTTGAAATTACAGCGAAAGCTAATGATACTGTAATGGTTTCATATTTAGGCCATTCCTCTATAAAAATTAAAGTAACAAATGATTTACTAAAGGGAAATGAGTTATTAATAGCCTTGTATGAAAAATCTGAAGAAATAAAAGAAATCATTATTAGATCTAGCAAACTAATTGGTGTGTTAGAAGTTGATGTAAAACTAGTTCCAAAAGATAATTTTACCAGAATAAAAATTAATGGAATTAGACAAACTTATGAAATTGCAAGACCAAGAGCAGGTGACTTTGCTTCTCCTATTGCAGCATTATTTCAACCAGTTGATTTCTTATACAAACTCTTTGGAAAGAAACCTAAACAGTTAAAAAAACTTCAAAAAATTAAAAAAGAAGACAACTTACGTAAGATTATGGCAGGTAAGTTTGACAGAGAAGTAATGATGGAATATCTTGAAATGGATAGAAATGATCTAATGAAATTAATTTCAGATTGTAATTACTCTGATTATTTTGTCAAAAATGCAAGTGATCTTCAAATGATTGAAGCTGTTTTAGATTGTTATGAAACTTATAAGGCTCTTAAGCTGGGAAAAATTGAAAGAAGCAGATTGCCCACAAAGAAAAGAAACTAAAAAAAAAGTCAAAGTTTACATAAACTTTGACTTTAAAAACTAACTAATACAAACTAAAGTTTATTCTTTAGAATATATCTACAAGACGTCTAAACTGCTTTTTAGTTACTTATATAAGGTATTTTAACAGTATGTTAAGAAATAAAAAAAACCAGCTTAAAAAGCTGGTTTTTTATTTTTAATATTTTATTCTTATTGATTTCCTAAAATGATAGGCATTCCAGTCTTTCCAGAACCAATGATTACTACTTTACTGTTTGGTGATTGAGATAATTTAATAGTAGCTTCAATTCCTTTATCTTGTAAAATTCTATCGTTTAATGAAGCACTTAAAATCTTGTTAGCATCTGCCTTACCCTGAGCTTCAATAATTTGTTTTTCTGCTTCTTTTTTTGCAGTTACCAATCTAAACTCATATTCTAAAGACTCTTGTTCTTGTTTTAACTTACGTTCAATAGCTGTTTTAATTGTTGGAGGAAGTGTTACGTCTCTAACTAATACAGCATTTAATTGGATATATTGAGGACCTAATATCTTTTTAGTCTCTTCAAATATTTCAGTTTGTATTGCATCTCTTTTTGTAGAATATAATTGTTCTGGTGTATATCTACCAACAACACTTCTAGTAGCAGATCTAATTGCAGGAATAATTACATCGTCTTCATATGCTTCACCTCTAGTTTGGTGCAATAAAGCAACTGTAGCTGTTGTAGCTTGGTATAAAACCGAAGCGTCTAATTTAATTTCTAATCCGTTTGATGATAATACAGACATCTTTTCTTCAAATAACTCTTGTTGTCTAACATTGTATTTAAAAACCTTGTTCCAAGGCATCACTAGATTAAACCCTTCATCTAAAGGTGGAACGTCAGTTACTACTCCTCCTATCCACTCGTACAAAACACCACGCTCTCCAGATCCTATAGTTACTGCAGATTTAGAAATCAATACAATTGCTGTTAAAATTACAGCTATTGTAATGATAGCTCCTTTGGGAAATTTAAATTCTATTTGATTGTTTGCCATCTTTTATTTTTTTTTGTTTCAACAAATTTACAACTTAATGTTCTTTTTTTAACTGTTCTTTGAAATCATCTCGTTATTATATGAAAAAATTAATATTTATTCATAAGAATAAGTACTAGAGAAACATATTTATATTTTTCCAATATATTTTCTAATAAACCACTCTAATGACAATAAGCCAATAATAAGAAGCATTATCCATTGCCAATTAACAAGTTTATCTATAGTTTTTTTAGATTTTTGAATGGTAGAAAATCTATTATCAGTAACTAGATCATCAATGACTAATCTATGTTTGTCTTCAAAATAAAGTTTCCCATTTGTTTTTTGTGCCAAAAGCTCTAATTTATAACTGTTAGCATTGGTAAATTGCTCTTCCACCAGAAACTCATTAACTTTAAATGTTCCTTTTTTAGAAATATTTTGCCCATCTACTTCAATAGTATACTCATATTCGCCAGCCTCTAACGAAGTTAATTCTAATTGATAAGAAGAACCTGATAATGAAAATGGGAATGTTTTCTTTTTCTTTGAATTTTTATTTTTATTTTTATTTTTAATTGTAAATAATATGGTAGCTCTATCATGATAATTTTCATCTACATAAAAAGCGCCAATTTGTATACTCGAATTTGCATTGTAAAAAGAGGTAATATCTAGATCTAATCGATTTCTAATTTTCTTATTCGAAGCATATTGAACAAGGTTGCCTATAAATTCATCAAAATATTGAAAAGAATTATTTTTTAAAAAGCTACTTGATCTCCATTTCCATAACCCTTCACCAAATAAAAACACTTTCTTTTGATTGTTATGATTTGCTGTTGCTAATAGAGGGTTTTGAGAAGAAAAACCATTGATGTTCTGATATAACAATGTTTGATGTGGAATTGATACAGTTGTTTCTCCGTAGTAATCTATCATTGGAGGGAAATTTTCAAATCCAATATTTTTTTGAGAAAAATTTAAAAACCCATTATAAAACCTTGCAGTGTAGTTCTCTAACTGGTTTATATTTTTCTTATTGATTCCTAAAGATTTATTATTTAGAAATAACCAATCTGTTTTGGATCCTGTAATCAACATAAAAGATGATTTATTGCTATTTAATTGATCGATAATTATATTAAACTTATTGTTTGGCTGATACAGTACAACTAATTGATATTTATTAAGTTGAATATTTTTATTATCTACTATTTTTATAGTAACTTTTCGTTGTTTATCGCTTTCTATAGCTTTCTTTAAAGCTCCTAAATCTGGGTGATAGAATGAACTAATTATAAGTACTTCAGATTGTTTGTCTATAACCTCTACTGAAAAATTCTTACTATTATTAACTATATTCTTTTCATTTTCTAAGTATTCTATCTTTGAGGTAAAGAAATTAGTCCCCTCTTTGGTTGCTTTAATAAATGTTTTAAGTATGTGAGAATTATTTTTTTCGCTAAAATTAATACGTTCACTAAAAATAATCTTTCCATTATTTTCCAATGAATAACGAAGCTTTATAGTTTGTGTTCCTTCATATTGTAAAATTGATTCTATTGGAAATTGATTGTTAATAAAGCTATATCTATTTACGTTTATTTGAGCAATTTTCACATCTTGATACTCAGTAGTATCTCCTATTACTATTGGAAAAACAGGATCTTTTATAGAGGTATACTCATAATCATTTCCTATGGTTTGATTTCCATCTGAAAGGAGTACTATGGCATTACTTGCATTTTTTTGAATCTTAGAAATTCTTTCTAGAGGCATTGAAATGTCTGTTTGATTTTCATCAAAACTAAAACTGTCACTTTGTTGAAATAGATTTCCAAAAGAATAATAATTTATATCAAATCGTTTATTTAGTTTTTTATGAGTTTTAAAATTTTGTAATATCGCATGAACTAAACTATCTTTTTTGAAAAACGTAATAGATGAAGAATTATCAACAAGAACAGACAGTTTTGCTTTTTGGTTAATGATGCTCTCCTTAGTTATACTTGGGTTTAGTAAGACTAACATCAGTAAGAAGAAAACTAGTGAGCGAATTATTACTAATAGAAAGTTAACTTTTGTTGGTTTTTTAACTCTGTAATAGTACTGATAATAACCCAAAGAGCAACTTAATACAAAAGCAATGATAAACCATATAACAACATATTTTTCCAAAAAATGATATTTATGCGAAAGATAAAAAGAAGCTGTGTATAAAAAAACCTAGACAGGAAATATGTCTAGGTTTTTTTTATATGTTTTATTATTTAATTTTAGGTAAGCATTCCTCCATCAACAGATAAAGTTTGTCCAGTAATATAACTACTCATGTCAGAAGCTAAAAAAACACATGCATTAGCAATGTCCTCTGGAGTACCACCACGCTTTAAAGGAATAGAATCTCTCCAACCTTGTACAGTAGCTTCATCTAATTTACCTGTCATTTCAGTTTCTATAAAACCTGGAGCAATTACATTGCTTCGTACATTTCTTGAGCCTAATTCTAAGGCTACAGATTTAGAAAATCCAAGAATTCCAGACTTAGAAGCTGCATAATTAGATTGGCCGGCATTTCCTTTTAATCCAACAACAGAACTCATATTAATAATTGAACCTGCTCTTTGTTTCATCATAGGTCTAATAACGGCTTTGGTCATATTAAACACAGATTTTAGATTTACATTGATCACCTTATCAAAGTCTTCTTCAGAAATCCTCAACAATAAATTATCTTTTGTAATTCCTGCATTGTTAACCAGTATATCTATGCTTCCAAATTCATTTAATACTTCTTTTGCTAACTCTTGGGCTGTATTAAATTCTGCCGCATTAGATTGATATCCTTTTGCTTTAACACCTAAAGAAGTTAACGCTGCTTCTAAAGTATTTGCAGCTTCAACAGAAGAACTATACGTAAATGCCACATTAGCACCTTGCTTGGCAAACTCAACGGCAATTCCACGACCTATTCCTCTTGTAGCACCTGTAATAATTGCAGTTTTATTTTCTAGTAATTTCATAAGTTAATGTTAGTTGATTGTCAAATATAATTCTTTTTTTAACAAAAAATCCCCGTAAAGAATACGAGAATTTTTGTCAATATTTTTTTATTAAACTTTATTATTTCAAAACACTAGCAATCATTTCACCAATTTTTGCAGGAGATTCTACTACATGAATACCGTTTTCTGCTAAAATTTTCATTTTTGCCTGCGCTGTATCATCATCTCCACCTACAATGGCACCAGCATGCCCCATAGTTCTTCCTGCGGGAGCTGTTTGACCAGCTATAAATCCTACAACAGGTTTTCTGTTTCCGTCAGCTTTAATCCATTGTGCAGCTTCAGCTTCTAATTGACCTCCAATTTCACCAATCATAACAATAGCTTCTGTTTCATCATCATTCATTAATAATTCTACTGCTTGTTGTGTAGTGGTTCCAATAATAGGGTCTCCTCCTATACCAATGGCAGTAGTAATACCATATCCTTGTTTTACAACTTGATCTGCTGCTTCATAAGTTAATGTTCCAGATTTTGAAACAATTCCAACGTTTCCTTTCTTGAAAATAAACCCTGGCATAATACCAACTTTAGCCTCATCTGGCGTTATAACACCTGGGCAATTTGGTCCTATCAAAGTACAGTCTTTATTTTCTAAATATGCTTTTACTTTTACCATGTCTGCAGTTGGAATTCCTTCAGTAATGCAAATAATTACTTTAATTCCAGCTTCAGCAGATTCCATAATTGCGTCAGCAGCAAAGGCTGGTGGCACAAAAATTATAGAAGTATCTGCTTGTACTTTCTCAACCGATTCTTTTACTGTATTAAAAACAGGCTTTCCAAGATGTTCCTGACCACCTTTACCTGGTGTAACTCCACCAACTACATTGGTTCCGTAATCAATCATTTGACCAGCGTGAAAAGTACCTTCACCTCCTGTAAATCCTTGAACTATAATTTTTGAATCTTTATTTACTAAAACACTCATGGTATATTTTTTTCTAATAATTTGTGCAAAAATACTTTATTGTTTGAAGCAAAAAAAGGAAAATTAATCTTTCTTTTCTTCTCTTAACAATCGTTTTAAAAATGCTAACTCTTTTAGCTTTGCTCTTGACTCAGAAATAGGTGTTCCAAAATATGTTTTCCCTCCAGGCACTGATTTTGTTACTCCTGTTTGACCAAGAATAACAGCTCCTTTACCAATAGTAATTCCGCTATTTGTACCTACCTGGCCCCATAGTGTTACTTCATCTTCAATAATTACACAACCAGCTATTCCTGTTTGTGAAGCAATTAAGCATTTTTTTCCAATCTGGGTATCATGTCCAACATGAACCTGATTGTCTATTTTAGTTCCTTCACCAATTGTTGTATCACCTGTAACCCCCTTATCTATTGTGCATGAAGCACCAATATGAACATTATTTTTCACCACTACTCTACCAACAGAAAATAATTGATCAAAGCCTTCTGGCCTATTTTTATAATAAAATGCATCCGCACCTAATACAGTATTTGCATGTATTATAACCGCATCTCCTATAATAGCATTATCATAAATAGTTACATTTGGATGAATCAAGCAGTTTTTTCCTATGCTAACATTATTTCCAATAAAAACATTGGGCTGTATGATAGTTCCTTCCCCCACAATAGCAGTATCAGCAATGCTTACTTTTGAACTAATAAAAGGGCTAAAGTGTTTTGTTATTTTGTTGAAATCTCGAAACGGATTGTCTGAAATTAAAAGTGATTTCCCTTTTGGGCAATCAACCTCTTTATTTATTAAGATAATTGTTGCCTTAGAATTTAACGCTTTTTCATAATATTTTGGGTGATCTACAAAAACAATATCACCAGCTTCTACAACATGAATTTCATTAATTCCTAAAATTTTAAAATCTGATTCACCAACAAATGTTGCATCAATTAAGCTTGCTATTTTTTGTAATGTTTGAACAGATTTAAATTTCATTTAAGAATGTTTATGCTTTAATTCTTTCTTGGTAGGTTCCTTTGGTAGTTTCTACTTTTATTTTATCTCCTTCATTAATAAAAAGAGGAACATTTACAGTGGCTCCCGATTCTACTTTTGCGGGCTTAGTTGCGTTAGTAGCTGTATTTCCTTTAATACCGGGTTCTGTATGAATCACTTCTAATACTACACTTGCTGGCATATCTACAGACAATGGCATATCATCTTCAGAATTAATAATAATAGTCACTGTTTCACCTTCTTTCATTAAATCTGGTGAATCTAACGTGTTTTTTTGTATTTCAATCTGGCTATAATCGTCATTATTCATAAAGTGATAGGTTTCACCTTCATTATATAAATATTGAAACTTATGAGTTTCTACACGAACATCTTCAATTTTTCTTCCAGCTGGAAATGTATTATCTATTACTTTTCCACTGGTAACACTTTTTAATTTTGTTCTAACAAAAGCAGGGCCTTTTCCTGGTTTTACATGAAGAAATTCTATTACTTTAAAAATATCATTGTTATACTTTATGCATAATCCGTTTCTAATATCTGATGTTGTTGCCATAGTATCGTATGCTTGTTTAATGTTTAAAATAGTTACTATAAATCTAATTAACCTCCCCAATATCCTTTCATAATACCTCTTTGTGAATTACGAATGAATAGTAATATTTCATCTCTCTCTGAAGTAGCTTCCATTTCTGCTTCAATTTTACCAACAGCTTGGGAAGTATTGTAGTTTTTTTGATACAGTATCCTATAAATATTCTGTATTTCACTAATTTTTTCGGTTGAAAAACCTCTACGTCTTAAGCCAATAGAATTAATTCCAACATAAGATAAAGGTTCTTTTGCTGCTTTAGTATAAGGTGGTACATCTTTTCTAACTAGAGATCCACCAGAAACCATTGCATGATCTCCAATATGAATAAATTGATGAATTGCAGCCAAACCACCAATAATTGCATAATCTCCAATAGTTACATGACCAGCTAGAGCAACTCCATTTACGATGATAGCGTTATCACCAATGACACAATCATGTGCTATATGAACTGTTGCCATAATTAATACATCTTTTCCTATTCTAGTTTCACCAGAAGCACTAGTACCTCTATTTATAGTAACACACTCACGAACTGTTGTGTTGTCTCCAATAACGGTTAGTGATTCTTCTCCTTCAAATTTTAAATCTTGTGGAATTGCTGATATCACTGCACCAGGAAAAATTCTACAATTTTTACCTATTCTAGCTCCTTCCATAATAGTTACATTAGAGCCAATCCATGTTCCTGATCCTATATGAACATTAGCGTGTATGGTTGTAAAAGGCTCAATAACTACATTTCTAGCTATTTTTGCTTGTGGATGAACGTATGCTAATGGTTGATTCATTATTATTTTCTTTTAGATATTTGTGCCATCAATTCTGCTTCAACCACTAATTTTCCGTTTGCATATCCATAAGATTGCATATGAGCAATACCTCTTCTTATAGGGGTTATTAACTCAGCTTTAAAAATTAAAGTATCTCCAGGCAATACTTTTTGTTTGAATTTAACTTTATCTATTTTCATAAAGTAAGTTAAGTAATTTTCTGGATCTGGAACAGTACTTAAAACTAGAATCCCGCCACATTGAGCCATTGCTTCTACTTGTAATACACCAGGCATTACAGGTGCTCCAGGGAAATGACCAACAAAGAAATCTTCATTCATTGTTACATTCTTCATTCCTACTACATGTTTGTCAGATAATTCAATGATTCTGTCAACAAATAAAAATGGAGGTCTATGTGGTAAAATCTCCATAATTTGATGAATATCCATCAATGGAGGCTCATTTAAATCTATTTGAGGAATATTATTTCTTTTTTCAAGCTTTATGATTTTAGCTAATTTTTTTGCAAATTGTGTGTTTACAAGATGCCCTGGCTTGTTTGCGATAACCTTACCTCTAATTCTTGTACCCGTTAATGCTAAATCTCCGATTACATCTAAAAGTTTATGCCTAGCAGCTTCATTTGCCCAATGTAAATTTAAATTATCTAAAATACCATTAGACTTAATTTTAATGTCATCTTTCTTAAATGCTTTTTTTAGTTTTTGCATGGTTGCTTCAGAAAGCTCCTTGTCTACATATACAATCGCATTATTTAAATCACCTCCTTTAATAAGATCATTTTCTAACAACATTTCTATCTCATGAAGAAAACTAAAGGTTCTAGCATCTGCAATTTCTTCTTTAAAATCTAACATGTGCTCTAAAGTAGCGTTTTGTGTTCCTAAAATTTTAGTTCCAAAATCTACCATAGTGGTAATTTGATATTCATCTGAAGGCATTAAAATTATCTCACTTCCTGATATTTCATCTTTATGAGAAATAATCTCTTTAACAATATATTCTTCAATTTCAGCATCTAATTCTTTAATTCCTGCTTTTTCTAATGCTTTTACAAAGTACTTCGATGAACCATCCATAATAGGTGGTTCAGAAGCATTAATTTCAATTATTAAGTTATCTATGTCTAGTCCAACTGCTGCGGCTAAAACATGTTCTGAAGTCTGAATTAAAACTCCATTTTTCTCAAGGTTAGTTCCTCTTTGTGTGTTTACAACGTATTCAGCCTTCGCTTCAATAGTTGGAGAGCCTTCCAAATCTACTCTTTTAAAAGCAAAACCATGGTTTTCAGGAGCAGGCTTAAAAGTCATTTTAACTTCGTTACCGGTATGCAATCCAACACCAGATAAACTAACTTCGTTTTGTATTGTTTTTTGTTTTTTACTCATCATTTAAATTTTGAGCATTAAATTCTTTTTCTATTTTTTCTACTTTATTTACCAATTTAGGCAGGTTTTTAAAATGTACATAGGATTTATAATAATCTGAATAACCAAAAGCGGGTGATCCTTGAACAGTCTCATAATCTTTTAAATTTTTTGAAATTCCAGATTGTGCTTGAATTTTAAGAAAATTACCCAAAATTAAATGTCCAGCTATTCCTACTTGTCCTCCAATCATACAACCCTCTCCTACTTTGGTAGATCCTGCAACTCCAGTTTGGGCTGCAATTACGGTGTTTTTACCAATTTCAACATTATGAGCAATCTGAACTTGATTGTCTAATTTAACTCCGCTTCTTAAAATTGTAGCTCCTAATGTAGCACGGTCTATGGTAGAACTTGATCCAATATCTACATTATTTTCTATAATTACATTTCCTGTCTGAGGAATTTTAACAAATTCACCATGTTCATTTGGGGTAAAACCAAATCCATCTGAACCAATAATACATCCTGAATGAAACGTACAATCATTTCCTATTTCTGTTTCAGAATAAATTTTTACTCCAGCAAAAATTAAGCAGTTATTTCCAATGGTTACATTGTCTCCAATATATGAGTTAGGGTATATTTTTACATTCTCACCAATCACAACATTCTCACCTATGTAACTAAACGCACCAATATATTCATCTTTACCAATAGAGGCTGTATTTGAAACATAATGTGGTTCTTCCCTTCCTTGTTTGTTATTCTTTACTTGATTGTAAAATTCTAACAATTTAGAGAAGGCTTTATAGGCATCCTTCACTCTAATTAACGTAGTGCTCACTTCTTTGTCTAGCTTAAACGTATCATTAACAATGGTTATGGATGCTTTTGTAGTATATAAATAAGAATTATATTTTGGGTTTGATAAAAAAGTAAGTGATCCAATTATGCCTTCTTCTATTTTAGAAAGTCTAGAAACTTCGGCTTCTGGATTACCTTCAATTTCACCTTCTAAGATCTGAGCTATTTGTTTGGCTGTAAATTTCATCTTTTGCAAAAGTATAAAAAAATGTAAGATTAGGCTAATTCCATTTTCTTAGGATAACATATAAAAAATTTTCTCACTGGTTTTGAGAGTGCTTGTAAATTTAATTGATCAGATGCTTCCACTATATCTTCTAAATCACCTTTTTTATTTACAATCTTTATAGGTTGAAGTTTATTATATGCTTGGTTAGAAATAGCTCCTTTAAATACAAAATACGACGCTTCTTTTTTTGTTAAAATTGAGGTATTCATTAATTTATGCATATTGGTTAACAAATAATCTTCAGATACCTCTTGATTATAAATTTCAATTTTTAGAAGATCTCTGTTTACG